>ENA-OPZZ01001504-OPZZ01001504.1-human-gut-metagenome-genome-assembly--contig:-NODE-1504-length-14132-cov-2.983077_pt1 | contig 14132 bp, 14 predicted proteins | sample MGYA00242487_ERZ504511 | MGnify/ENA primary metagenome ERZ504511 (study PRJEB26092, sample SAMD00036241) | human gut metagenome | host: Homo sapiens | study: EMG produced TPA metagenomics assembly of... | reverse complement strand
GCCCTCAACAAAGGAGTGACGACTACACGCTGACACGGCGGCTTTAGGAGGGAACCGCCGTGAAGCACATTGACCGCCGACAAATTCAGACGATATTTCACTACCGTCAAAAAAAGGCCCAGTCAACGAACAGGCTCCGTCTGGCAGCCGGTGCGAAAATTTGTCATTCTGTAAGTGAATATTGGAGTTTTTGTGCTCGAATAGCTTTCTGCTGTCCGGGCGCTTTTCTGTTGCCCCGGTGCCGCTCCCCGCCCCGTTTTGTTCCGGCCTGTCAACCCGAACGAAACGAAAGGAGCCAAGTATGAGCGGCAAAAAAGTTTTTTTCCAGATAGCTCCCGAAAACCGGCCAAACCAGACCATTCGTGAACGAGTAGTGAGCGAAAGGGGAAGAAAAGAACTGCCTCCCGGCACGAAGGGAGGTGAGAACTTGAAACCTGACCGCCACTACGAACACAAGCAGTACGCCTTTGACAGCTACTGCAAGAAGGTGCTGAAATGCGAGGCGTGCAACGGCTATCGCCAGATCAGCCGGCACCAGAAGCGTTTCACATCTTTGGAAGAACTGTCCGAGGCAGAAATGGCCCAGCTTGCGGTATATGACCGCTACCCGTGGGAATACACGACCTTCCCTGTGGGAGGGGTCGTGATTCTGATCGAGGACGACGGGCTGGCCGAGGCGCTTCTGGGGCTGTCCCAGGAGGACCGGGAAATCTTTATGATGCACTGGTTCCTGCGGATGACCGACGCACAGATCGCCAGGTACATAAACATGCCCCGCCGGACGGTCAATACCCGCAGGCATAAAGCCTATCGGCTGCTGACAGAGCTGATGGGAGGTGAAGCGGATGACTAAATCTGCGTGCACGCGGGCATCGCTGATCCCTTACCCGGTGATCGCCGCCGCTGTCGGAGGCGACCCCGAAGCGGTGAACCGGGTAGTCCGGCATTACTCCGGCTACATTGCCGCGCTGTCTACACGGACGAGCTATGGCCCTGACGGCTATCCCCGTCCCCAGGTGGACGAAGATCTGCGCGGTCGGCTGGAAGCAAAGCTGATTATTTCCATTCTGGATTTTGACCTGAGCTGATCCAGGACCGGGCGCTGCGTGTTCCCCTTTCCACGCGGCGTCCCGTTATAGCTCCTTGACAAAGAAAGCCCGTTGGGAGGCCAACGCCGCAGTATAAGGCAAACGGATACATTCCTGTTTGTGCCGAGCCATACGGCCGGTGCGCCATGACCTCGTTTCAAGTCCGCAGGACGGGACCACTGTAACGGGCGAGCGAACAACGCCAGACCGCAAAGCAAGCGTGGCAGCTTGTGGGCGATGACACACGGGCAGGGTTAAAGATACTCGCGCATTGAACGCCCACAAAGCATTGTGCGCCGCACCCATCAGCATGGGCCGGGGTTAGACTCCCGTGGAGCTGTGCCAGCAGCCGTCCGTAAGCCTACTTTTCTTTTTTGAAAGTTTATGGATAGATCGTAAACTTTTCAATTAGCAGCAGACAAACACGGGGCAGCACGGTAAAATGATGGTGGAAGTTATATTACCCACACATATTCGTGCTGTTCCTTTTCATAACTGAAAGGGGGTTCTCATGTCTCAAACATGGAACGGCACGAAGAAAGAAACCCCTGAAAGAAGGACATATACGGTTGACGATATTGCTCAAATCCTGGGCATCGGAAGAACTTCCGCATATATCCTTGTAAAAGAAGGGCACTTCAAAATCGTGCGAATTGGTAACGCCATACGCATTTCCAAGCGGTCATTTGACGAGTGGCTTGACTCCCTCGACCTGTGATCCAAGAAAGGAAGAACGATATGGCATCTATAATCAAGCGAAAGAAAAACTATTCCGTTGTTTACAACTATGTGGATGAAAACGGAGAAACCAAACAGAAGTGGGAAACCTGGCATACCCACAAAGAGGCCTTGAAGCGCAAGGCAGAAATCGAAAATCAGCAGCACACGGGAACTTTTCTCCCGCCAAGCAATCAGACGATCACCGAGTTCCTTTATGACTTCGTATCTCTTTACGGAGAAAAGAAATGGGGCGTGTCTATGTATGACAGCCAAACAGCGCTGATTGCAAACTATATCAATCCGATCATCGGTGATATGGAGGTACAGGCGGTTACTCCCCGTGCGGTTGACAGTTATATCCAGACCTTGCAGAAAACCAAGTCGGTGTCTACCAAGACCCGAAAGGCTGTTACCACCTATGTCAGCGACAAGACCATTGAAAAGATCATCAAGCTCCTGCGGTGTGCGTTTAAGCAGGCGGTACGCTGGGAAATCATTGCAAGAAATCCCTTTGACAATGTGATCCTCCCGAAAACGGAGTATGCGAAACGGGATATCTGGACAGCGGATATGATCCGTCTTGCCCTGGACAAATGCACGGACAGCAAGCTCTATGTAGCAATGAACCTTTCCTTTGCATGCTCTCTGCGTATGGGTGAAATCCTGGGGCTGACCTGGGAGAACGTCCATATTTCCGATGAAGATATTGCGGCGGATAATGCCTATGTCTACATCGACAAGGAGCTGACGAGGGCTTCCAAACGGGCGATTGAAACGCTGGGTGAGAAGGATATCTATTACATCTTCACTCCGCTCATGCCGAACACCAGCACAAGAATTATTCTGAAAAAGCCGAAAACCGATTCCAGCATCCGTAAGGTGTGGCTGCCGAAAACGCTGGCTTACATCCTGCGGGAATGGAAGAAGTCCCAGGACGAGCTGAAAGGCTTCCTGGGTGACGAGTATCAGGACTTCAATCTGGTTGTAGCACTTCCCAATGGCCGCCCCTGCGAGGATCGAATCATCCTCAAAGAGTTTGCAAAGCTCCGTGAGGACGCAGGGCTGCCGAAGGTGGTCTTTCATTCTCTCCGTCATTCCAGTACCACCTACAAGCTAAAACTGAACCACGGCGATCTGAAAGCCACCCAGGGCGATACGGGCCATGCCGAGATCGACATGATAACCAGTATCTATGCTCACATTCTGGACGAGGATAGAAAGGTCAATGCTCAGAAATTCGAGACAGCCTTCTATGCCAAGCCTGATCTTCGCAATGTCCGTCCACCGGAAGAACCGGCAAAATCGGAGCCTGCGACCCTGGACCTTGAAAGCCTTGTGGAGCAGCTTCAGAAGTCGCCGGAGCTGGCGAGTGCGCTCGCAGCCCTGATAGCGGCGCAAGCCCCGGCAAAGTGATCCGAAAAATCGAATTAGCAAAACGCAGAATTTTCTTAGCAAATTTCTGAAAAGCGTTCGAGTCCAATTAGCAAATATACATCATGCGGCGTATAAAAATCTCTCGGTAACAGAAGCGAAATTACCGGGAGAAGGAGGAATAAAAAAACGCTGCAAACCCCGAAAAAGGCTTGCAGCGGTGCTTTCTGGCGTCCCAGAGAGGATTTGAACCTCCGACCCCACGCTTAGGAGGCGTGTGCTCTATCCAGCTGAGCTACTGAGACATTTATAAGTTTTATGCAATTTTCAAGGCTCGAAGGAATCGAACAATCTGCCGCTTAGGAGGCGAGTGCTCTATCCAGCTGAGCTATGACGACACATGCCGCAAACCCTTGATTTTACTGGGATTCTGGGGTTTTCCACTTCGGCCATATATAAGATTATCAACTCTTTTTTGAGTTGTCAATCTACAGATTTTTTTGATTTGGTAACATTAGAACGTTCCCCAATTTTGGGAATGCTTTGTTGTCACCTTTGGCATTTTTCAGAATAGATTCGAACTGAAAGTTGTTTTTCATTTTTCCCTTTGGGGAATGCCTCGGCTTTCTCTTAGGAAGCACTTGTTTTACCCGTTAAACTAAGCGGACGAACCAGTACATCCCGGTGTTTCACACTTAGACGCCTGTTTAAATATCATACTATTTACAACCTGAAAAGTCAAGTCTTGACCTGCTATTGAAAACTGTCTGTTTATTGAAATCTGTCTTAGAGTCGGCCGATGGCACTCTGTGACCGCCTTTAGTCTTTTTGCAGCACAGCCGCTTTCATGCTGCGTACATACTCTCCGATCGGACCTGCTGCCTCCGGTCCGTATTTCTCACACAGACGAACAATAGCACTGCCCACAATAGCACCATCCGATACAGCTGCCATTTTTTCAGCCTGCGCCGGTGTTGAAATACCGAATCCAACAGCGCATGGGATGTCCGGATTAGCCTCTTTGACAAGGTGGACCATAGCGCCGATATCTGTTGTAATCTCACTTCTAACACCGGTAACTCCCAGTGACGAAACGCAATACACAAATCCTTTTGCCTCTGCAGCGATCATTTTGATGCGGTCATGGGACGTCGGCGCAATCATAGAAATCAAATCAAGTCCTGCTGCTTCGCACTGCGGGGCAAATTCCGACTTTCTTCATACGGCACATCCGGAAGAATCAATCCGTCAATCCCAACATCCGCCGCTTTGGCCAGAAACCTTGCGGTGCCATAAGAAAATACAACATTGGCATAAGTCATAAAAACCATCGGAAGTGTCACTTTCTGCCGTACACGTCGAACCATGTCAAATACTTTATCCGTCGTCACACCGCCGGATAAAGCCCGAAGATTCCCTTCCTGGATCACAGATCCCTCTGCTGTCGGATCTGAAAAAGGAATGCCCAGCTCGATTAAATCAGCACCCGACTCTGCCATGGCCTCTATAATTTTTTCTGTTGTTTCTAAATCCGGATCACCGCAGGTGATAAACGGAATAAATGCTTTTTCTTTTGCAAATGCTTCTTTAATCTTACTCATGGATATCCTCCCCTCTGTATCTTGCAATGGCTGCGCAGTCTTTGTCACCACGGCCGGAAATATTGATCACAATAATCTGATCTTTTGTCATGGTCGGTGCCAGTTTCATGGCATAACTGACGGCATTGGCCGATTCAATGGCCGGAATAATGCCTTCTGTGCGGCTCATATATTCAAAAGCCTCCACCGCTTCGTCATCGGTAACAGCAACATATTCCGCACGTCCGCTGTCATAAAGCATAGCATGTTCCGGTCCGATTCCCGGATAATCCAGACCGGCAGAAATAGAGTAAACCGGGGCAATCTGACCAAATTCATCCTGACAGAAATAAGATTTCATACCGTGGAAAATGCCAAGCCGCCCTGTTGCGATCGTTGCTGCCGTTTCCGCTGTATTCACGCCCCGGCCCGCCGCTTCACATCCGATCAGTCTCACATCTTTATCTTCAATAAAATGATAAAAGGCACCGATGGCATTGGAACCGCCGCCCACGCAGGCCAGAACCGCATCCGGCAGTTTGCCTTCCGCTTCAAGAATCTGCTCTTTGATCTCTTTGGAAATCACTGCCTGAAAATCTCTGACAATCGTTGGGAACGGATTCGGCCCCATGACAGAGCCCAACACATAATGCGTATCATCAATTCTGCTGACCCATTCGCGGAATGTCTCTGAAACAGCATCTTTCAATGTAGCCGTACCACTCTCAACCGCATGGACTCTTGCACCGAGAAGGCGCATTTTGTAAACATTTAATGCCAGCCTTATCGTGTCTTCCCTTCCCATATAAATCTCGCATTCCAACCCCATCAAAGCTGCTGCAGTGGCTGTAGCCACACCATGCTGTCCGGCGCCTGTCTCAGCGATCACACGGGTTTTGCCCATTTTCTTTGCCAGCAGACACTGCCCCAGCGCATTATTGACCTTGTGTGCACCTGTATGATTCAAATCTTCTCGCTTCAGATAAATTTTGGCGCCGCCCAGGTCTTCGGTCATACGCTTTGCGTAATAAAGACGTGATGGTCTGCCCGCATAATCATTTAAAAGTGCTGTCAATTCCCGATTAAATTCAGGGGTCATTTTTTATAAAAATCATAGGCCTTTTTCCAATTCCAGAACCGCATTCATCAATGTTTCCGGAATATACTGCCCGCCGTGAATGCCAAATCTACCTTTTGTCATTGCTTATTTCCTCCTGCTCTTCTGACCGCCTGAACCGCCGCCAGAATCTTACTTCTATCTTTCTTTTTATCTGTTTCCACACCGCTGGAAATGTCGATGCCTCACACATCCATTTGCTGAATAGCCGCTTCTATATTGTCCGGCGTCAAACCGCCTGCAAGAAAAAACTTTTTTTCTCCTGCATCATTACTCCCACATCCTCAAGAAATCGACCAGTCGAAGGTCTCGCCTGTTCCATAACCGTTATCCAGAATTACTGCATCCGCACTGCTTGCTATGGCTGTCCTCCTTGTTGAAATACTTTTCGGCTGCTGTATTCTCTGTCCTGGATCCCGAAACTAAAAAATCCCCGGCAATGCAAATTAATACATTGCCAGGGACGATTGGAATTCACTTATATCGCGGTGCCACCCTGCTTCACAGGATAGAAAAATCCTGCGCGCTTGTTAAAGAAGTACTAACATACTCCCGGCAATTAACGCCTGCCCCGCGTCATAGAATACTTGACCAGCTCTGCTGCCTTTCACTATGCCCTCAGTGGTCCATTTGCCTATCTGCGTTCGGCCCGGCTCTCATCCTCCCGGACTCTCTGTGCGTGCACAATAAACGTTATCTCCACATCATCAGTTTAATCAGTTAAATTATTATCTGACTATTACTATACCTGCTATAGAAATATCTGTCAAGAAATTTTTATAATTTTTTATCTTTTTATTTCAGCGCATCCTTCAGCTCTTCCTTGGATGTCACACCAACCATACGCTGAACTTCCTGTCCGTTTTTAAAAATAATCAGTGTCGGAATGCTGACAACACGGAACTGACGTGCCAGATCCATCTGCTCATCCACATTGACTTTGCCAATCTGAACATCCGGCATTTCCGCTTCAAGTTCATGAAGAATCGGTGCCATCATCTGACACGGACCGCACCATACAGCCCAGAAATCTACCAGTACCGGCTTGTCAGATTTTGTAATCTCCGCCTGAAAATTTTCTTTTGTTAAATCTATAATTGCCATAATAAAACCTCCTGAAGTTAAATTTCTTCCATATCATTTACAAGCTCAGTATAACAGAGATACCCACAGAATGAAATATCTGATTTTATGAAGTTGCTTTACTTTTGTCCATTCACCCGCTATACTAATTTATATAGTACTTTATTTTAAACAAAAAGTAACTCCTTAGAAAACATTAAAGGATTGTGATCATTTTGAATCAGACGAATGTCTCCAACGAGCTTGCCGCCGCACCGGTGGGAAAGCTCCTTTTTAAACTGGCCGTTCCCACGGTCATTGCCCAGCTGGTCAATCTGCTCTACAACATCGTAGACAGAATTTATATCGGCCATATGCCCGGAACCGGCAGTTCTGCGCTGACCGGCATCGGACTGTGTTTTCCGATTATTTATCTTATTTCTGCTTTTTCAGCATTGATCGGTCAGGGCGGTGCCCCAAGAGCCGCCATCTGCATGGGGCAGAATAAGACAACCGAAGCCAACAGGATCCTGAATAACTGTTTCGTTGTCCTGATCATTGAAGCCGTTGTCCTGAGTGTATTTTTCTGGATTTTTGGTGAACCGCTGCTGTGGCTCTTCGGCTGCAGTGAACAGACAATTGTCTATGCGCTGCCTTATATGCAGATTTATGTTTCCGGATCGATTTTTGTCATGCTGGCTCTGGGCCTGAATCTTTTTATTACGACACAGGGATTCACACGTTTCAGCATGACCTCCGTCCTGATCGGTGCCGGTGCCAATATTATCCTGGATCCGATTTTTATCTACGGTCTGCATATGGGAGTCCGTGGTGCCGCCCTTGCAACAATCATTTCACAGGGTTTGTCCTGCATCTGGATTCTGAGGTTCCTCACCGGCAAAAAGACCCGGCTGAGATTGAAGAAATCCGATATGCACCTTGAGAAGCGCATTGTCATTCCATGTCTCGGACTCGGACTCGGTCCTTTTGTTATGCAGGCTACGGATGCACTTTTGAATATTGCCTTTAATTCCTCACTGCAGCATTATGGCGGTGATATTGCCGTTGGTTGCATGACCATTTCCAGCACGATCCAGCAGATGGTATGGATTCCCGTACAGGGCATTGGTCAGGGGGCTCAGCCCATCATCAGCTACAATTACGGTGCCGGCAACGCCAAAAGAATTCGACAGACGTTTAAATGCATGCTTGCTGTTTCTATGACAGCACTGACCGTTTTCTGGCTGTTTGTCCAACTGTCGCCAACAACCTTCATCCGCATATTCAGCAATTCTGAAGAAATTATTGCGACAGCTGGTTGGACACTTCGGGTTTACATGGCCGTTTTCTGCATGTTCAGCATCCAGATGTCTGTCCAGCAGACATTTACAGCCCTTGGAAAAGCAAAGGCATCCCTTTTTATCGCCTGCCTCAGGAAGATTATTCTGCTGATTCCGCTGATTTTATACTGCCGCATTTCTTTGACAACAAAGTGTTTGCTGTATTTCTTGCGGAACCGGTATCAGACACCATTTCCATTACAGCATCCATCATTACTTTCCGTATTGTCTTCAAAAGGCATGCAAAGTATTAGTAAATCTGCATAGCAGAAATTTTTGTGTAAGATATCCATTGTATATTTTGTCTTTTAATATTATAATCAACTATAATACATCTTATTATTGCATTATAATACTGATTCAGGATAGGAGGTATACAAATGTATTGCGATTTTGAAGAATATGTCAAGAACCGAAAACCGGACAAATTGTCTCTGAAGAATCTTATCGACCCACTCTTGAGAAACCGTACAACAAAGATGAACTAGCTCTGCTTTCCCACCTGGCAGTAATATACGGCGAATCTATTACACCTGCTTCGGAAGATGAGAACCCTGAAGCTGAAGCTGATGATGATGATGACGACGACGATGATGACTTTTAGAATCTTTTAAAAGAAAAAGCTGACGTACTGCGAATAACAACAGTACGCCAGCTTTTTTATACACTCTTGGACTCACCTGAGAGTCCCTACACGGAATTCAGGTCCGATTCACAGACACTGCTTCCATCTGTTTATACATAGTCCAGATGCCCCTGAAGCCAGATATTGCCGCGGAAACGGCGTCCCACTGCAGGCTCACCCAATAGATCTTCTGCATTCATACACAAATCGATCAACACATCATTGCATTCGACCTGGATCTGATACAGCTTCTCTCCTGTCAGCTGATTGTAGACTTCTTCTACACTGAGAATATCCCCCATCACCGAATACTGATCACAGGCAATACCATACGGCATAAAATAAGACTCTACAATCGTCAAGACATCCTCTGACTTGATACGCTTTGAAATAGAGGTATACATGTCAATATCCTCTAATGTGAGATTCTCCAGTGCATCCTGATCGCCCTGTCTGGCCGCTGCAATCATACCATTGCGTGATTCATTCTCCCGAAGCCGCTTCAAACGCTCAGAATCATTTCTCACAACAGGCAGGATCACCTTGCCGGAAATCGACAATGCCGACAACCTTACGGATACAGAAGAAATCTGACGACTCTTCGGGTTCATATCTGCATAATCCATCAGATGATTCATATGGAAAATAAGAGATACCCCAAGATTCACCACATCACACATGCCATCATATTCTTCTCTTTCAGAAATCTTCTCAACACTGACATCATCTGTGAGCGAAATCTGATGACCTGTATAATGCGGAAAATAATATTCATAACTGAACATACCATGCTCATCTACTTCACCACGCACCGTGATGCCTGCATTGGACACAAAATCTCGACACTTCTCTGCATAGACCGTGCCGCCGCAATCTGAAGCAAATTCACTGTCAGGGCTTCCCATGACCATATCAAGCAGCCGCTGCAAATCTCTTTTATGTTGAACCTTACTAAAACCTACCGCTCTCAAATAATCATGCATATAACCACCTGCAAATGATTTCTACTTGGAAATAACTTCAATACCGCCAAGATATTTTCTCAGAACTTCAGGAACAACGATAGAACCGTCTTTCAGCTGATTCTGCTCAACCAGTGCAGGAAGTACACGGGATGTAGCAAGACCGGAGCCATTCAATGTGTGCATGAACTGGATAGAACGATCTGCTCTTCTGACACGCATATTGCCTCGTCTTGCCTGATAATCTCTTGCATTGGATACAGAAGAAACTTCTTTGTAACCATTCATAGATGGAATAGAAATCTCGATATCGTATGTTCTTGCCATAGATGCAGAACAATCACCTGCTGCCAGTTTCACAGTTCTGAAGTGGAAACCAAGGCCTTTAACAAGGTTCTCAGCCTTTGTTACGAGTTCTTCAAACGCTTCATCTGACTTCTCAGGCAGTGTGTACTGGAACATCTCTACCTTGTTGAACTGATGGCCTCTGACCATACCTCTTTCGTCCGCTCTGTAAGAACCTGCTTCTCTTCTGAAACATGGTGTATAAGAGAAGAATTTCTTCGGCAGATCAGCCTCTGTCAGGATCTCATCTCTGTAAACAGATGCCAGCGCAGCTTCTGCTGTAGGCAGCATGTAATGAATTCTGCCTTCATCTGTCGGATTAGCAATCTTATAAACTTCATCTGCAAACTTAGGGAACTGACCTGCTGTCAGACCACACTGATATTCAAGCATGTATGGCGGCATGATCATCTCATAGCCATCAGCCAGATGTGTATCAATAAAGTAGTTCAGTAATGCCCATTCAAGACGTGCGCCCATGCCTTTGTAAATCCAGAAACCGTTGCCGGCCAGCTTAACACCGCGCTCATAATCAATCAGGCCAAGGTTTGTACAGAGATCCACATGGTTCTTTGGCTCAAAGTCAAACTTCTTCGGTTCGCCAAAATAACGCAGCGGTTCATTATTCTCCTTGCCGCCCGGTAAAAGATCATCATCCGGCATATTCGGCAGACAATATAAATCCTGCTGATACTCGTTCACAACATCTCTTAACTGTCCGTCCAGCGCGGAAATCTTGCCTTTGATCTCACCCATTTCCTTGAAGATTGCTGTTGTATCTTCACCAGCCTTCTTCAATGCAGGAATCTGTTTGCTTACTTTATTCTGTTCAGCCTTCAGCGCTTCTGTCTGCTGAAGGAGTGTTCTTCTCTGTTCATCTAACTCGAGAATACGGTCGATCAATTCGTCACAATCTACCTCTTTTGCCTTCAAACCGGCTTTAATCTTATCCGGATTCTCTCTGATTAATTTAATATCAAGCATCTTTGTCACCTCATCATCACTGCCCGCCCAGGGGCGGATCCATTCATTCTTATCGAGCATTAATTATACCATTGTAAAAATACTTTTTCAATACTTCTGCCTGCCCTTTCTTTATCAGCATACTCTTTTTCATGAACGCATATACTATAAACATGGCATTTTACTCCGCGTTATTTCAAATTCTGATTTTGAAAGGAAATATAACCATGACTGATTTTTTATATCCTGATATTTTGAATGAACAACTGACCTATGCCAGACAGGCACGTGCCGCATGGCTTTGGACCAATGTTGCCGAACGAAGCCGGATTTTTCTGCAAGTTCTGGATACCCTTCAGCCCATCTGCGCATCCCTTGCCCGTGACAGCGTCCAAGAGACGGGCTACGGTATTTTTGAGGACAGGATGCTCATGATCACACGCCTGCTTCGTGACCTCCGTTCCTGCTGCCTTCAAACAGAATCTCCCTTTTCAGAACGTCTTTCCTGCACGGACACACACACCCAAAGCCAGCCCTCCGGCACTTTGCTTGGTATACCATCATCCATACATCCGGTCACTGAAACCCTCTTTGCCGCTGCTATTGCCATTCAAACAGGAAATCCGCTCATTTTTTCTTTTCTGACAGTGCATTTCAGATATCAGCCCGAACAGCCTCCCTGATCCGTGATGCTGCAATTGCTGCCGGTGCACCTGACAACTGCATTCAATGGCTGGAAATTGCTGATGACAACCTGCTTGAAAAATGCAATCACTGTCCCGACATCAGCGGCCTTATTCTTTCCGGACTTTCCGCCAATATCCGCAAAGTATTTTCTGCTTTTTCAGCGGAATGTATCCTTTCCTTTCCACAACCTGCTTTCTGCTATATCCACTACAGTGCTGATCCGACACTTGCTGCAAGGCAGATTGTTTTATCCAAAACCTTTGACAACGGAATGTGCTTGAACGGTGAGCAGATAATCTGTGCCGATGCTGTGATCCTGCCGCCGCTGAAAGATGCCCTGCGCCGCACCGGCGGTTATTTTGCATCCCCGGAAGAAATTGTCCGCCTCACTGCGATTCTTGCCAACCTTTCGGACAATACAGTTAATCCTTCTGTTATCGGACAATCTGCGCAGGCACTGGCTGATCTGGCCGGTATTGTCATTCCTGAATCCACCCGCCTCATTATTCTTGAAATCGAACCGGATAATGCTTCCCACCCACTTCTTGTGCCCTTTTTGTGCCCGGTTCTTGTACTGATATCGGTGAATGATTATGAACAGGCAGTCGACAAAATTCGTCTTTTATCCACAAAAAGTGCATCTTTTTCCACTGACTTCCCTTTTTCCGACACCCGCCCCCTGCCGACACATCATTATCTTGCGCTTTATGCCGCCGACAATGCACCGATTTCATTTTTATCCTATGCACTTCCGGATTTTTCCATAATTGAAAATGCTCCGGCTGCTTCTGTATCCATGATCCAGCAATATATGGATATCTATGGCCATCTTCTTCCTTATTCAGCCATTCCTCAGCTTTTTTCCATCCGCCGCTGCCATTCGACAATGATCGAAACCGCCCGCTGCTTTTCTTTTCCTGCAGAAATTTATTATGGGCAAAATCCCCTTGAACAACTGAAACTTTATGAACATGAAGACCATCTTCTCTTTCTGCAGTGTCCCGCATTTTCAGAATCTGCCGTTCAGACTGTCATAAAAAGGATACAGCAAAAATACCCCTTTATTCAGTATGAATGCCTAAAGCTTGCGCCCGATGATTCACAGATCACCGACTTTCTCTGCCAGCACTCGCTTTTTCCTGAACTGCCTGCTGCACCGGATTGTCTCATTGTCATCGGTGACAGCACCGCTGTCCATATTGCCAAAATGCTCATGACCCGTTATCAGCAATCCGCAAGTTCTTCCCTCCCACGCCTGATCATCATGACTTCGGATGCCGGATGCCATGCGGCGCTTCTGCCTTTTTATCCACACTATGACAGCTGCAGCAACCGATTGACAGATATGTCCTGCCGGCTTTCCTATTTTACATTGATTGCTGACAGCCATTTTCCTTTTTCGAAGTCCTACAAACATCTGATCAGTGCCAGCATGGCTGCTATGGCCGATGCTTTTGATTCTCTCTTATTCGTCGGCGGAGATGATATTTCCGATGCTATGGCTTTCCGTTCCATTCAGCTGTTTCTTGTCTGGCTTCCGCTTTTTTTGTCCGCCCCCTCCGAAAGAGGGCATCAAAAAAACAGGCCTGACGCCTGTTTGGAACATTTGCAAAATGCATGTATTTTATCCGGACTGGCCTGTTCTCATACCGGCCTCGGCCTTTCTCATATCCTCTCACAACAATTATGCTGTGAATTTCGGATATCGATGTCTGCCTTGCAGGCACTCCTGATACCCCGTCTGCTCCTGTATTATGGCAGTGATTCCACACATCTCTCCGGAAAAGCCTGGACGGTTTCTTCCTCCGCCTGCTCTGCTGATAACTATTTAAAAATGCTGGCTGCCATCAATCCATCCTTCGACGGAAACCGACGGGCAGCCGATATACTGGCCGAAAAAATTGACACACTTCTTGATGATGCCCATCTCCCGACCAATATTAAGAGCTGCCATATCCGAGAAAAAGACTATCTTCAGCGCATAGAGGACCTGGCTCTGCGCAGTTTTGAACAGTTGTCCGCCATCTGTGCCGATGCCGGATCCGGATATCCGCTGGTCAGTGAAATTGTCCGGATTCTAAAGGATATCTATTAGATTCTGCCTGTAGATCCAAAACCGCCTGCACCGCGCTCTGTCTCATCCAGTTCCGCTGTCTCGACAAATTCTGCTGTCAAAAACGGTGTTATCACCATCTGTGCAATACGTTCACCGTTCTCAATCTCTGCCGGCTGATTGGAATGATTATGCGAGCAACCATAATCTCGCCTCTGT
>ENA-OPZZ01001503-OPZZ01001503.1-human-gut-metagenome-genome-assembly--contig:-NODE-1503-length-14143-cov-8.679224_pt1 | contig 14143 bp, 19 predicted proteins | sample MGYA00242487_ERZ504511 | MGnify/ENA primary metagenome ERZ504511 (study PRJEB26092, sample SAMD00036241) | human gut metagenome | host: Homo sapiens | study: EMG produced TPA metagenomics assembly of... | reverse complement strand
CGGAACTGTTCGACAGCGAGCGTTACAAGGAATATCTGCGCGTCATGTCAAAGTTTTCATAATTACAGCTTTAACAATACGCTGCGATCGCCATGCAAAAGCCCGACGCTTCCCTTATCGCCGGATTTTCCGCATGGAAAAATAACTTTGGACGAAACGTGATGAAAGGACAAAAGGGTATCAAAATCCTTGCCCCGATCGCCGTTCAAGATTAAAAAAGAAATGGAGAAAATCGACCCGCAGACACAGAAAGCCATTATCGGCAAAGACGGAAAGCCCGTAACCGAGGAAAAGGAAATCACAATCCCCGCCTTTAAGGTGGTATCGGTCTTTGACGTATCGCAGACCGAGGGCAGGGAAATCCCCGATATTGCCGTAAATATGCTGACCGGGGACGTGGAGCATTACAAGGAGGTTTTCGCTGCCCTTGAAAAGACTTCTCCTGTTCCTGTCGGCTTTGAAAAAATCGAGGGCGGCGCACATGGTTACTACCACTTGGAGGACAAGCGTATTGCCCTTGATGAGGGCATGAGCGAGCTGCAAACCTTAAAGACACTTATCCATGAAATCGCCCATGCGAAGCTGCACGACATTGACCTAAACGCCCCTTTAGAGGACTTGGAGAACAGACCCGACCGCCGCACCCGTGAGGTACAGGCAGAAAGTATCGCCTATACCGTGTGCCAGCATTACGGGCTTGATACTTCTGACTATTCCTTTGGGTACGTTGCCGGGTGGAGTGCCGGACGGGAGCTTGCCGAACTGAAAAGCTCTCTTGAAACAATCCGCAGCACCGCAGCGGAAATCATCAACAGCATTGATGAACATATCGCAGAGTTGCAAAAGGCACAGGAACAGGCGCAGACTTCCGAGATACAGGAAATCGGGCAAGACGCACCACCGCAGGAGCAGCCGGAAATCCCCGTACCCGACGCCACTATCAGCATAAAAGAAATGCAGGACTACGGCTATTCTTGGGACGGTATGTTTCCGCTGAAACAGGAAGCCGCCGAGCGTTTGTTTACACAGGACGGTATCGAGGTTTTCCGTATCTATGAGGACGGCACCGAGGGAGCCGTTACCAGTCTGACCGATTTACAGGAACACGCAGAAAAAGGCGGCTTGTTCGGTGTAGAAAAGGAAACTTGGGAAGCCCTGCATGAATACAACGCCATGAAGCAGCAGCTACGGGAAAGTGAGCCGACAAAGGAAGCTCTTTTACTCTATGGCAAAGAGGACAGCTACGGGATTTATCAGTTAGCCCGCGGCGACGCCACAAGGGACTTGCGCTTTGAGCCTTACGACCGCCTGCAGGCGACGGGACACACCGTAGACCGGGCGAATTATGAGCTTATCTACACCGCGCCCCTTACGGCAGACATTACCCTTAACAGCATTTGGGGAAAAATTCAATATCGACCACCCGAAAGAATTTTAAGGGACACAGCCTTTCCATTCCGATATTGTGGTGCTTCATCAGAACGGCGAAAATACCGCCCACTATATAGACAGTATCGGTTTCAGAATGTGCCGGAGCTTTTTACAGGAGAAGCAGCCGCAGCTTATCCCCGACGAGCATTTGACCGGGGAACAGATTAAAACGCCGCGCGGCAGATTTTTATGTATCGGATATGAGTGTTGAACAGATGAAAGAAGCCGGGTATGGACTTCATCATCAATCCGACGACGGGAAATATCTGATTATGGGAAACGGTACGCGGGCGTTTGCCGTTGCCGCCGAGCAGCCGGAAAAAGCTAACCCGTTAAAACATATCGAGGACACTATCGAGCAGAACGACAATAACTTTGACGGTATCATCAACAACACGCCGCAGACGCCGACCGTGGACGCTCTGGAGCAGAAAGCAAAGGCGGGCGAGGTTATTTCTCTTACTGACCTTGCCGAAGCGATTAAGACCGACCGTGAAAACGGCAGGGGCAAGAAAGCCGCAGCGAAAGAAAAGCCCTCTATCCGAGCGCAGCTCAAAGCGGATAAGGAACGGACGGGAAAGAAGAAACCCACGAAGCAAAAATCGCAGGATTTGGAAAGGAGCTGACCTATGAATAAGTTTGAAGATGTGGACGTAATCGCTTCCCTTGAAGCGATTATGAAACAAAATACCGCTTTTTATCAGAATGATTTTGACCTTGATAGAAACATTTTACAGAAAGCGGCGGCAAGCCCCACAGCCGAGGACAGGCGGCTTTTATGGTTTTCCCGTCCGTCCGGGACGAGCTGCTTCCGGGAGCGCGACGTTTTTCTAAAAGGCACAAGACAGCATAACACATGGCGGTTTTACGGGGAACAGACGCGCGATAAAGTCCTTGCCTATGCGGTGGAGCTGACCGGGATTGTAAACGGAAAAATCAAAGGCAATCTCTATGAGCTTGACTATCCGCAGCATTTCCGGCACGTTAAGGAACAGGCATTACCCGCAGATAATTACACGCTGCTCTATGAGCATGGAGAACGGGTGCAGCCCGCCGGACAGTATCTTGACGGCAATCCCGACCCGCAGCTTGGGAAGTTTGAACGCTTTGAAGCGCAGCCTAATGACCCGGAAGCATTGCATTTTCTCATGCGGGAGGAAAAGCGCAGCTATGACCGCTTAAAGCCGGGGGATTTCAAGACGCATATTACCGCATTGCATGACAGCCGGATTGAAGCCGAAGCACAGCGTATTGTAGCGGAAATGAAGCGGCAGGACAGCCCTAACAGCCCCAACAAAACACATTTCATGGTGGAGCTTTCGCCTTACTTTATGCAATTAGCTTCTACAAAGGACACCGACCGTCTGTTTGCTATGCTGCCATACAAAACACTTTCTTTTTCTAAGATTGAGGGCAGGCATGGCACTTTTGCATTTTTAGACAAAAGCGAGGACAGAAGCCGGAATATCCGAAAAGCGCGCCCCTCTGTCCGGGCGCAGCTTACCGCAGACAAGAAAACAGCCGCCCCGAAAAAGGCAGCGGCAAAAAGAAAAAATCACGATTTGGAGGTATGAGCATGAATAGATTTACTGTTGAGGAAACAAACCTTTTGAGCATTTACCATGAGGGAAGCAAGGTGCAGCTTATAGAGAACATGACCGCTGCGCTGCCTTACATGGACGCGGGATTACGGGAGCTTGCAAAGCGCACCCTTTCCAAAGTAGGCGCGCTGACCGAAGCCGAGTACAGGGAGCTTGCCGTTTATCCTGCTGATGAAGTATGACCGGGATTAAGCGGCTGACGCCGCGACAAAGCCGCAAGGTAAACACCCTTGTGAAAAAGGAGTGCTGCAACTGCGAGAATGGCAACTGTATTTTACTGGACGACGGGGACACTTGCGTATGCCCGCAGCTCATTTCCTATTCCCTGCTCTGTAAGTGGTTTCGGATTGCCGTACTTCCTCTTGATAAGCTGCTCTATGCGGAACTCTATCAGACCGAGGACTGGAAGAAATGTACCGTGTGCGGCGCGTCCTTTGCGTCGAAGTCAAACAGCGTCAAATACTGCCCGGACTGCCGGAAGCGTATTACCCGCAGACAGGCAGCCGAGCGCATGAGAAAAAAGCGTACTCTTGTTACGCAGTAGGGGCGAAAAAAGCCTTTGATTGCAGGGCTTTTCGGACACAAAAACAAAGAGGTAAAGGATTGATACCTTTACCCCTAAAATCGCGGTTCTACTGCGTAACATTTCAAAAGCTGCACCTATGAGAAAACGGGCGCGGTGGCCAACATATCGGCTGCCGCGTCCGTTCTTTTTTTTGCGCTCATTTATCCGCGCTCTGCTTCTTTTTCCCGTTCAGGCTGACGTTCCACTTTCAAAATACTGTCGATATTCTTCTTGATAACGTCGTATTCCTTGACCTGCTTTTTCAGCTTCCCATAGTCGGCATACAGGGCTTCTTTCTGCTCTTGAAGTGCTGCGTACTCTGCTTGCAGGGCGGCAAGGCTTGGTAGCTTGGTTATCCCCGCCGCCTTAATTGCCTTTGCCGCTGCTTCATAGAGAATAATATCGCTCTCATGGGCTGTCCGGTATTTCTCCTTATCTTTTGCCTTGCGGTAGGCAGCATAGGCGGGCTTGGTCTTTTGATAGGTATTGATATTCTTGATAAGCAGCGTCATATCGGTAAGCCGCTTTTCAACCTCTTTCAAGCTGTCCGCTGCCTGTTCGCTTGCTTTGGCAACTTCCGTGATTTTCGCGGTCAATTCTGTGTACTGTTCAATCTTATGTTCTGTCAAGAAATTCATGGTTTTCGCTGCCTGTTTCAGATTATGGATTTTTGCCCATTGCTCATAGCCCCGGCTTTCCTGCACCTTGATACTGTTCTGAATATCAATGAGCAGACTAACGCCGCCGCGATCTGCGCGGGGAGCTTTCGCAGCGCGGGCGCGTTTGCCGCTTATCCGTTCTCTGATAGCTTCCTCTGTATAATCTGCGCCGAGGGTTTTTAAGCGGGTAAACCGTTCCTGTCCGGGAGCGCGGCAGGAGATATATTTTCCCGGCTTTATCTCATAGCCCGCCGCCTGCAATTTGGATAGCAATTCTTCAAAACTTGATACTTGGGGAATGAGCGCGTCCACGGCAATTTTCAGCTTGCCTTTCCAACTGGTACCTGTTTTCTCTGCCTGGTACTCTGCATAGCTTTTTCCCTTGCTGCCCCGGTTCGGAAGGACAACTGATAAGCCATGTTCCCGGCACAGCTTATCGCTCATGTTCCGTATACCGTAATAGCTGCGCTTGTTGGAATTGTACTTGTGGTGGTCTACGAAATTGACCGCGCAGAAAATAATGTGGTTATGGATATGCCCCTTGTCAATGTGAGTAGTCAAAACATATTCGTGCTGATCTTTGGTTACTGCGTCGGCAAGCTGCCGCCCGATTTCATGGGCTTCTCTGTAATCGACTTCTCCCGGCTCAAAGGCTTGTATCAAGTGGTGGGCTAAATTGTTTCCCTTATCCAACGCCTGCGACAGAGTAAAGGCAAACTCAATGTCTGCCGTTTCATAGGAGCAGCCAAAGGAGGACACAAGCATTTTTTCATCAGTCTTTGCCGGATTTTGGATATAGTCAAGGGCTTTGTTTAGCGTTCCTTTAATAGGCTTAATCTTTGTAACCGCCATATCTCCGCAAGCACCCCCTTTATTTCTTCTATGTCCTCTTGGTAGACGCTGCCTGTACTGTTCACACGCTTTGCAATCTGATTGATGTTCACGCCGATTTTCTGTATCTCCGCTGTCATAGCTTTTATGTCGGTATGGTCTACTTGCAGGATATACCCGTCAATGGCAATCTTCCTAAGATACGCTGCCATATTTCGGGTGGGTATCAGTTTCATCTTTTCAAGAATTAAATCCCGTTCTGCTTCCGTTACTCTGAATTTGATTTGCACCGTTCTTTTTCGTCCGTCCATGCGTAAATGCTCCTTTCCATTCCGAGGGTTTGGGACACTTCCCAACAAGCAATTTTCAACCGATACGCCGTAGTGCGTGAGGGCGAAAATACGGAAGTGGGTACCCGCTTCCTATGCTTGCTACGAATGTTTTTATCCTTTAGGCTCTTATCACCTACTACGGAGAAAAAGCGATTTTGCCAAACTTACGCAAAAGAAAAACGCTGCAACCTCAAAAAAGATTACAACGCTTTCTAAATCCTGTTCAGTTTTAAGTCGGACATTCCTATTCGCCCTCTTTTTCGACTTCGGAAATCTCCTTTGCCGTTGCGGTTACAATCCGTATGCCTGTATCGCTCATACCGTCAAGAAGCGCGTCAAGCTGCCGCCGCTGCGTGTTCTTCTCCGGCGGCGTTTCTAAAAGGAATTGGTCTACGGATATATGGTAACGCTGTATCAGCTCAAAGAATATCTGTAAACTTGGGTGCTGCCCCTTGTTCTCAATGTTCGCAAGGTAGCGCGGCGAGATAAACATTTCGTCGCCTACTTTCTTGCGGCTCTCCTTGCATCCCTCACGCGCTGCCTTTATCGCTGCCCCAAAAGCCTTAAAGTCGTATCGTGGTACTGGTCTTTTTGCCATAGTTATTCACCCTATTACATTTTACTGTTCCCCTTTCTTCTTGGATATGTCTACGTAGTTCTATCAGTTAGCCAAAATAATTCATATATATATATGTTGACAACAAGCTGCTTTTGTATATAATATTATATAAAAGGGGGGGAATGTTTATGTTACATAGCATGCGTATTCGATAAGCATTGAAATCAAAAAAGATTTTTCCCATTTTCAATATGGGCTTTTTTGTCATGCTTATTTTGCGTATGCTATACAACAAAACTAACGACGTATAGACATAGTATAAAAACTATGCCTTAATTTTGTTGTAGTATTATATGTATAAATGCAGGTCAATGCTCATGTTGAGAATTGACCTGCATTTTTTTGCGCAAAAGGAGAAATATTATGCTTGAAAAATATTGGATAAAATGTCCAATTTGTAACGGAAAGACGAGGGTTCAAGTATTTTATAATACGGTATTAAGAAATTTTCCTCTTTTCTGCCCTAAATGTAAATTAACGCATATCGTTGATGTTGAAAAACTAGAAATCATAATCAAAAACTCTGAAAAACAAACTTTTTAATTTTGAAAAGGAAGGATATTTAAATGAAACACTTACCTAAAAGTACACCTACGGAAATATTGAATGACCCATACGGATTTACTTACAAAGAAATGTCGGAAGTAATTGGAGAGGATAAAGCAAGAGCCTTATATACGGAATTGTATAAACAGCCATTTCACAAAGAAAATCTATCAATATCAACAAAAAAAAGTCTATAAAAGTAGCGATACTGAAAAGTATGTTTATGAATTGAAAGATAACAGGTATATTGAAACGGTTTTTATTAAACGGCGAGATGGTGGGACTGTTTGCGTAAGTACGCAAGTTGGTTGTTCTGTTGGCTGTATTTTTTGTGAGTCCGGACGCAATGGTTTTGTTCGTAATCTAACACCGTCTGAAATTGTGCAGCAGGTTGTATTGATACGTCAAAAAGTAAATCGTATCGTTTTTATGGGAATGGGAGAACCTTTATTCAATTACGACAACTTGATTGCAGCAATCCATATTCTTCGAGATAGAAATGGACTTAACTTTCCAACCGACGGCATTACCGTATCAACAGTTGGTCCAGTTAATCAATTAAAAAAATTGCGCGAAGAACATCTAAAAATTCAGTTGACAATATCTTTACATGCAGCAACACAGGCTGCGAGAAACTGTATCATTCCTCATATGCACATGTACGCTATTGAAGATGTTGTTAAGCAAGCATTGTCCTATTCTCAAAGGCATAATCGAAAAGTGGTATTTGCGTATTTGCTTTTACCAGGTATAAATGACCGTTCCTCAGATATAAGGCAACTTGCAAAATGGTTTAAGGGCAAAAATGTTATGATTAACGTGCTGCAATACAACCCGACGAGTAATTCAAAAATTAGAGCACCACAAAAAACAAGAAATGGTTGCGTTCAAACATCAATTAGAGCAAACAGGACTTGAAGTTACCATGAGAGTTTCTCATGGTAGAGAGATTAAAGCAGCTTGTGGACAGTTAGCTAATACATATAATAAAGCCAAAAAACAACAGAAATAATTTAATTAAAAGAGCCAGACGCACAGACGCAGAGCCGATAATATGCAGTTTGAAATACTGCTGTTATCGGCTCTTTTTTGATTTTAATTTGTGCCCCTAATAACCATATTGGAGCAAAATCAGAACTGTTGCTTGTCGTTCTTTGATTTCCGCAGCAGCTTTGAAAAATCAAAGCCGCCGTTTCTTTTTATCTTCTAATGAAATGACGCGGTATCACTGTTAAAAGCGGCGGCTAAAGGAGGTAGCCGCCATGAAGCACATACCCTATCGACAAAATCCGACGGTCATTGACATATCAAAAAAAGCCCGACCACCGCCGGGAACCTCTCTACCCTTGACTATGAACTGTCTAATCATCTAAATACTGCTTACAATACCTATACGCCTGTCCGGGCTTTTCGGACAGGCGTATTTTGCTGCTCAAAAAATTTTTTTGAAAAAATTTCAAAAAATCTTCGGCGTTTTTCAAAAACGCCGTATTGCCCCGCGAAAAGGGGGAAGCACCACCAACTTTCCAACGAGAAAGGAGGTGAGAATGTGGAACCTAATAGCAGGGAGTTTTACAAACAATGTGCTTTTCAGAAGTTTTGTAATACGGTGCTGCACAATGAAGCGTGTGACGCTCACAGGGAGCTGCACAGGCATAAGGCAAGGGAAGTCACCTTTTCCGATTTGCCCTTAGACGAAGCGCGGCAGCTTCATACCTTTGATGAATATTTCAAACGGGAAACCGCCGAAACCGTCTTTGAGAAAGCCGGGAAGAAAATCACGCCGAAGCTGCTTCTTGAAGCAATCCGTACTTTGCCGGAAGAAAAGCGCAAAGCCGTACTCCTGTACTATTTCGAGGGAATGAACGACACCGAGATTGCGAAGTTGTTCAATACATCGAGAAGCACGATACAGTACAGGCGGACAAGCTCTTTTGAGAAATTAAGAAAATATCTGGAGGAAAATGCTGATGAATGGGACGAATGGTAACGAACCCGGCTACCCGGAAAATGCCCTTGTTCCCTATCCTGTCATTGTGGCAGCGACAAAGGGCGACCCGGACGCCATGAAGATTGTCTTGCAGCATTTCAGCGGCTACATAGCCCGCCTCTCCATGCGGAAGCTGTACGACGAGCGCGGGAACGTCTATTTCGGCGTAGACCACGACATTCGGGAACGGCTGCAAGCAAAACTGATGATGGCTGTCCTCACCTTTAGGACAGAGGAATAACCGCAACGGCGGCGGGACGCTTTCTCTCACCCCCTTTTCCGTTCCGCTGTTGACGCGGGTAGCACAGCCATTTTGAACCTTGAAAAAGAAAGCGGCGCAAGATAACGGCGGCGCAGCATAGGGCAAATCGGATACGTTCCTTTTGCGTCGAGCCATACGGCGGGTGCGCCATGACGCTATCCGGGCGAGGTTATCACCGCCCGGACAGCCGAGCGACCAACACCGCGCCGGAAAGCAAGTGTAGCGGTTTGCGGGCAACGACACGCAGAATATACAATGATACTTCCTTACAGCCACAGTCCGAGCGTTAAGAGCGTCGCAGGCAATGGGTAGGGCTGCATGAGAACCATGCCGGGGTGAAATTCCCATGAGGTTATGCTAATAACCGTCCGATTAAAGCCTTTGTTTTATTGAATAGTGGACTTGCTGCTATTCATAGACTGTATTATATGTTTGCGAAAGAAAGGGGGATTTTCTTTGACGCAAAACCAAACGCCCGTTACCACAACGGAGCATAAAATCGGAAAAGTTACTTACCTTGTATGTTCGTCTGCAAGTGAACGCGCAACGGACACACTGGATAAAAAGATAAAAAAGCTCATTCGCAAAGACATGGAGCTGAACCCCGTAAACGCCTGAAAATAGGGCGTTTCTTCACATTTTATACATGACACAGGCAGCGGTATGTGGTATAATATAGACAGTACAAATACCATGCTTGTCTGTCGTCGGAAAGGAGGACAAAATGTTACAGACAGACAAGATTACCGCTTTATATTGCAGATTGAGCCAGGAAGATATGCAAGCCGGGGAAAGCGAGAGCATACAGAACCAAAAACTGATTTTACAAAAGTATGCTGACGAACACCACTTTTTCAACACGCGCTTTTTCGTAGACGACGGATTTTCCGGCGTGAGCTTTGAGCGTGAGGGGCTTCAAGCCATGCTGCATGAGGTTGAAGCCGGGAACGTGGCGACCGTCATAACAAAAGACCTTTCCCGTCTGGGACGTAATTATCTGAAAACCGGCGAACTGATAGAGATTGTTTTCCCCGAATACGAAGTGCGCTACATTGCCATTAACGACGGTGTAGACACAGCGAGGGAAGATAACGAGTTTACCCCTCTGCGGAACTGGTTCAACGAGTTTTACGCCCGCGACACTTCAAAGAAAATCCGGGCTGTCAAACAGGCAAAGGCACAGAAAGGCGAGCGCGTCAACGGGCAAGTGCCTTATGGGTACATAGCTGACCCCAATGACCGCAATCACCTCTTGCCAGACCCGGAAACGGCGCACATTGTAAAACAGATTTTTGCTATGTATGTGCGCGGCGACCGTATCTGCGAAATCCAGAACTGGCTACGGGAACATGAGGTATTGACTGTTGCAGAATTGCAGTACAGGCGCACAGGAAGCCACAGGCACCCCGCCCCCACCCGAATTGTATTTACAACTGGCCGGATAAAACACTCTATGACATTCTGGCGCGTAAAGAGTATTTGGGGCATACCATTACAGGCAAGAGCTATAAGGTATCTTACAAATCGAAAAAGACGAAGAAAAACCCGGAGGAAAAGCAATATTTTTTCCCCAACACGCACGAACCTTTGATTGATGAAGAAACCTTTGACCTTGCACAGAAACGGATTGCTACCAAACACCGCCCTACCAAAACAGAAGAAATCGACATTTTTTCGGGGCTTCTCTTTTGTGGGGACTGCGGCTACAAAATGTATCTGCAACAGGGAGCCGGGACACTGGAACGCAAACACGCCTACACTTGCGGGAAGTACCGAAACAGGATAAGGACTGGCGAGCTTTGCACTACCCATTATATCCGAAAGAGCGTCCTTAAAGAACTTGTCCTTGCCGATTTACAGAGGGTACTATCCTATGTGAAAGAGCATGAACAGGAGTTTATCGAAACCGCCAACGAGTGCAGCGCAAAGGCAGTACAAAAGACGCTGACACAGCAGCGGAAAGAGCTTGACAAGGCGCAGAACCGTATTAACGAGCTGAACATCTTATTCCGCAAGCTCTACGAGGACAACGCTTTAGGGAAACTTTCAGATGAACAATTTGCTTTTCTGACTTCCGGCTATGATGAAGAAAAAAAGACGCTGACCCGGAGGATTGCGGAGCTGTCACAGGAAATCGACAACGCCACCGAGCGCAGCGCGGACGTAAAAAGGTTTGTCGCACTGGTACGCAGATACACAGCGATTGAAGAACTGACCTACGAAAACGTCCATGAATTTATTGACCGTATTCTTATTCACGAACTGGATAAGGAAACGAACACCCGCAAAATCGAAATCTTTTATAGCTTTGTCGGCAGAGTTGATACAGGTGACAAGCCTACCGAAAGTATCTCCTATTTCAGACAGATAGGAGCCGACGTAAAGAGTTATGCTATCTAACATACATCAAAAAGAGGTAAGATAACACCCTCTGCAAAAAAGGTATCGTTATCTTACCTCAACAAAGTTCGCACCAGAATAACCGTCGTCCGTGTACCAGCGCAGATTGGAAAAGCCGTTCTGCTTTGCATAGGTTTCAAGGATACGCTTCTGATTGGAAATGGAATTGCTTTCGCCTTGCAGCTCGTCCTCATGGGATAGTCTTGGGTAAAGGGCGGTAATTGGTTGTTGGTTGGTCTGTCTTAACATAAAATCCTCCGTTTCCGACAGCCAGCCCCACTATTCCGTACCTTGATTGTACCACATGGGGCGGCTGTCTGTATAGCGGCAAAAGCGTCAAATCTGCTTCTTTATGGTCGGTCAAATCGCCGTTTTTTGTGTAGCAGCTTCCGCTTCCAGCACTTTCATCATCTTGTCGGCTGCGGTGTCGGTTGCGCCCTGCTTGAAGAATCCGGAAACGGTAAGGACGGAGTTGCCCATGCGGATTTCCGTTACACAGTCCGGGCGGCGGTCTGTTTTGGTGGTGCTTGTCTGTTTGGTTTCTGTCATAGGCTCTCCTTTCGCTGCTTCGTCAGTTGCTTTAATCGTTCCAGCTTTTCCTGTGCGGTTTCCTTTCGGAAATTGCTGCCCGTGAAGCGGACGGGGGCGCACATGGAAGTCAGCCTGTCATAGATACGGGCGTGGGGCGTGTCCTGCGGGTGCTGCAATTCCTCCAGCGTGAGGTTGGTCGTGGCGATCAGCGGCTTGCCGCTTCGGTAACGGCTGTCAATCACGCTGTAAACCTGTTCCAGCCCGTATTCTGTCCCTCGCTCCATACCGAAATCATCAAGTATCAGCAGGGGGTAGCTGCAAAGGCGGGAAATATATTCATTCCTGCCCTCAAAGCTGGCGGCAAGGTCATTGAGTATTGTTGCAAAGTTTGTCATGCAGACGGCAACCTCTTTTTCCATAAGGGCGTTGGCGATACAGGCGGCAAGGTAGCTTTTTCCTGTCCCCACGCCGCCCCAAAACAGGTAGCCGATATTTTCAGCCTGCATGGTTTCCCAGCTCTCCACATAAAAGCGGGCGGTTTCGGTCTGCGGGTTTCTGCCGTTGTCATGCTCAAATGTCCAGTTCCGCATAGCAGGGTCGGTAAAGCCCCGGCGTTTCAAGTCCTCCACTTTTTCAAGGTGCTTCTGTCTGCTTTCAGCGGCTTCCCGTTTTTCACGGGCTGCCCGCTGGCAGTCGCACTCTGCCGGGTGTCGGTCATGCCCTAACCATTGGGCGGTTTCTTTTGAAAAGTAGGCTTCTTTGGGCGTATGGCACTTGCCGCAGTATAAAAGCCCGTCCTCGCCTGTGTAGTCCTCCGCTTCGGCGGTAGTGGCTGTAATGTCCGTAATCATAGCTTCAATCTCGTTTCTCATAAGCTCTCACCCTCCTTGCATGAATAATCGGGTATGCCCTGTTTCGGGGCAGCCTTGCCTTTGGCAGCGTCCTCCTGCGCCCACTTGTAAATGGTGGCTGCATGGCTGTGGTACTGCTTCCCCGGTGGAAGCGATATGGCAGGAAAGCCGGTCAAATATAATACTCCCACTTGGTCGGGCAGCTCTGTTTTTCAGCCCGGAAAGCTCTGTATCGGTCAGTATCACATTGTTGTATCTGCCATAAGCGGCGGGGGCGGGGTGTCCCGTTTCTCCTCTCTCTTTTCTATTCTCTTTCTCTAACTCTATCTCTATCTCTGGTGGACGAATGTCGGACAAATGTCCGCCTTTTGTCCGGGGCGGTAAAAGTGCCTTGTTTTCCAGCCTTGCAGCCCGTTTTCGCTCGGCTTCGGTAGAGGACTGTCCTATCATCAGCTCAATGTCGGTCATATAGAAAGCCCCGCTGTCAAGCTGCTCCACAAGCCCCAACTGCCGGAAAATCTCTAAAGCCCTCTCAACCGTCCCTATCTGGTGGCGGGTCAGTGTCGCTATCATCTGCGCTGTGTAGGGGATATGCTCGTCAAGCTGCAATTTCCCGCCGTTTTTCAGCGATTTTAAGTACAGCTTCAAGAGGATATTGGAGTATAAAATCCCGTCTTTCATATCTTCCAGCAGCACAATGGAGTCGCTGTCAAAAAAGTTCTCTTTCAGCTTGAGGTAGTAATACTTGCGGTTATCTGCCATTGTCCCTGTCCTCCTTTTTCCGGCGTTTGGAGTAGTAGTGGGGGCAGAGTATGATAACCGCCCGGAAGCTCTGCTTGCAGCTATGGGTACAGCCCCGGCAGAGGTCATTGTATGTGATACGGTCGCAGGTGGAATTCCCGACTTTCACTTGCCGCAGGAAAAAAGACCATTCCAGCCGCCGTTTCTTGCTCATTCTTGGCATGGGTGCGCTCCTTTCTGCCGTTTCCGCTGGTGTGGCGGTATCGGCGGTAATTCTGTATCATCTCGGTATCATTTTCGGGTTTTTTCTGCCCTGTAAGCCCGTTAAAAAATCCTTTGGTATTTGCGGATAGGGTACGGGGCAGCCCCCTTGTTCTGTATAGGTTCGGGTACATTTTGGGGCGGTTTTTATCGTTCCTGTTCCTGCCTTTTCACAGGCTTGCGCTCCCGGTGTAAAATCTGGTCGATATTGCCCTTGACAGTCTGTAAGCGGCGGTATTCCTCCCGTTTTGCCCGGTAATCGTTGTAGCCGCTGTTTTTCTCTTGGATAAGGGTTTCAATCTCTGCTTGCAGGGCTTTATAGCTCGGCAGCTTGGAAATGCCGTTTTCCCTGAAATAGCGGGCGGCTGCGTCTGCTATGATAAAGTCGCTTTCGTACTTCTGACGGTAGGCTGCTTTTGCTTTGGCGTTTTTCTGCTGTTTCAGCCCGTCCCGGACAGGGCGGGTCTTGGAATAGGCAAGCACCTGCCGTTGCAGCTCCTTTTTCCCGTTCAGCGTCTTTTCC
>ENA-OPZZ01001499-OPZZ01001499.1-human-gut-metagenome-genome-assembly--contig:-NODE-1499-length-14169-cov-3.828443_pt1 | contig 14169 bp, 12 predicted proteins | sample MGYA00242487_ERZ504511 | MGnify/ENA primary metagenome ERZ504511 (study PRJEB26092, sample SAMD00036241) | human gut metagenome | host: Homo sapiens | study: EMG produced TPA metagenomics assembly of... | reverse complement strand
ATAAAGTTTTCTGCTCTTTTTGTGGGAAATGAGTTAAAATCCGTGGGTGCATAAGATCCTGGCTGCTGCGACAGCAGCAAAATCCGGTGTGGTATGTTTTGTCTGGTTTGTAGTTGAAAATCAGACAACAATCTGTCATACTAAGGGAAGTGAAGAAATGTATTTCTGAAATATCAGATACCGAATTTTCAGGGATACAGGAAAGAAGGGCTAATAATGAAGGTATTTGCACATCGAGGATTCAGCGGAAAATATCCGGAAAATACTATGCTGGCATTTAAAAAAGCGGAAGAAGTTGGCTGTTATGGCATCGAGTTGGATGTACAGCTGACGAAAGACGATGAGATCGTGATCATGCATGATGAGACCATTGACCGAACGACCAGTGGAACAGGAAATATTCGTGATTATACGTATCAGGAATTGTGTCTTGTTGACTGCTACGGAAAGTTTGAAGGAAAATATGACTTTCAGCGGATTCCAACGCTGCGGGAGTATCTGACCTGGGTAAAGGATACGGGACTGGTTACCAATATTGAACTGAAAAACAGTGTGTATTACTACGAACACCTGGAAGAAAAAGTAATCGATATGGTGCGGGAATTCCAGATGGAAGACCGCGTGATTTTTTCTTCCTTTAATCTGGTATCCATCAACAAATGCAAGAAAATGCTGCCGGAAGTTCCAATGGGATATCTGATGGAAGCACGGATGGATAATATGGGATTTTTCACAGAAGAAAATGGTGTGGAATATTATCATCCGGATAAGAACTTTCTGACAGAAGAGATGGTGCGGGATTGTCATGCGCATGGGATTGGTGTCAATGTGTGGACTGTCAACAAAAAAGAACTCATGGAACAGTTAAACAACTGGAACGTCGATGGTATTTTCACAAATTTCCCGGATCGGGCCAAAGAACTGGGACTTGAAAAATAAAAAATCGTAACTGTCCGTATCTTTCGCAACGGCTGTTGAATAGTAAAAAACTAATGTCCTGTTCTAAAAAAGGCATAAAAGTTTCATATTTTTTTAAGAATTCAATTATTGCGGTGAAAAGCATTCGTCTGTATAATAGTCATAACTGATACTCTCTACAGAAAACAGCAAAACAGACATGAAAAAAGCAGAGTAATAAAAGAAAAATCAGACAATATGAAAAACAAGCAACGTAATTATCAAAAAGTCTGACAGTTACGAATAAAAGGACAGGAGGAAAGAATATGGCGGGATTTAAATTAAAAGTAACACCGGAGATGGAAAGCTTAACACAGGTATGTGTGGAAAACAGTAAGATGGATCCGTCTCTGTATGGAAAATACGATGTAAAACGTGGGCTGCGTGATGTCAACGGAAAAGGTGTGCTGGCAGGTCTGACACAGATTTCGTCCATTTGTTCCACAGATGTGGTGGATGGGAAAACAGTTCCCTGCGAAGGAAGATTATACTATCGCGGGTATGATATCCATGAACTGACGCAGGGATTTTTAAGAGAACAGCGTTTTGGATTTGAAGAAGTTACTTATCTGCTGTTATTAGGAAAGCTGCCCAACGAAAAAGAACTGGCAGACTTTAAGGTTCTGCTGGCGGGCCAGCGATCTCTGCCTAAGAACTTTGTCCGCGATGTTATCATGAAAGCACCGACCAAGGATATGATGAATACGTTATCCAGAAGTGTGCTGACGTTATATGCCTATGATCATAATGCGGATGATACTTCTTTGCCGAATGTCCTCCGTCAGTGTCTGAATCTTATCAGTGTTTTTCCGATGCTGTCGGTCTACAGTTATCAGGCATATAATCATTATATCAAAGGAAAAAGTTTGTATATCCATAATCCGGATCCGAAACTTTCTGTTGCAGAAAATATTTTGCTGATGCTTCGTCCGGATATGCAGTATACGCAGTTAGAGGCAACGATTCTGGATCTTGCACTGGTGCTGCATATGGAGCATGGTGGTGGTAATAACTCAACATTTACCACTCATGTGGTGACTTCTTCAGGAACAGACACGTATTCGACAGTAGCAGCCGCCCTGGGTTCCCTGAAAGGACCGAAGCACGGTGGTGCCAATATCAAAGTAGTCCAGATGTTCAAAGATATGAAAAAACAAGTGAAAGACTGGACGGATGAGGAAGAAGTAGGAGCTTACCTTCGCGCGCTGCTTCATAAAGAAGCTTTTGATAAAAAAGGCCTGATCTATGGAATGGGGCACGCTGTATATTCCATTTCCGATCCGAGAGCAGAAATCTTCAAAGGGTTCGTACAGAAACTGGCCCATGAAAAGGGCAAAGACAAAGACTTTGCACTTTACAGTATGGTAGAACAGCTGGCACCGAAGATTATTGGAGAAGAGCGTCATATTTATAAGGGCGTAAGTGCCAATGTGGATTTCTACAGCGGATTTGTGTACAGCATGCTGGATCTTCCGACCGAGCTGTTCACACCAATGTTTGCCATTGCACGTATCGTCGGCTGGAGTGCACACCGGATGGAAGAACTGATCAATATGGATAAGATTATTCGTCCGGCTTATAAAACAGTAAAAGAAGAAGAAATTTACCGTCCTCTGGAAGAACGGTAAACAAAGAAGAAAGGAAGCGTTACAAACATGAAACGAGCAGGTCTGGTACTGGAAGGTGGAGCAAACAGGGGTGTTTTTACCAGCGGAGCACTGGACTATCTGATGGAACAGGATTTTTATATTCCGTATGTGGTTGGAACTTCCGCAGGTGCGTGCAATGCGGTGGATTATGTGTCAAGGCAGCCACTGCGTACAAAGAACTGTACCATTATTACGGATAAGAAGAAGCGTTATGTAACAATAAAAAATACACTGAAGACGGGAACATTGCTGGATATGGATCTGATTTTTGAAAAATATCCGAATGAAATCTTTCCGTTTGATTTTGATACTTTCCTGAATTCGGACATGCAGTGCGAGATGGTGGTGACCAACTGCATTACAGGAAAAGCGGAATATCTGAGCGAACACTCCAGTGCAAAACGGATGATGGATATCTGCAGAGCGTCGTGCAGTATGCCGCTGGCGACGAAAACAGTATTTGTGGACGGCATTCCGTATGTGGATGGTGGAGTGGCCGATTCCATCCCCATCATCCATTCCCTGAAGACAGGACATCAGAGAAATGTAATCATTCTGACCAGAAATAAAGGCTATCGGAAACATTCCAGCGGAAAACAGGACCGTCTGTTTGAACTCGCTTACGGAAAGAAATATCCGAAACTGGTCGAAGTACTCGAACAGCGTGCAAAAGTCTATAACAAGACGTTGTATTATATTGACAAATGGGAAAAAGAAGGAAAAGTATTTGTTCTCAGACCGGAGATCGAGCCGGTAGCCCGTCTGGAGCGGGATACACAGAAGCTGGAGAACTTTTATCAGCATGGTTATGATCTGATGGAAGAGAAATTTGAGGAAATGAAATGGTTTTTAAACCGTTGATTAGAGGGAGAACAAAAGATGCTGTTTGAAACATTTTATCCGGATACCTGGGTGGATTCCACCTATCAGATTGATTTTGATGAACTGTATAAAAAAGGATACCGTGGCCTTATCTTTGATATCGACAATACTCTGGTACCTCACGGAGAACCGGCAGATGAACGGGCGAAAGCGTTGTTTGCGCATCTGAAAGAGCTTGGTTTTTCCTGCTGTCTGTTGTCGAACAATCAGCTGGAGCGTGTGCAGATGTTCAACAGAGATGTGCAGGTGCATTATATCGAGGATGCACATAAGCCTTCCCGCAAAAATTATCTGAAAGCGATGGAACTGATGGGCACGGATTTGTCTGATACTGTGTTTATCGGTGATCAACTGTTTACCGATGTGTATGGAGCAAAGAGGACAGGAATGGCGAATATCCTTGTGAAACCGATCCATCCGAAAGAAGAGATTCAGATTATACTGAAACGGTATCTGGAGAAAATTGTTTTGCATTTTTATCAGAAAAACAGGAAATCTGGTCGTATTTGAAAAAATTAGTTGAAAAATCCCTGTAGTTATTATAGAATATGAGTAGCCAAGCTCAAATATATTAAGAAGGCAGATACCCGGAAATCACCGGGTATTGTGAGTTATAAGGAGGAATATCATATGATTTCAGCAGGAGATTTCAGAAACGGTGTAACATTGGAAATCGATGGAAACGTTGTTCAGATTCTCGAATTTCAGCATGTAAAACCTGGTAAAGGTGCAGCTTTCGTAAGAACAAAATTAAAAAATGTCATCAACGGTGGTGTGGTAGAAAAAACTTTCAGACCTACTGAAAAATTCCCACAGGCTCGTATCGACAGAGTAGATATGCAGTATCTGTATGCAGATGGGGATCTGTTCAACTTTATGAACATGGAAACTTATGATCAGATGGCAGTTGATAAAGATACTGTTGGCGATTCTCTGAAATTTGTAAAAGAGAACGAAACTGTTAAAGTATGTTCTTATAACGGAAGTGTATTCGCTATCGAGCCGCCTCTGTTTGTAGAACTGGAGATCACTGAAACAGAACCTGGATTCAAAGGTGATACCGCTCAGGGTGCTACAAAACCTGCAACTGTTGAAACAGGCGCACAGGTAAACGTACCTCTGTTTGTAAATCAGGGAGATAAAATCAAAATCGATACCAGAACAGGTGAATATCTGTCCAGAGTATAAGATTTAACAGTCGAAATTGATAACAGATCGTAAAGCCCCGGAAAATACAGGATTTTCCGGGGCTTTGTTTTTGAAGCATTGCATAGCAGCAATTGGCAGTGGATCAGTTTAGAGTATGCGGTATGTCTCGGGTTTTCTGTGACCTTTGCTCACAAAAAACACATCACAGGATATTACCGGTGAACAATAACTGTTGATGGTAACAATGCAGACAGATACAAGAAATTGCTTGCATTTTTAAGAGAAAACATGTATGATATAAAAGTGATTTACATTTCTATTTCAGTGACGTTTCGTCACATTTTCCCCATATGAACATCTGAAATTCATAAAAATCAAAGGAGAACAATTTGAATTATCAGGAATTTCGATGTGAATTTTTAGAACGAATGAAAGAAGTTATGGAAGAGGAGGTGAGTATTACCACCGAAAAAATCAACAAAAATAACGGGGTCGTTATGGAAGGTCTTGTATTAAAAAGTGAGAATGCCCGGGTTGCTTCGATCTTTTATATGGAAGATTATTTTTCTTACTGGGAAAAAGGAGTTCCGCTAGAACAGCTGGTTCGGAAAGTGATGTGGCAATTTGAACATTGCAAACCTCAGATGGATGTGGAAGCGGATTTTTTTCAAAATTATCAGGAAATCAAAGAAAACATCTGTTTTAAACTGATTAATTACGAGAGAAACCGGGAACTGTTAAAAAAAGTCCCGCATAAGCGAATCCTGGATCTGGCGATGGTATTTTATTATCGGATCCAGAAAGATGAGACAATGCAGGCAACCATTCTGATAGAGTATGCTCATCTGAACGCATGGAAAATTACGCAGGAAGAACTGATCGAAAATGCAAAACGATATACATATCTAAAACTGCCGGCAGAATTTATTAATATGAAGGGTCTGCTGGGTCTGGTACAGGGAAAAGAAAAGCAAATGTATGTTTTGACTAATAAAGAACGGTCACTGGGAGCAGGAACATTCTTATATCCGGGCGTGTTAAAACAGGCTGAAGAACTTCTGGGAGAGCGATTCTATGTGTTGCCAAGTAGTATTCATGAATGTATTCTGATCCCGGAGGAGGAAGGAATGTATCAGGAAGCACTGACAGAAATTGTAACGGAAATCAATGAAAGTCAGGTGGATCCGAAGGAGGTTCTGTCGGATCAGGCGTATTTTTACAGTGCGGAAGATAAAAGAGTTCATTTGTGAAAGCAGCAGATGACGGATAAGTTTAAGGTTACTGGGAACGGAGTGAACAGTAACAGTTTTAGCGAACAAGACTCTTTACAAACGAGAGCAGATGTGTTATTATTTATAAATGTGAGTAAGGTAAAAGTCTCACGGATACGCATCTGTAGCTCAGGGGATAGAGCAACGGTTTCCGGTACCGTGTGTCGGGGGTTCGAATCCCTCCAGATGCGTTTCTTTTTACATTTTTCCAGAAGAACGGAAGAAAAATCAGGATCGTACCCAGTCATAAGGAGGCATACGATATGGATGATTTCAGAGAATGGCTGTCAGATAATCTTAGATATTTCATGTTGGGATTTGGCATTCTGGCAGTGGTATTGATTTTATTTTTCGGTGTTCGTTTTATTTCCTCAAAATTTGGAAATCAGAAAACAACCGAACCGAAACAGGAGACACAGCAGGAGACGGAAACACCGACTCCGACGCAGGAAGCAGAAGAAACACCGGCAACAACCGCGGAACCGGAAACAACACCGGCAGCAGGCGAGCTGGAACTGAATGCCTATCCGCAGGTCAATGCACTGATAGAAAAATATTATGCAGCACTGACAGGCAAAGACGTGCAGAGTTTAAAAGAACTGGTGGATGAACTGGATCCGTCAGATGAAAGTGCGATCACGAATTCTCAGTATATTGAAGGATACAGTAACGTACAGGTATATACAAAAAAAGGCATGACAGATACCAGTTATGTGGTATTTGCAGCTTATGATCATAAGTATGTGGGTTATGATACACTTCTGCCAGGAATCAGTTATCTATATGTGGATACAAAAGAAGATGGAAGTTTGTATATTGTGGCAGATCCGAACGAGGAACAGCTTGCATATATCAGTGAACAGCTTGAAGATGCCAAGGTACAGGAACTGCTGAACAGTACACAGGCATCTTATGATGAAAAACTGGCTTCTGATGAAGCTTTGTCGAAATATCTGTCAGAGCTTGGAGTGGAAGGATCTGCGGCCATGGAAGCAGCAGAAGGGGCGCAGATTACCGTAAAATCCAATTGTAATATCAGAAAAGAACCATCGCAGGATGCAGAATCCATCGGCAAACTGGTGGGTGGACAGACTGTGACCAAGACCGGTGAGGATGGAGATTGGATTAAAATTGAATTTGAAGGACAAACTGGCTATGTAAGGGGCGATATGTTCCAGTAGACAGGAGAAAAAGGACTGTTGCCTTGATCGATTTCAGAAGGTATTCTGAAAAGGTTAAAGTAACAGCCTTTTGCTTTACAGGGAAAAAGAACCCGAACACCGGAGGAGTAAAAGAATGGAAAGTATTCGGCTGAATAAATATTTGAGTGATGCAGGAATCTGTTCCAGGAGACAGGCAGATCGCTGGATAGAAGAAAAAAGAATAACAGTGAACGGAGAAATTGCCGGAATGGGAATGAAAGTTGCACCGGACAGCGAGGTATGCCTGGATGGAAAACTGATTAAAAAAGAAGAGAAAAAAGTTCTTCTGGCGATGAATAAACCTGCGGGGATTGTCTGTACTGCGGAGAAGAGAGAAAGAAATAATATTGTGGATTACATGAAGTATCCGAAACGAATCTATCCGGTGGGAAGACTGGATAAGGATTCTACCGGGCTGTTACTGCTGACGAATGACGGAGAACTGGTTAACAAGATCATGCGTGCCGGCAATTATCATGAAAAAGAATATCTGGTATCGGTAAATAAACCGGTAACGGAGGAATTCTGCAGAAAAATGAGTCGCGGAGTGGCGATTCTTGATACAGTGACCCGTCCCTGTAAAGTGGAAAAAACAGGAGAAAAAAGTTTTCGGATCATTTTGACACAGGGATTAAACCGGCAGATTCGGAGGATGTGTGAGACACTGGGATATCGGGTGATGACTCTGCAAAGAGTCAGGATCATGAATATTCGACTGGGAAGTTTAAAGGAAGGAACCTGGAGGAACATCGAGGGAGAAGAACGAAAAGAACTGGATGCCCTGTTGTCTGATTCCAGTTCATTGTCCGTGAAAGAACGAAATGAAAAACAGAGAGAAAGAAGAGGTGGCATATGAACGCAGAAAAAAGACAACAGGCGATCCGACGGATGAAAGAACTGTCGGGAATACTGAAAGAAGCATCCCGCGCATATTATGCTGAGGACAGGGAAATCATGAGCAATCTGGAATATGATGCACTGTATGATGAACTGGTAAAACTGGAAGAAGAGACACAGATGGTCCTGGCAGGAAGTGCTACGACTACAGTGGGATATGAGGCGGTGGATGAACTGCCGAAAGAGGCACATGAAAGTCCGATGCTTTCTCTGGATAAAACAAAAGACAGGGAAGTGTTACGAGGATTCATAGGGGATCACAAAACATTGCTCTCCTGGAAAATGGATGGTCTGACCGTGGTTCTCACTTATTATCAGGGAAAATTGCAAAAAGCAGTAACCCGTGGGAATGGAGTAGTTGGTGAGGTGATCACCAATAATGTACGGGTATTTGATAATATTCCATTAAAGATTCCATATCAGGGAGAACTGACTCTTCGCGGAGAGGCAATTATAACATATTCTGAGTTTGAAAAAATCAACAGTCAAATTGAGGATGTGGATGCAAAATATAAGAATCCAAGAAATCTATGCAGCGGTTCGGTACGCCAGTTAAACAATGAGATCACAGCAAAACGGCATGTACGTTTTTATGCATTTTCGTTGGTAAAAGCAGATGGAGTAGATTTTGAAAATTCCAGACAAAAACAGATGGAATGGTTGAAAGATCAGGGGTTTGAAGTGGTGGAGTATCGTGTGGTGACAGGAGCTGAACTGGATGATGCGATGGAATATTTTGCAACACGGATTGAACAAAACGATTTTCCATCAGATGGACTGGTGGCGCTGTATGATGATATTGCCTATGGTGAGTCCCTGGGAAGAACAGCCAAATTTCCACGGAATGCTTTTGCGTTTAAATGGGCAGATGAGATGGTGGAGACTACACTTGAGCAAATCGAATGGAGCCCGTCTAGAACCGGTCTGATCAATCCGGTGGCAATTTTCACGCCGGTGGAGCTGGAAGGATCTACAGTGAGTCGGGCAAGTGTGCATAATATCAGCATTATGCGAAAACTGGAACTTGGCATTGGTGACCGGATCAGAGTTTACAAAGCCAATATGATCATTCCACAGATTGGCGAAAATCTCACGAAAAGTGGTGTAAAAGATATTCCTTCCACCTGCCCGGCATGCGGAGGAAAAACTGTGATCGAAAAGGTGAATGATGTGGAAGCCTTATATTGCAGGAATCCGGAATGTCCGGCAAAGGCAATTAAAGGGTTTACATTATTTGTCAGTCGGGATGCGATGAATATCGATGGCCTGTCGGAGGCAACACTGGAGAAATTCATTGCCAGAGGTTTTATCAAGAATTTTGGGGATATTTTTGAAATCGGCAAACATAAAGATGAGATCATCCGGATGGAGGGATTTGGAGAAAAATCATATGAAAATCTGATAGAAAGTCTGAAACGGGCGAAAAAGACAGAACTTCCAAGGGTGCTATATGCACTGGGTATTCCCAATATCGGTCTTGCCAATGCAAAGATGATCTGCAAAGAACTGAATTATGATATGGAAAAGATTCGTTATGCATCGGAAGAAGAACTGGCGGCGATTGACGGTATTGGCCCTGTTATAGCAAAGAGTTTTGTGAACTACTTTAAAAAAGAAGGAACACAGGGAAAACTAGATCATCTGCTGTCGCATCTCGAAATCGAATCGGCACCAAAGCAGCTAGAAACGCAGATTTTTGAGAACATGAATTTTGTGATCACCGGAAGTGTGGAACATTTTGCCAATCGAAAAGAAGTGAAAGAGGAGATTGAGAAGAGGGGCGGAAAAGTAACGGGAAGCGTGACTTCGAAGACTTCATATCTGATCAATAATGATACCCGGTCGGCCTCTTCAAAAAATCGAAAAGCAAAAGAACTGGGAATTCCAATCATTTCGGAAGAGATGTTTCTCAAGATGATGGAAGAGGGAGTATAAGTTCGCTGCATTGACTTTCAGAGGCAGATTGAGTAGAATGTACAGTAACAATGGAGAAAAAAACGAAAGAAAATGTGAAAAAAGACAGAAGATACCATGGTGGAACAGAAAGAATCAGGTGCATATAATGGGAAAAATTCAGAGAATTCGAGAATCGAAAACGGGAAAGACAATAGTAAAAAAAGGAAAGAGTGGCATTGGCCGGATTCTGTTTGGGCGGACCGGAATCATCCTTCTGTTACTGCTTTTGCAGCTGGGGATTCTATTTATTGTGTTCAGCAGACTGCAACAGCATATAATTTATGCTTACTGGTCGTTTGTCCTGCTCTCCGCGCTGACAGCGATACTGATTATCAACCGACCGGGAAATCCGGCGTTTAAGCTGGCGTGGATGGTTCCGATTACATTCTTTCCGGTTTTCGGTATGTTGCTGTATCTGTTTGTGGAATTTCAGGCGGGAACAGTGTGGCTGAATCATCGTCTTCAAAATGTAGAACAGCAGATGCGAAAATATGTTTTGCAGGATCCCGATGTTTTTGAAGAACTGGAAAAGACAGATAAACGGGTTGCCAATTTATCCAGATATGTGACAGAAAAAGGTGGTTTTCCGACGTATAAAAATTATCATACGACATATTACCCATGGGGGAAAGACAAATTCGAAGCATTAATTGAAGAACTGAATAAAGCGGAGAAATTCATTTTCATGGAGTACTTCATTGTTGCGGAAGGAAAAATGTGGAACACTGTGCTGGAGATTCTGAAAAAGAAGGTACAGGAGGGCGTGGAAGTCCGGTTTATGTATGACGGTACCTGTAGTATTTCACTGCTCCCGTATAATTATCCGAAAAAACTGGAGGAATACGGAATCAGATGTAAGATATTCAATCCCATCAAACCGGCATTATCTACGGTGCAGAATAACCGTGACCACAGAAAAAATTGTAGTGATTGATGGAAAGACAGCTTTTACTGGTGGTGTTAATCTTGCAGACGAATATATCGGAGAACTGGAAAGGTTTGGAACCTGGAAAGATACTGCGATTATGGTTCAGGGGGAGGCGGTAAGAAACTTTACTCTGATGTTTCTGGAAATATGGAACGTAGATGAACCGCAGGAGAATTATGAAAAATATCTGGATGCATCTTATTGTTATGGCATGACGGAAGGGGAAGGCTATGTGATTCCTTACGGTGACAGTCCGCTGGATCATGAGAATGTGGGCGAGCTTGTCTATATGGATATTCTGAACAGTGCAAAAGATTATGTGCATATTATGACGCCATATCTGATTCTGGATCATGAGATGCTCACGGCACTTACATATGCGGCAAAACGTGGTGTGGATGTAAAGATTATTATGCCGGGAATTCCGGATAAAGCGTATGCGTTTGCACTGGCAAAGACTTACTATCCTGAACTTTTGCGGGCAGGTGTGAAGATTTATCAGTATAAACCTGGTTTTGTCCATGCAAAATCTTTCACTTCAGATGACTGTAAAGGGGTAGTGGGAACTATCAATCTGGATTACCGGAGTCTGTTTCTGCATTTTGAATGTGCAGTATATTTGTACCAGGTACCACAGATTGCAGATGTGGAGGCAGATTTTCAGGAGACGTTGAAAGACTGTCGGGAAATCAGCATGGAAGACTGGAAAAATGAGAAATTTATTACGAAATTGACGGGAAGAGTACTTCGGCTGATTGCCCCGTTGATGTAAATTAAAAAGTAGACAGGAGATGTGTAACAATGCCGATTAAGATACAAAGCGATTTACCGGTAAAAGAGATTCTGGAACAGGAAAATATATTTGTCATGGATGATACCCGTGCGATGCACCAGGATATTCGTCCGATTCAGATCCTGATTCTGAATCTGATGCCATTAAAGGAAGAGACAGAACTTCAGCTGCTCCGATCTCTGTCCAACACACCGTTGCAGATTGATGTGACCTTTATGGCGGTGGCGAGTCATGAAGCAAAGAATACTTCCCGAAGCCATTTGAATAAGTTTTATATAAGCTTTGAACAGGTGAAAGAACAGAAATTTGACGGTATGATCATTACCGGAGCACCGGTAGAACAGATGGAGTTTGAAGAAGTGGATTATTGGGAAGAACTGACGGAGATCATGGAGTGGAGCAAAAGTCATGTGACATCCACTATTCATCTTTGCTGGGGCGCGCAGGCGGGACTGTATTACCACTACGGACTGAAAAACGTCAGCTGTCAAAGAAAATGTTTGGTCTGTTCTGGCATGAAGTGCAGAACAGAAAGATTCCCTTGGTGCGTGGGTTTGATGATCTGTTTCTGGCACCCCATTCCCGTCATACAGAAGTTTCAGCAGAAGATATTCACAATTGTAAAGCGCTGACCGTACTGGCAGAGTCCAGAGAAGCAGGAGTTTTTCTATGTATGGCAATGGGTGGACGTCAGATTTTTGTTATGGGACATCCGGAATATGACCGTGTGACACTGGATGGAGAATATAAGAGAGATAAAGGTAAAGGACTGGAAATTGAAATTCCGGCTAATTATTACCCGGGGAATGACCCGGAGCTTCGCCCGAGACTCCTGTGGAGAGCACATGCAAATAATCTGTATACCAACTGGTTAAATTACTATGTATATCAGTGTACGCCATATGATCTTGAAGGAACGCCGTTCTAAAAAGAAAAATCTGTCGAACCCTGTCAGAAAATCAGGAACGAATCTTTGGGTTTTCAAAGAAAGTACGTTGCTAAAAAAATATCCGCCATCTATAATAAAAGCATGAAGCACAGAGCACGTTAAAAAAACAATGTGTGGATGTTACAAAAAATAAAAACTATGTACGTGACAAAGATGGCGTACAGGAAAGGATGCGGATGTGAGATACGAAAAGTGAAGAAAAGAAAAAGAGGTCAGCAAAATTATTCATCCATCAGCGTGTCAAATACCGTGCGGATCCCCTGCTGCCGTATATCCGCAAGCAGCCCTGCCAGTTGTTCCGCCAGTTTCGGTATGCCGCCGATTTCTGGAAACACCGTTTCCCCGCAGAACCGCACCAGCTTTTCCGGCGTATCCTCTCGGTGTTCCCAGAAAAATTCCAGAACATCCTGGTCATCTCTGACCGGATAGGGGATCCCCTCGCGCGCGCCGTAGTAGCCCTGTGCGTTTTTGGAGTGCAGATGGTAAAATTCGAGCAGCGCGGCCAGAGAGAACACCGTGCAGACCGGCAGCTCCCCATTCTGCTCCCAATAGGCCAGCAGGCTCGGCCAAACCCTTGCCTTCCACTTGGAAACCGAATTGAGTGAGATTGCCAGCAGGCTATGCTGGATAAAGGGGTTATTCAGGCGCACCATCACCTGATCGGCAAAGGCGCGCATATCCGCGTCGTCCAACTGCAAATATGGGATGATTTCGTCGTATATCATCCGGCGGACAAAGCGGACGCACAGCGGGCAGGCCATATAGTCCAGGCTGATGTCGCTGCCCATTAGGTATGCCGCCAATGAGATGCCGGTCTGCGCGCCGTTCAGGATGCGCACCTTGCGCTTTTTATAATACGATGAATCGGGGACGATCACCACCGGCAGTCCGGCCTGTTCAAACGGAAGCTCCTGCTTCATCCATTCCGGACCCTGGATCGCCCAGAACGCGAAAGGCTCGCCGGTATCCAGCAGGCGGTCCTCCACACCGTTTTCCTGATTCAGGCGCTCCGCATCCTCCTTCGGATAGCCGGTTATGATGCGGTCGACCAGCGTATCGCAGAACACATTTTCCTCCTCCAGCCAGTTGAGGAAGTCTTCCGGCAGTCCCCAGCGCCCCGCATAAGTTTGCACGCATTTTTTCAGTTCCTGTCCGTTGTGGTCGATCAGCTCGCAGGAAAGAACAATGAACCCCTTGCCCTTTTGTTGGCCAAAGCATTGATACCGCTTCCACAGCAATTGCGTCAGCTTGCCGGGGAAGGAAGCTGCCGGGCAGTCCTCCAGCCGGTCCTCCGTACGGCAGGATATCCCCGCTTCGGTCGTGTTGGAAACAATAAAACGCAGTTCCGGCTGCTCCGCGCAGGCAAGGAACGCTTCAAAATCACGGTAGGGGTCGATCGCCCGGCTGATTGAACTGACCAGCCGGCTCTGCACTTGGGGCGCCGACGGCTCGCCGCCCCGCAGATAAAGGTGGTACAGGCCGTCCTGTCGGTTGATCACGTCCGCCAGCCCGCTCTTGATCGGTTGGACAACAATC
>ENA-OPZZ01001497-OPZZ01001497.1-human-gut-metagenome-genome-assembly--contig:-NODE-1497-length-14187-cov-6.310740_pt1 | contig 14187 bp, 13 predicted proteins | sample MGYA00242487_ERZ504511 | MGnify/ENA primary metagenome ERZ504511 (study PRJEB26092, sample SAMD00036241) | human gut metagenome | host: Homo sapiens | study: EMG produced TPA metagenomics assembly of... | reverse complement strand
CGGGGATTCGAACCCCGGATACCCTTTAGGGGTATACACGCTTTCCAGGCGTGCCTCTTCAACCACTCGAGCATCTCTCCAATAGACGCCTTTTCTGAAATCGGGTGCAAATTACAAAAAAAAATTGCGAACCACCAGCGTTTTCAGCTACAAATGTATTCTTTTTTTTGTTGTTCTGCCTCATTCTCCCCGTTTTATATTAAATAAAATCTCAAAATTAATAAACTTTAAAATCTTAAAGAACTTATTTGAGCATTCCGAACACTTTTAAAGCGTTATCAGAAGTAACCTGGGCCACCTTTTCAGGAGAGTTCCCATAGATTCCGGCCACCTTTACCAAAGTATCCTTAACATATGCGCTTTCGTTCCTCTTGCCTCGATTGGGAACCGGAGTCAGATAAGGGGAATCGGTTTCCAGCACGATGCGTTCCAAAGGAATATTCTTCAAGACTTCGGGTAAAGTTGATTTCTTGAAAGTCACCACACCATTTATTCCTATCATGAAATCCGCAAATTCCATAATCCTGCAGGCCTCTTCCGAGGTTCCCGTAAAACTATGGAAAATTCCTTTCAAAGGAGTCTGCTGATAGGGTTTCAACACATTATATATATGGTCGAACGCTTCCCTACAATGCAGCACTACCGGCAAACCGTATTCCAAAGCCCACTCAATCTGCTTGTCCAACACCCTTTGCTGCTCTCTAAGAAAAGTCTTATCCCAATACAAGTCCATACCAATCTCGCCAACCGCAACAAATTCATTCGGTGAAGCCAGCTCCCGGGCCACTATTTCCAACTCCTTTTCATAATCCGCATCCACAGAGGTAGGGTGCAATCCAATCATCGGATAGCAATACCCTTTATATTCACGGCACACCCGAAGCATAGGTCCTATGGTGGTACTATCGATATTGGGCATAAAAATATGCGTGACTCCTGCCTCACGGGCACGAGCCATCACTTGAGGCAAATCCTCTGCAAACTCTTCTAAAAAAAGATGGGAATGTGAATCAATCAATCTCATTCTTCAACTTACTCTTTGCGTTTCTCACCGGTACGGTAATAATAGATTATTCCATAATCACGGCATAAATCCAAACGTTTCTCATTGGGAGTGACCTCCTCGAATTTCTTTTCAACCTGGTTCCATATATCCAAAATCAAACCATCCGCCTCTGCACGCATCGAAGCCAAGGTGTCCAAACTGCGGGCTGTCAAAGATTGAAGATTCTTTTGCTTCTCATAACTATCCATGAAAATATCATAATGCACCCTCACTTTTGCAATCGTAGGGTTATAAATGGGAATTCCTCCCTGGGATATACGTTTGTTTTCCCCATCCACGATTTTACGCCCCCACTCTGCCAAGGCAGGCTCTGTCGATAAATCAGGCACATTATTGTTGCTTGTGTCCAAACCGTAATATTCCTTATGAGCAATACGCACTTCAGAACGGATGACAGCTAAATTCAACACCTGGATAAAATGAGAAATATACAGACGGGCAGTCTTTACATTAGCCTGATGCTTACGTCCCGCCCGAGCCTGCCGCTCAAAACAGTCGGCATAATAAGCTTGCGCAGCTTCAAACTTTGTAAGAAAATTCCGCGCATCAGTCAACGCCTTCAAAGATACGGCCAAATCATACACATTACATATATCACCCTTGACGACCACTGCTTTCAGCGCCCGTATTCTCGCTTGATCTGTATTAGGCAATCTTCTATAAGGCATTTTCTCCCGGATTTAAAGTTATACTTCCCGATGCATCAGGTTAGCCATCAGGTTCTTCAATTCCTCTTTCTTTTCATCTGCCACCTTCACCGCCAACAGACTTTCCATTGCGCGTTCACAATACTCTTCCATCTTTTTCTCACACAGTTCCTTGACGCCAATCCGGTTATACAGTTCCGTCACCGCAGCAACTTTCTCCTCCGGGTTGAATGCAACAGCATCCACCCAAGCATTCAAGCGGGTCAACTGCTCCTCATCCGCATGTTCAAAAGCCTTTATCAGCATGTAGGTCTTTTTATTGCACAGAATATCACCTCCAATATTCTTTCCAAAGACGGCAGCATCGCCATAAACATCCAGGAAATCATCTTTCAACTGAAAAGCGACACCCAAGTTCATGCCAAAATCATACAACTGCTCCGCATCTTCAGAAGAAGCCCCTCCCAAAAGAGCGCCAATCTTCAAGCTTGCAGCCAACAATACCGAAGTTTTCAGACGAATCATTTCCAGATACTCCTCTGCCTTCACATCCTTCCGATGTTCAAACTCCATATCCAGCTGCTGTCCTTCACAGATTTCCAGTGCAGTCAGGCTAAATATATCCATCACCTCTTTCAGGTGTTCAACCGGGCATTGAGCCATAAACTGATAAGCTAATACAAGCATTGCATCCCCCGAAAGGATGGCAGCATTGTCATCCCAAACTTTATGTACCGTCTCCTTACCACGGCGACGGTCTGCACGGTCCATCAAGTCGTCATGCAAAAGAGTATAATTATGATACACTTCAATCCCCGTTGCAGGGTTAAAAATACGGGTAATATCCTCCTGATACAGATTGTAGGCCATCAACATCAATACCGGACGGATTCTTTTTCCGCCCATGGACAACACATAGGTAACGGGAGCATATAAACCTTGAGGAGTACGGGTAAACTGCAATTCTGCAATATGAGAATTTATTCTTTCTAAAAGCTCGGAAGCTGTAAACATGGCATTTTCAGAATTTAGGGAATAGCGGATAATGAAAAGAGGCTGCATTCCGGCAGCCTCTCCCACTTATAGATATTTTATTACTGCAATCTAAACATTACAGGCACGGTATACTTAACACGAACGGGTTTACCACGCTGCATACCGGGTTTCCACTTCGGCATGCCCATAATCACGCGGACAGCTTCTTTGTCCAAATACGGGTCAACGCCTCTCAGAACTTTAGCATCTACGATACTACCGTCCTTATTAACCACGAACTGTACAGTTACACGGCCTTGAGTTCCGTTTTCCTGTGCAATAGTAGGATATTTAATATTCTTGCTCAAATACTGCATCAAACCAGCCATACCACCATTCGGGAACTCAGGCATCTGTTCTACCACCTCGAAAATAGTCTGTTCTTCCGGTTCTTCCTCTTCCACTGCTACGGGAACATATTTGATTTCCACTGCCTGGTTCAATTCTTCAGAAGATACAATGGCCGTTTCTTCCACGTCAGCATCGTCTTCAACGATAGTCAACGTCTCTGCAATTGAAGGGGCTTCGGGAGGCGGAGGAGTAACCTGCTCCGGCTGTTCTGTAATAGGGATGATTTCCTCTTCAAAAAATACGTCGGTAATAGCCTGGCTCGTGTCAATCTTGATGTCACGCTTTGTCCACTCGAACGCAACAAACATGAAAGCGAGCACGATTACATAACCGACAAGCAGCCAAGTCGACTTCTTACTCTCCAGGTCTGCCTTAGGTGATTTCTTAATTTCCATAATTTATAATATAATTTTAGTGTTTCTCATTTGGGGCAAATATAGCACTTTTCCCAAGAATGTTCACGCTCTGCTGTTTTTTTTTACACAATAGGCGCTCCATTTTCATTTTTTTAATCCTTCAAAAACCTCCATGTGCTTTTGTGCCACAAATGTAACGAGATATTTTAAAAATACCGTATCTTTGGCAAGAATTTTAAATGAAATATTGAAATTTTCTGTTTTGCAGGTGTTATACCTATATAACTATAGCATAAAAGTCATGAAAAAGATAACAATAGCAATCGACGGTTTTTCCTCTTGCGGGAAAAGCACTATGGCCAAAGACCTCGCCCGCGAAATCGGTTACATATATATAGATAGTGGTGCCATGTATCGGGCAGTAACATTATATAGTATAGAGAATGGTATTTTCCAGGGTGACCGCATAGATGCCGAAAAACTGAAAAGTCTAATAAAGGATATACATATTTCTTTCCGCCTGAACCCCGAAACCGGACGCCCGGATACCTACCTGAACGGAGTAAATGTAGAAAACAAAATCCGTACCATGGAAGTATCTTCACGTGTCAGCCCCATTGCAACATTGGATTTCGTACGCGAAGCTATGGTAGCACAGCAACAAGAGATGGGCAAGGCCAAGGGTATCGTTATGGATGGGCGCGACATCGGCACTACCGTTTTTCCGGATGCCGAGCTGAAAAATTTTTTGTAACCGCCACCCCCGAGATACGGGCACAACGCCGCTATGACGAACTAAAGGCCAAAAGGGAAGAAGCCAGCTTTGACGAAATTCTGGAAAATGTGAAACAACGGGACTATATTGACCAAAACCGGGATGTAAGTCCGCTGCGCAAAGCTTCTGACGCTTTATTGTTGGACAACAGCCACCTGAGCATTTCCCAACAAAAGGAATGGCTGGCGGAACAATTCGAACGGGTTATAAAGGAGAAGAACTGAACCGGATATGGCAAAAGTAGAAATAGACGAAGGCTCCGGCTTCTGTTTCGGAGTTGTCACCGCAATAAACAAGGCAGAAGAGGAACTGGCGAAAGGAGGAACCCTCTATTGTCTGGGAGACATCGTGCACAACAGCCGTGAAGTGGAACGCCTGAAGGCAATGGGGCTGATTACCATCAACCATGAGGAATTCAACCACCTCCACAACGCCAAAGTGCTGCTGCGTGCTCATGGAGAGCCCCCTGAAACTTATGACATTGCCCGCCGCAACAATATAGAAATCATTGACGCAACCTGCCCGGTCGTACTCCGCCTGCAAAAGAAGATTAAGCAAGAGTACGTCCAGGAAGACAACCGCGACAAGCAAATTGTCATCTATGGCAAAAAATGGACACGCCGAAGTACTGGGTCTGGTAGGACAAACCACCGGAAAGGCCATCGTCATCGAAAAGCAGGAAGAGGCAAGGAAACTGGATTTCAGCAAAGACATCCGTCTCTACTCCCAGACCACAAAGTCTCTGGACGGATTTCAAAACATTGTGAAATACATAGAGGGACATATCTCACCGAAAGTCACTTTCGAGTCCTATGACACTATCTGCCGACAAGTGGCAAACCGGATACCTAATATCCGGAAATTTGCAGCTTCCCATGATTTAATATTCTTTGTCAGCGGCAAAAAAAGCTCTAACGGCAAGATGCTGTTCAGTGAGTGTAAAAAAGTCAATGCCAATTCACATTTGATAGACAGTGCCGAAGAAATAGATAGTTCTCTGTTAGCCGGTGCCAATTCCATCGGTGTCTGCGGAGCCACTTCCACCCCCAAATGGCTGATGGAAGAAATTTCAGAAGCCATAAAGTCAAAACTTAAATAACAGTTTGTCATCCTTTTGGAACAGCAAATTAACGTAATTTATTAGTCACCGCCTCAGCTTTTTACTATCTTTGCGGCATGAAAAAATAGTCCAAATCTATTTTTCATCATGATTATTAATACTAAACAAAAAGATTGTTATGGGAACAGTTAAGTGCATTGGTATCTTGACATCAGGAGGTGATGCTCCGGGAATGAACGCAGCCATACGTGCCGTGACACGTTCGGCTATTTACAACGGACTTTCAGTTAAAGGTATATATAGAGGTTACAAAGGTCTGGTAACCGGCGAAATCAAAGAATTCAAAAGCCAAAATGTCAGCAACATCATCCAGCTGGGTGGTACAATCCTGAAGACAGCCCGCTGCAAAGAGTTCACGACTCCCGAGGGCCGCCAGATTGCTTACGACAACATGAAGAAAGAAGGCATTGACGCCTTAGTGATTATCGGAGGCGACGGTTCGCTGACCGGTGCTCGTATCTTTGCACAAGAGTTTGACGTGCCTTGTATCGGGCTGCCGGGAACTATCGACAATGACCTTTATGGAACAGATACCACTATCGGCTACGACACCGCGCTGAACACGATCCTGGATGCTGTGGACAAAATCCGTGATACAGCCACTTCCCATGAGCGCTTGTTTTTCGTAGAAGTCATGGGACGCGATGCCGGTTTCCTCGCTCTGAACGGCGCCATCGCCTCCGGAGCAGAAGCAGCCATTATCCCGGAATTCAGTACGGAAGTGGACCAACTGGAAGAATTCATCAAGAACGGTTTCCGGAAATCCAAGAACAGCAGTATCGTACTGGTAGCCGAGAGTGAACTGACCGGCGGTGCAATGCACTATGCAGAGCGTGTAAAGAACGAATACCCCCAATATGACGTACGCGTAACCATCCTCGGTCACTTGCAACGCGGTGGTAGCCCTACGGCACACGACCGTATCCTTGCCAGCCGTCTGGGCGCAGCCGCCATCGACGCCATCATGGAAGGACAGCGCAATGTCATGATAGGCATTGACCACGATGAAGTGGTATACGTTCCCTTCACGAAGGCCATCAAGAATGACAAACCCATCAAGAAAGACCTTGTAAATGTATTGAGAGAACTGTCTATCTAATGACAGACTGTTCAGATACCCCATAAACAGAGAAGGCGACATATGCGCCTTCTCTGTTTTTTACAACCATTTTTTCACTATACTTTCCGTCCTCTCCCACAGTTCTTCCATCTGTACATGCCGGGTGTACTTCTCCGAAAGAGACTTGGGACGGCAACTGGCATTCAATGTCCCCGTACGTTTACCGGCATCCTCATCCAGCAATAAGCCGACAGCCGTTGCAGCTCCCTTACGGGGAGTACGGATAAAAGGCCTGAAAAGTATATCTGTCAGCGGGTCAAACCACATATGCATGGTGATGATATTGGTAGACACAATCCCCGGGTCAGCCGCATTCACAACAATACCTTTGTGTTTGACGCGACTGGCCAAGTCGATGGTGAACAGAGTCAATGCCAGCTTCGTGTTGCTATATATAGGAATGCGCCAAAAGCCACCCTTCCTTCCCCGGAGGAAAAAATCCGGAAAGTCAAGATGACCGATGGCATACGTACAAGATACCATATTCACAATACGGCTCCCCTCTCCCATCAATGGCAGCAGCTTGCGGGTCAGCAGGTAAGGCCCTACATAATTGACACTCACCGTCCGTTCCAGTCCGTCTTCGGTAATGCGGCGTTCCGTTTCCATGGTTCCGGCATTGTTCATCAGCAACGCCAACGGCTCTCCCCGCTTCAACAGATGCTCTGCAAATGCGGCCACTGAAGCCAGAGATGCCAAATCAATGGGAGCAGTCTCAATACGCGGATTACCGGTTTCACGCATCAGCAGTTGCCGCTTGGGTTCGGCAGCTTGGGGGTCACGGCATGCCATGATGACCTGATAGCCGGCAGTTGCCACTGCGCGGGTAATTTCCATGCCCATGCCACCGTCTGCCCCGGTTATAACAGCTAAATTCACTTTAATAATTAAAAATTGAAAATTAAAAACTAAAAATCAGCCTTTCGCTTCGATTTTCTCTATCTCCCTTTTCAGACAAGGTGGAAGCTCCTCCTTCAAATGCTGATGGCATGCCATCTCGATGGAATACATCCGGGCAATGCAATAATTACTATGCCGGCAGTTGCAACGTGCATTCTCTTCGGCACGCATGCGGTTGACAAACCCCGGCTCATTGAGCAGAGCGCGTGCCATTTGCACAGCCTCGAAGCCGTCATCCAGCACCTCATCTATCTTGTCCCTGGAAACCAGGCCACCCACATAAACCAACGGTATCTTCAAGGCGGCACGGAATTTCAAGGCATCTTCCAGGAAATAAGCTTCCTTAAACGGTACGCTCGGTATCATCCATTTGCCTACCATGCGTACACCGTATTTCAACCACCAGCAGGTCATGTAATGCGTCATGCTGCGGATAGGCATTTCGCCCCGCATGACATACATCGGCGCCTTACTGACGAACCCACCGCTCAAGACCAGCGCATGTGCTCCCGACTGCTCCAGCCTCCGGGCCACCTGCATCGTCTCGTCCAGCTCCATCCCTCCACGGAAACCGTCGCGCATGTTCATCTTCACCAGCACAGCCATATCACTGCCGGCAGCCTTCATCACTTCTTCCATCACCATATCCATAAAACGCATACGGTTCTGCAACGAGCCTCCGAACTCGTCTTTCCGATGGTTGGTGGACGGGGACAAGAACTGGCTGATGAGATAGCCATGCCCTGCATGAATCTCTACAGAATCAAATCCGGCCTCCCGTGCCAGATTCACCGAACGTCCATAAGCACGCGCCATCTCCGGCAGCTCATCGGCACGCAGTCCGCGCACAAAGGTAGGAGAGTAAAGATTGAAACCGGAAGATGCGCCGACGGGCATACAACCGCAAATGCTCTTATGGGACATATTGCCACAGTGTCCCAACTGGATGCCTGCCGCAGCCCCCTCCGCATGTATGGCATCAGTCAGCCTACGGAGTCCGGGGATAATCTCAGGACGCATCCACAACTGGCGGTCAAAAGACAAACCGCTCTGAGTAACTGCCGCATAGGCAACAGTAGTCATACCTATACCTCCCGCCGCTACCGACCGATGATAGTCGAGCAACATGTCCGACGGAGCGTTTCCGGGACACATGCTCTCGAAAGCAGCCGAACGGATGGTACGGTTACGCAAGGTCAACGGTCCGAAAGTGACGGGGGTGAATAACTTGGATTCCATCGTTATGAGTTATGAGTTATGAGTTATAAGTTATGAATTATTCATTTTCCATTTTCAACTCTCCATTTTCCATTAATAAAGAAATGGAATGATGCGTTTGCGCTTTCCTACCGCCTCATCACCAAACTCCTCCCGATAACGGCGGTGAATGGCATCGGCACGGGGAACAAGGTTGGCAAACGTCCACCAGACGAACACCCAGGCGGCGGGAGAAGCTGTGAGTATGGCAAACCCCGTCCATTCCACCAGTTCACCGAAGTAATTGGCAGAAGTGACGTATCGGTAAAGCCCTTTTCCGGGAAGATAATGCTTCGTATCACCTGGCCTGCGCAGATGACGTATCACATAGTCGGAATGCAAATTGACGAACATACCTGCAAAAAACAGAATGATTCCCAACAAGGCATGAGGTTTCAGCAAATAGGCCCAGCCATCGGCATACAAGCCTTCGGGAGCGAAATAGAACAAACCGCCCGCCTGCATCATCCCGTTCAAAAGGTTGAAGACGATACCCATCGCCATAATAGCTACCGGCATCCGGCTTTTACCTTTCAGCAGGAACGGAAAAATAAAGGCCCGCTGAAGATAGTGCAACTGAAACAGCAGGAAGAAGAAATATACCGGCACGGCAAATCCCGCTCCACTCTTCCCCCACAACCCAAACATGACGATGAATACCGGCGCTTCCATAAGCACCCACGCCAGTTTATTATTGATGGAGATTCCCCACGAGGCAGTACGGAACATGCCATAACCCGCTTTGACAAAATAGAGTGCAATAAAGACAACCAATGCCACAGCACTCATTACCCACAGAAATATCTGAAAAGTTTCCTGATTCATAGTTCTTTATTTATGCGAAGCAAAGATAAAGAAAACTCACAACAAACAAATCGTTTTCCCCGGATAATTGTTTTTTCATGCAAAAACCAGTGTTTTTTACTGAGAAGATTAAGCAGTAGAGATACGAAAATCTAATCGTTCCATCATGGAGTAAATTTCATTCCACCATGGAGAAAAAACCGTTCCACCATGGTAGAACGATTTTTTCCCCGTGATGGAACGATTTAAAAGATACAAGTCTAATCCTTACCGTTTCTTAATGGGCACATAAGCCACCTCATCCAAAACATTCTTATAGGCAGGACGGATAATACGCTTGCCTTCGAAATTCAATTCTTCATTGCGATGTGCACACCAACCGACAATACGTGCCATGGCAAACAAAGGCGTGAAGATTTCCTGCGGCAGCCCAATCATCTCGTAGACAAAGCCCGAATAGAAATCCACATTACTCGAAACCGTCTTGCCATTATTCTTCACACGGCCAAACACATCAATGGCGCGCTCCTCGAGCAGTTCAAGGAAAGCGAACTCGCGTTCTTTCCCTTTTTCGCGGGCAAGGTCGCGGGCAAGCTCTTTCAGCAGAATGGCGCGCGGGTCGGAAATGGTATAGACGGCATGTCCGATACCATATATCAAGCCGGTCTTGTTATAGGCTTCCTTGTTGAGCATGCGGGTGAAGTAAGTATCAATCTCATCCACATTCGTCCAGTCCTGAATGTTTTCCTGCAGATGGTGGAACATATCGGCAACCTGGATATTGGCACCTCCATGAAGCGGCCCTTTCAAGGAACCGATACCTGCCGCTATCGAAGAGTAAGTATCCGTCCCGGTAGAAGAAGTGACACGTACGGTAAAAGTGGAGTTGTTACCACCACCGTGCTCGGCCTGAAGAACCAGCAGCAGGTCGAGCGTGCGGGCATCCAGCTCCGTGTAGTCCTTCTTCAGCATATAGAGGAAATTCTCGGCAATGGAAAGGTTTTCCTGCGGATGGCGGATATGCAGTGAACGGCCATGGGTGGCATGGCGAAGCATGTTATAGGCATACGCAATGATGGTTGGGAATTTCGAAATAAGCTCAATGCTCTGCCGCATCAGATTATCGCGGGAAGTGTCATCGGCATCCGGGTCAAAACGATACATCTCGAGCACGCTGCGCGCCAGGATGTTCATAATGTTGTTTCCTTCAAGTTCAATGATATTCATCTTGGTCTTCTGCTCCAGCGGCATGTTATCGTTGATGAGTTCACGGAAAGAAGAGAGTTCTTCCTTGTCGGGCAGGCGGCCGGAAAGCAGCAAGTAGGCAATTTCCTCAAAACCGAAACGCTTCTCTTTGATGATGGCGTGTGCCAAGTCATCCACATCATAACCGCGGTAGAACAATTTGCCGGGAATAGGCTTCAGCCCTCCACCGGGGATGCGTTCATAGCCAACCACATTGCCTATTTTGGTCAACCCCACCAAGACTCCCGTGCCGTCCTCATTACGCAAACCGCGCTTCACATCAAACTTCCTGAACAGTTCATTCTCAATCCGGGTAGCTTCCTTCAAATCTTCGGAAAGCTTGTAAATCAGATACTCCTTCTTCATAATCGTTTCGTTTTATTCGTTATTCCCATTTTCTATTCTCCTTACAATCTCCCGGGTGAAAGTCGAAGTGGACAGCGAGACGCCACCCGGCATAAAACGGGCCAAGTCGGCAGTAGCACGGGCTTCTGTGAAACTTTGCTCCAAGGCGTTCTCTATAAGAGAGGCTGCTTCCTTCCAACCCAGATATTCAAGCATCATCACAGCGGAAAGGATGATGGAACAGGGATTCACAATGTCTTTCCCGGCAATGTTCGGAGCCGTCCCGTGAGTAGCCTCAAAAATGGCATGCCCCGTTTTATAGTTGATATTCGCACCCGGTGCAATGCCGATGCCGCCTACCATGGCAGCCAGTTGGTCGGACACATAATCGCCGTTCAGATTCAACGTGGCAATCACGGAATATTCTTCGGGGATAAGCAACGTGTTCTGCAAGAATGCATCGGCAATGCAGTCCTTGATGACCAGACGCCCTTCTGCCAGCTCTTTACCAAACTCACGTTCTGCCAGTTCGTACCCCCACTTCTTGAAGCCGCCTTCCGTAAATTTCATGATGTTTCCTTTGTGTACCAAGGTCACGGAAGGCATATGATGCTCAAGCGCGTATTGGCAGGCGGCACGCACCAAGCGCTCTGTTCCTTCTCTTGAAACGGACTTCACGCCAAACGAGGAGGTTTCGGGAAAACGGACTTTTGTCACTCCCATGTCATCATGGAGAAAACGATAGAACTTTTCAGCCTCCGGAGTTCCGGCTTCCCATTCGATGCCTGCATAAATATCCTCGGTATTCTCACGGAATACGTACATATCCACCTTCTGCGGCTCTTTGAGTGGAGAAACAATGCCCTTATACCAACGTACCGGACGTTGGCAGACATACAAATCAAGCGTCTGACGCAAGGCTACGTTCAAGGAACGGATACCTCTGCCGACGGGAGTTGTCAAAGGACCTTTGATGCCCACCTTATAGGTGCGGAAGGCTTCCATGGTTTCGTCCGGCAACCAGGAACCGGTTTCGTGAAAGGCACGTTCTCCTGCCAGCACTTCTTTCCATTCAATGCCACGCCGGTCACCATAGGATTTCTTGACAGCGGCATTCACGACAGCCTGCATGGATGGGGTCACTTCTGCTCCCACCCCATCGCCGGTAATAAAAGGTACAGTAATTTTTTCCATATTCTATCTTGCATTAAGTGCAGAACCGGCCCGGAACCAAGCGATCTGCTGTTCGTTATACGTATGTTGTACTTCAAAACTTTCTTTACTCCCGTCCTCGTGATGAAGAACCACCTTCAAAGTGCGTCCCGGAGCAAAATCTTTCAACCCCATGACAGAAATCAAGTCGCGTTCCCGAATCTTGTCATAATCGGCCTTATCCGTAAAGGTCAGCGCCAACATGCCTTGTTTCTTTAAATTCGTCTCATGGATACGGGCAAAGCTTTTCGCCAAAATGGCGCGTACATTCAGGAAGCGTGGTTCCATGGCAGCATGCTCACGGCTGGAACCTTCACCATAATTCTCTTCGGCAACGACAATGGAAGGGATGCCTTCTGATTTATACAGCTTCGCAGTGCCTGACACTGTTCCATAGGTATTGGTGGAGCGGTTCCAAACCTTGTTCGTCTCTCCATTGAAAGCATTGACAGCCCCCATCAGCATATTGTCCGAAATATTCTCCAAATGTCCCCGGAAACGGAGCCATGGCCCCGCCATAGAGATGTGGTCGGTGGTACATTTCCCTTGCACTTTAATCAATAAGGGCATATTCAGCAAGTCCATGCCATCCCAGGCAGGGAAGGGAGTCAGCAGTTGCAAGCGCTGTGAATGAGGATTGACCGTAATTTCCGTCTGTCCTTTGCCTGGAGCAATGTATCCTTCCTTTCCTCCTATAAACCCGTGTGCCGGCAGTTCTTCACCGACCGGTTCGGACAGTTTCACAACCTCTCCTTTGGCATTGACCAGCGTATCCCTCAACGGGTCGAAACAAAGGTCACCGGCAATGGTCAGCGCCATCGTTATCTCCGGGGAAGCGACGTAAGCAAAAGTGTTGGGATTTCCATCGGCACGTTTGGCAAAATTACGGTTAAAAGAGGTGACGATGGAATTTTTTCGTTCAGGGTCATCAGTATGGCGCTTCCACTGGCCAATACAAGGTCCGCAGGCATTCGCCATTATCGTTGCGCCAATATCTTCGAAAGCGGCAATCATGCCGTCGCGTTCAGCAGTGGCACGTATCTGCTCCGAACCGGGGTTGACAATCAGCGAGGAAGCAACCTTCAAATTCTTTTCCTTTACCTGCCGGGCAAGGGAGGCTGCGCGGCTCAAATCCTGATAGGACGAATTGGTACACGACCCTATCAGGCCGACTTCCATCCGGCGGGGATAGTTATTGGTTATCACTACCTCGGCAAATTTCGATATCGGTGTTGCTGCATCCGGCGTAAAGGGCCCGTTGATATACGGTTCCAACAGCGAGAGGTCTATTTCAATGATGCGGTCGTAATATTTTTCCGGATTTGCCAGCACTTCGTCGTCGGCGCGAAGGTCGGCAGCTACGGAAGCAGCCATTTTTGCCACTTCTTCACGTCCGGTAGCCTTCAAATAAGTACCCATGCGCTCATCGTAAGGGAAAAGGGAGGTAGTCGCCCCCACCTCTGCCCCCATATTGCAGATGGTAGCCTTTCCAGTGGCAGACAATGAAGCGGTTCCCGGTCCAAAATATTCAATGATGGCATTGGTTCCCCCCTTTTACAGTAAGAATACCCGCCAACTTCAGAATAACATCTTTGGGAGCTACCCAGCCACTCAATTTACCCTTCAAGTGTACGCCTATCAGACGCGGCATTTTCAATTCCCATTCCATGCCAGTCATCACATCCACCGCATCGGCACCACCCACACCAATGGCCACCATGCCCAAACCTCCGGCATTGGGCGTATGAGAGTCCGTGCCTACCATCATTCCACCCGGAAATGCGTAGTTCTCCAATACCACCTGGTGAATAATGCCTGCTCCCGGCTGCCAAAAACCTATGCCATAGCGGGAAGAAACATCACGGAGAAAATTATAGACCTCCTCGTTGGTCTTCGTAGCAGTCGCAACATCTTCTTTTGCACCTTTATATGCTTGAATCAAATGGTCACAGTG
>ENA-OPZZ01001492-OPZZ01001492.1-human-gut-metagenome-genome-assembly--contig:-NODE-1492-length-14216-cov-2.786145_pt1 | contig 14216 bp, 13 predicted proteins | sample MGYA00242487_ERZ504511 | MGnify/ENA primary metagenome ERZ504511 (study PRJEB26092, sample SAMD00036241) | human gut metagenome | host: Homo sapiens | study: EMG produced TPA metagenomics assembly of... | reverse complement strand
CACCGAGGGTGACCACGGAATGGCGCAGGGACGCCTCCTCGCCCACGTGGATGCGCTGGTTGCCGACGTGTTTGGAGTCCTTGTTCCATTCCTGGATGAAGGTGGTGGAAATGTGGGAGTCCTTGCCTGTGGTGATTTCCACGCCTTCGGCGAGACGTGCGTCGCCGTCATGTTCGACGACCACGTCGGCATGGGCGCGGTCGGCTGCGATGATCGACAGGTGGAACGCGTCGAGGTCCCTGCCGGTGCCATGCATTTTGACGAGCACCGGCTGGTCGATCTCACCGTCGATGGTCAGTATTCCAGCGCGTTTGCCGGAATTCCATTCGACTGCGGACACACGGTCGTTCGGCTTGGAGACGATGCCTGTGCCGGTGTCCCCCACCGTGCCTTCGGCATACGTGACGCCTTCGGCAAGCGGCGACCCGTCGATCATGGAAACGGTGACCTGCGTTTCATTGGATGGTTCGAACACATCGAAGAACTCCTCGATGCGCTCTATCGGCGTGTAGCGCCAGTCCTCCTGTTTGCGGTCCGGCTTGGCGAACGCTTCGATGTCGAATGAGCGTGGAGCGCGGTCCGCGGACGACGGCATGGCCGCCGGGTTCGCGTACGGATCGGACGGATCCGCGACGGGGGATATTGATTTCCCTGAGTTTGTGCCCATGGGTGATCAGCCCACCGACCCTTCCATCTGCAATTCCACCAAACGGTTCAATTCGAGCGCGTATTCCATCGGCAGCTCGCGACTGATCGGTTCGACGAAGCCGCGCACGATCATGCCCATGGCCTCGTCTTCGGACAGGCCGCGGCTCATCAGATAGAACAGCTGGTCTTCGGAGACCTTGGAAACGGTGGCCTCATGCGCCATGGAGACGTTGTCCTCACGCACATCCACATGCGGGTACGTGTCGGAACGGCTGAATTCGTCGACGAGCAAAGCGTCGCAGACCGTCGAATTGGAGGACCCTTCCGCGCCCTTGACGATTTTGACGAGACCACGGTATGCGGAACGTCCGCCGCCACGGGAAATCGACTTCGCCACGATGGTGGAGCTGGTATGCGGGGGCGAGGTGAATCATCTTCGCGCCCGTGTCCTGGTACTGGCCCTTGCCGGCGAAGCCGAGGGACATGGTGGATGCCTTGGCGTACGGTTCGGCGAGGATGCAGGCCGGGTACTTCATGGTGGCCTTGGAACCGATGTTGCCGTCGACCCATTCCATCGTGCCGCCCTCGCGCACGTAGGCACGCTGGGTGACGAGGTTGTAGACGTTGTTCGACCAGTTCTGCACGGTGGTGTAACGCACGCGGGCGTGCTTTTCGACGATGATCTCGACGATGGCGGCGTGCAGCGAGTCCTCGGACCAGATCGGGGCGGTGCAGCCTTCCACGTAGTGCACGTAGGAGCCTTCGTCCGCGATGATGAGCGTGCGCTCGAACTGACCCATGGCCGGGGTGTTGATGCGGAAGTACGCCTGCAACGGGATGTCCACATGCACGCCCTTCGGCACGTATACGAACGAGCCGCCGGACCATGCCGCGGTGTTGAGGGCACCGAACTTGTTGTCTTCCGGAGGCACGACGGTGCCGAAGTACTTCTTGACGAGTTCAGGGTATTCGCGCACAGCGGTGTCCGTGTCGACGAAGATGACGCCCTGCTTCTTCAGGTCCTCCTGGATGGAGTTGTAGATGACCTCCGACTCGTACTGGGCGGCCACGCCGGAGACGAGGCGGTTCTTCTCCGCCTCCGGGATGCCGAGACGATCGTAGGTGTTGCGGATGTCGTCAGGCAGTTCGTCCCAGCTTTTCGCCTGCTTGTCGATTGGCTTGACGTAGTACTTGAAGTCGTCTGCGTTGAAGCCGGAGAGATCCACACCCCAATCGGGCATGGGCTTTTCGAGGAACGCCTTGAATCCACGCAGACGCATGTCGAGCATCCACTGCGGCTCGCCTTTGTCGGCGCTGATCGCGCGTACGACGTTCTCATCAATGCCTCGTTTTGCGGCTTCGCCGGCGGCATCAGAATCATGCCAACCATAGTTGTAGTCGCCGAACTGGCTGATGATCTCGTCATCCTTCTTGATCTTGTCCTCGTTGACGCGGGTACGATCAGCCACATACTGGCTCATCTCCACGTCAGCGGCGGCGTTTGGTGCTGTGTTTTCGGTCACCATCCTGCCTTCCTTGTATCACACTTAATCCTATGAAAACCTAGCAGAACCCAAGTGCAAACACTAGCCGCCCTGACGCATATTGGCTGTGGGCTTGATTACACGAATGCGATACAGCGATATTGGAGCCGGGCAAGCTTGTCCCATGCACACCGAACATCGCGTATGCGGCATTATGTGTCGCACCACTGCATGCCGTATTTGTTACATATCACACTGTTGCATATCACACTTGGATATGCACGCTCGTGCCCATATTGCACCAGTTGTAGAACCATTCGGCCACATCCCATCCGATACCCACGCAACCATGAGATCCGTTGGCAATGGAGGGCATTACGGCATCCGCTACATATCCGCCGGCAATACGGTGGATTGCGCAACCGGAGGAGAAGTAATTGACGAAGCCCACGTCTTTGACATCCCATGTTTCCACCGTGCCATCGGCAAGATTCAGCGTGCCGCTCATATCTTGACTGGGCAACTTTTGCCATACGTTGAAGTCACCTGTCGGCGTACACATCATGCCAACGCATTCGCCGGTGACGTTGTCGTTGCCCTCCGCGACCACGACATTCAATGTCTTGACCACCGTGTCATTCTCATAGGCATAGAGCTTACGGTCGGACAGGTCAATCGCCACGCGATGAGTGACCTTGACTTCCTGTTTGGGATCTACCTTGCCGTCCACATTCACTGAGCCAGTTCCCGTGGCCAGCACCTGAGCCAAGCGAGCACCAACCTCCGTATCCGCGCCATCGGCAATCACAATGCCATCATGGCCTTCTGTTTCAGTGCTCAGCACCTCGCCAGCATTATTGACGACGACCTTCTTGTCTTCACGTTCCAATTTGAGATTCGGCTTGATTTGCTCGTCATAGTATTGCTGCAGCTTATCGGCATCAAAGACCACGTAGCCATTACGTACTTCATTGTCTTTCAGCTTTGACTGCTGGTTGGCGTCGATGCGCATGGCCGAACCCAGCATGGACGCATTCACGGTGGCGATGTCTTTATCCGCCACCTTGATGGCCACGGCATTGTTCACTAGGGTTTCCAGCGTGGTTTTCGCCTCATCGGCAATTGCATTGGTAATCGTCGGTTCGGTTACGTCGAGTTCCACCCGAACGGTCTGTGGCTGGACACTGCCCAATGACTCCACTGTGGAAATGGCTTGCTTCGCAATGCTGGTGGCGTTGGCTCCCTGGCCATTTTCTCCCGCAATAACGTTGAAGCCACTGTTGTTATCGTTCAATGCGACTTGCGCGTCAACAGGTTCTTGTGCATCAATGTTCAGCGCCTTATCTACCACACTGCCATCAGCGAGCTCGGGATTGATTTGCGGGGCCACATCATGCGTAATCCAGAACGCATACTGTTGCCACCATGCGTCACCGCGTTGGGCATTGATGACATCGGATGCGATTGCTTCACCATCAACTTCGATGCCGAGATCTTTCAGCGTGAACGTCGCCGACTGCCCCTGGTATTTCGCTCGTACCGCGGTGTTGTCGACCTGGTCGTTGATTAGGTCGGCAATCTCCTGCTCGGTTTTGCCGGTAACTGAATTTCCCCATAGCGTTGTGCCAGGCAGCACGTGATCTTGGAAGAACCAAACACCGCCGCCACAGGCAGCCCCCAAGGCAACCAGCAGACAAGCAATCACCACCCACGGCCAGATGCGGCGCCTCCTCATCTCATCGCCCTGAATGGAATCTGATGCAGCAGCATCCACACTGTCTGCCACAGTGCCGCTGACGGCATTATTCGCACCAAACAGAGGCGCAAACTGCTGGGTCGAGTCATCAAGGTGTTCGGTCATGGTCGGTCTTTCTGCGATGGCCTACTAAGCGTTATCTGCATACTACCAACACACCATAGAAACGGTAATTTTTTACCGTCGCCTTCCAATACATCATGCTGCATGCTGCTCATACAACAAAAAGACGTGGTGGCGAAACATCATTAGATATTTCGCCACCACGTCTTTACCGTATGTCTTGCACTACGCCGATGACGGCAGCCAGCACATCATGCCGCGATATTATGCACGGCACGAAAGTGCGTCAGCGCGCCGCCTGATGGTCGAGCGCGGCCTTGACCAGGCCGGCGAACAGCGGGTGCGGCTTGGTCGGGCGAGACTTGAACTCCGGGTGAGCCTGGGTGGCCACATAGAACGGGTGCACGTCCTGCGGCAGTTCCACGAACTCGGTGAGCTCGCCGTCCCGGGGCTCTGGCCGGAGATGCGCAGGCCGCCTTCGCGCAGACGATCCTTGTAGGCCACGTTGACTTCGTAACGGTGGCGGTGACGCTCGGTGACATGCGTGGTGCCGTACAGTTCGGCGACCAGCGAGCCTTCCTCCAGCTCAGCCGGGTAGGAGCCAAGACGCATGGTGTGGCCCATGTCGCCCTTGCCGGCCACGATGTCCTTCTGCTCTTCCATGGTGGCGATCACCGGGTTGGCGCAATCGGGCTCGAACTCGGAAGAGTTCGCGTCTTCAATGCCCAGCACGTGGCGGGAGTATTCGATGACCATGGACTGCAGGCCCAGGCACAGGCCGAGGGCAGGCAGCTTGGTTTCACGGGCGAACTTCAGAGCGCCGATCTTGCCGTCGATGCCGCGGATGCCGAAGCCGCCGGGGATCACGATGCCGTCGACGTTGTCGAGAGCGGCGGCCGCACCTTCGGTGGTTTCGCAACGATCGGCCGCAACCCACTTGACGTTGACCTTGGCCCAGTTGGCAAAGCCGCCGGCCTTGATGGCCTCGGTGACAGACAGGTAGGCGTCCGGCAGATCGATGTACTTGCCGACGATGGCGATGTTGACCTCGTGCTTGGGGTGGTGCACACGCTCCAGCAGGTCGGCCCATTCGTCCCAATCGACGTCATGGAACGGCAGGCCGAGCTCACGCACCACATAGGCGTCGAGGCCCTCCTCGAACAGGATCTTCGGCACATCGTAGATGCTCGGCGCATCCACGCAGTTGACCACGCCTTCGGCATCGACATCGCACATCAGGGAGATCTTGTCCTTGATGGACTGATTGAGCGGGCGGTCGGAGCGCAGCACAAGGGCGTCCGGGGAAATGCCGAGCTGGCGCAGCATCATCACGGAGTGCTGGGTGGGCTTGGTCTTGAGCTCGTGGGCGGCGGAAATGTACGGCACCAGGGAAACGTGCACGAACATGCAGTTGTCCGGGCCGAGATCGCGGCGCACTTCGCGGGCGGCCTCAAGGAAGGGCTGGGACTCGATGTCGCCGACGGTACCACCGATTTCGGTGATGATCACATCCACGTCATCGGAAGCCTGGGCGCGCATACGAGACTTGATTTCGTTGGTGATGTGCGGGATAACCTGCACGCACTGGCCGAGGTATTCGCCGGCGCGCTCCTTGCGCAGCACTTCCTGATAGATCTGACCGGTGGTGACGTTGGCCTTCTGGCTCAGGAAGACGTCGAGGAAACGCTCGTAGTGGCCGATGTCGAGATCCGGTTTCGGCACCGTCTTCGGTCACGTAGACCTCACCATGCTGGAACGGGTTCATGGTGCCCGGGTCGACGTTGATGTACGGATCGAGCTTTTGCTGCAGAACATGGATACCGCGGCTGCGCAGCAAACGACCGAGCGAAGATGCGGTCAGGCCCTTGCCGAGAGAGGAGACAACGCCGCCAGTGACGAAAATATGCTTGGTGACGTGTTCTTGAGAATTACCATGTGTTCTTCTAACCATGGAATTTCACTCTATCATCCGTGTATGACCCGGCGTGTTCACCAGACGCGTCGGCCCCGACATGGCGTACTTGAACAATACGAATAGTAGGCTCGTCAAAAAGCATACGCAAGGTCATAATCACGTCAAACGTCTTATCCGCCAGCTATTGCAGGTATTGGTCGAGACGCACTAGGCCTAACGCATATAGGACAAACGCTGTTTTCAGGTTTTTCAGCGAGGCCCATTCATCGGCACCGTGCGCGTTGCCGGCACCTGGTGCGATGAATGGCGGGGTCTCCAGGTCGATGCCGTCGACCGCCGGCACATGGTCGGCATGGAATTCGGGACCGAAGTTGAGTGCGCGCGGGATAAAGCGGGCGTGGGTGCCGTCGCCGACAGCCACGGGTCGAGCCTCGCAACCGAGCACGTCGTTGTAGGTTGCGGTGAGCAACTGGACACGCGGGTCGTCAGCCTGCACGTAGTATGGGTCATCGTTAAGGATGTCGACAATGCGGCCGCCCGCCGCTTCGGCTTGTGCTTGAATACGCTCGATGATTTGTTCGTGTGCCTGGCCTACCGCATAACGGATGTCGAAGTGCAATACGATGGCATCTTCAGAAGTCTCACCTGATACCGCGCCTAATACCTTGTCTGCTTCAGCGAACTCATTCGCCGGTATAATCAGGCCACCATTGGCGGTAGTCGGTCCGCTTTCCGCATTCTCGCAATCGATACCCAAGCCGGTGCCATATGAGTCTTTTGTCCATTGGGCAATCGCCTGCGCTGCAGTGAGGTCACGGCCTTCGAGCAGACCGGACCGGGCAAGCGCCGTAGTGAGCACCGCTATAGCGTTTACGGTACCGGACGGCTGGCAGGCATGACCGGCGACACCGGTGGCCTCAATCGTGACGCCTTGCGCTGTTGCGTTGATATGCAATCGCTCGGCGATATCTGGAGCGATGTTGCCGCTCTGGCAGAATGCTTGCCGCACGGTAGATTCGTCGACGCCGGTGAGGGTGATTGCGGCGGCCCCGGGAACCGTGTTAGTGGCGGTGCCGGCATGCCAACCGCGCAATTGCGGCCCGACCGGCAGTTCGACATCCACATCGAGCAGCCCTTTTTGGATATTGTTCACCGGGAAGGGACCATCGGTGACGATGGCCTGGTACGGCGCGCCGATGTTGGCGACGAACCATTTGATGTCGTTGAGCGCGATCTCTTCGGAGCCGCCGAACAGTATACGTACGCGGTGGCGGAAACGGTGGTCGTGTTCCTTGAAGAAACGGAGTAGGAAATAGTTGGTCAGCGCAACGTCGACTGCTACCCGGGATTGGCTGGAGGGCTTGGTTCTATTCGCTCAGCAAGTGCGCCACAGCATCGAGCGCGAGCTTGTAGCCGTAGAAACCCATGCCGGTGATGGTGCCGGTGGCCACAGGGCTGATTACGGAACGCTTGCGGAACTCGTCGCGGGCGGACGGGTTGGAAATATGGACTTCCATAAGCGGCAGGTTCTCGTCAATGACCATGTGCGCGGCGTCGGCGAGAGCATACGAATAGTGCGTGAAGGCGGCGGGGTTCATGACCACCGGGGTTTTCTCGTCGGCGGCTTGGTGCATCCAGTGCACCATTTCGGCTTCGTCGTCGGTCTGGCGCACCTCGACTTCGAGGCCGAGGTCCTTGCCCCATTCGGTGCAGAGCTTGCGCAGGGTGTCGAGGTCTTGACGACCGTAGACGTCGGGCTGGCGGACGCCGAGACGTCCGAGGTTAGGGCCATTGACAACGATGACTTTGGTCATTGGGACTCCTTTTGTTTGTGCTTCTCTCCCTCCGCCCCTTCGGGGCACCTCCCTCATCAGAGGGAGGTAGAAGGTAAATCCGACTCCGGGGTACCTCCGTTAGAGGGGAGCCAAGTACTTTTTTTCTGAGGGGATGGCGAACGGCACGGCCTACGGCCGTTCAATTACTGCTGGATACGACGGAATGCTTCTTCCACGGCTTCGGCGGGCGGGTTGTCGAGGTGTACGACGTGACCAATCTCGTCGAGGACCACGAAGCGCAGCTCATTGCCGCGGGCCTTCTTGTCGCGATGCATCAATGCGAGCACGTCGTCGAACGAGCCGCCATTCCACGACGTCGGCAGACCCATCGAAGCAAGCAACGAGCGGTGATAGTCAACCAGATCCTGATCGATGTAACCGATCAGATGGGCCAGCTCGGCGGCATACACCATACCGACGGCCACCGCATTGCCATGCCTCCAGCGGAAATGCTCGAGCTTTTCGATGGCATGGCCCATCGTGTGCCCGTAGTTGAGGAATTCACGCAGACCCTTCTCCTTCAAATCGGAGGAGACGTGGTAGGCCTTGACCTTTACCGTGCGCTCAATGAGCTCGGCAACCACGTCTTCGAGCGGCGAGCCGAGGAATGTAGAGCCGTCGAAAGCGCGCAGTTCAGCTGCGTGGTCTTCGAGGATATGCAGGATTTCGGGGTCGCGGATGAAACCGGATTTGGCGACTTCGCCGAGACCCTCGATGAAGATGTCATTGGGCAGCGTAGCCAGCGTCTTGGTGTCGGCCAGCACACCGGCAGGCGTGTAGAACGAGCCGACGAGGTTCTTGCCCTGCGGGGTGTTGATGCCGGTTTTGCCACCGGTGGAGGCATCGACCATGGCCAGCAGCGAGGTCGGGCAGTTTACATAGCGCACGCCGCGCATCCACGTGGCAGCCACGAAACCGGCCAAATCGGTTGCGGCACCGCCGCCAAGCCCCACCACGGCATCGGATCGGGTGAAACCTTCGTTGCCAAGGCGTTCCCAAATGCCGTTGGCCACGGTAATGGTCTTGCCGGGTTCGGCATCCGGAATCACGATGTCGGAAACCTCATAGCCGCCCTGACGCAACAGGGCGCGGGCACGATCGGAGTGTCGCTGCACCGGCTGAGTGTGGATAAGCGCGATTTTGGCGGGTTTGGGTCCCAGCACGTCGACCAGATGGTTCATGGCACCTTCGCCAATGACCACATCATACGGCTCAATTGCCGCTCCGGTAACATGCACTGCTCGCTCAGATACCATATCAATCACTTTCTTCGCTGCGCCCTGAGGCGTAAGCCCCGGGTATGGACATGAACGTTGGCGACCTCGCGGAATACTGGGTCACGCTGCTTGAACAGTTTTTTCCAACGGGAGTTGGCGTTGCCATTGAGCATGGGCCGGCCTCCCCCACGGTTCGCGCGTTCCATGGCTTCCGCCGGATCGGCATCAAGGTAGACCACACGACCGCCATGGTCGATGTAGGAGGCGAGGGCATGCTGGGTGGATGGCGTCATGGGAGCGCCACCGCCCAGCGAAAAGATACCGTCGAAATCCTCAAGCATATCGGCGATGAGATCGGCCTCGACCTCGCGGAATGCCGGCTCACCGTATTCCTCGAAGTAGGAGGGAATCTTCATGCCCACTTCACGTTCGATCTCCACATCGGCATCGGCGAACGGCAGACGCAACATATGCGCCACTTCCTTACCGACACGTGTTTTGCCGGCTCCCATCATGCCGATGATGACGGCGCGGGGGCGTGCGGTCATAATCTACGAATCCTCTCGACGATTGGTGAGTACAGTTGCTGATGGTTCCGCGGCAGTCGTCACGAAACCATACGCCCTTCGTTCAGCGCATGTGCTCCGGCCACGAGGCGAGATACGACTCAAGGTTGCGCCGTGTTTCGGCAACACTGTCTCCACCGAACTTATCCAGCGCGTACTTCGCCAAAGTCAGCCGCACCATGGCCTCGGCCACCACGGATGCCGCAGGCACGGCGGTGCTGTCGGAACGCTGGTTGATGGCTTGTGCGGATTCGCCGGTCAGCACGTCGACCGTACGCAGGGCCTTGGGGATGGACGGAATCGGCTTCATGGCACCGCGTACGCGAATCACCTGGCCATTGGACATACCGCCTTCAATGCCGCCTGCGCGGTTGGACAGACGGTCGATACGGCCGTCGGCGTTGACCACGATCTCATCGTGCGCCTGCGAACCGGGGCGGGAGGCTTCCAGGAAGCCGTCGCCGATCTCCACACCCTTGAACGCCTGAATGCCCATGATCGCGGAGGCCAGAGCCGCGTCCAGTCGGCGGTCGGACTCCACATACGTGCCGATGCCGGCAGGCACACCGTAAGCCAGCACTTCAATCACGCCGCCCAACGTATCGGAGGCCTTCTTGGCCTCGTTGATGCGTTCGATGATGCGGGCTTCGGCCTCTTTGTCCAGCGTACGGACAGGCGAGGCGTCAAGCGCTTCCAGATCGTCGGGGGTGGGCAGAGCAGGTCGGGGTTGGTCTGCACGCCACCAAGCGCCACCACGTGGGCTACGGTGCGGATGCCGAACGCCTGATCCAGGAACTGCTTGGCCACCTCGCCCAAAGCCACACGGGAGGCGGTCTCACGGGCGCTGGAGCGCTCCAGTACCGGGCGGGCGCCGTCAAAACCATACTTGCGCATGCCGGTCAGATCGGCGTGGCCCGGGCGCGGGCGGCTCAGCGGCGCATTGCGGCCTTCGCGCGGCAGGTCATGGTCGAGTGCATCGGCGCTCATGACCTCGGTCCACTTCGGCCATTCGGTGTTGGCGATTTCGATGGCCACCGGCGAGCCGAGGGTCAGGCCGTGGCGTACACCGGTCAGCAGACGGACCTTGTCTTGCTCGAACTTCATGCGGGCACCGCGACCATATCCAAGTCGACGGCGTGCCAGTGCGGAAACGATATCGTCCGTGCTAATACGCACGCCGGCCGGCAACCCTTCAATCATGGCCACCAATGCTTCTCCGTGAGACTCCCCTGCCGTCTGCCAACGCAGCATAACTTCCCTCGTTTCATGTGTGTACGTCTATGTGTACGTCTAGCTAGGGGTTAATGTTAAGCCATGCCATACCTGTTCACGCTACCCGGTCTGCTATGTGGGCTTGCACTGTCCATTGAGGATGTTCGTCACCGGCGGGTGCCGATCGCGTGGGTGGCTGCGGGCGCGTTGCTTCAGCTGGCCGCCGATTTCGCGTATGGAGTGGTGATGAACGACCTGTTCGTGCTGTTGCAGGCGCTGTTGTTCACCGTGCTATGTTGCCTGATCCAGTTCGCGTTGGCATTGCTGGTGCCGCGGTCATTGGGATTCGGCGATGTGACCGCCCTGATACCTATGGGATTGTCTGTCGGACTGTTTGGCCTGTTGCCTGTGGTGGTCTGGTGGCTGGCGATGGGCGTTGCCGGCATCACATGGATTGCCTTGTGGACGCGATTCGACCCACAACGCACATCACCGGCACATGCGGGCAAGGTGCCGTATGTGCCGGTGATATTGGCGGGCGCGATTGTGGCGGTGGCTGTTGGGGTGTTGTCCTAGATTTCTTCCATCCGCTTCGCGGGAGCCCCGGGCTTAAGTTGAGCGTTACATTCCCTGCAGTGCTCCCCTCAGTCCGCTTTTTTGCGGACAGCTCCCCTCGGCGAGGGAGCCAATGAAGAGACCAACGTCCGATCAGCTTCCCCAAGCGAAGGAAGCTAACGGGATGACTACTGGTTTTCGGCTTGCCACTTGCGTAGTTCGGCCACGTTCTGGTCATGTTCATCGGCGGTTGCGGCGAACTTGGTTTCGCCGGTGTCCAGATTGACCGTGCAGAAGTACAGCCAATTGCCGCCTTCGGGGTGCAGTGCCGCTTGAATGGCGTTATCGCCGGGATTGCTGATCGGCGTAGGCGGCAGGCCGGAGATCTTGTACGTGTTGTACGGGTTGGACTCGTCTTGGGTCATCTCGGTGGTCACCTGCGCGGGCTTGACGTTATTGCCATAGGCCACGGTGGAATCCATGCCCAACGACATGCCCTGCTCCAAACGGTTCTCGATGACTCGCGTCACTTTGCCGTAGTAATCGGCTTTGTTGACCTCGGCCTCGGCGATAGAGGCGATGATCATCACCCGTTCGCGGTCACTGCCGGCCGGCACGCCCAATTCATCCAACTTGGCGATACGCTTATCGACCATGGCCTTGAGGATTTCCGAAGCGCTCTTCATGCTCTTGACGTTGTAGGTTCCCGGCTCCAGCCATCCCTCAAAGCTACCGCCCGCTTCATTGGGCAGAATATCCTTACCCTTGTTCTTGATAATCGTGTCGAATTCGCTTTGGGCAATGCCGGAAAGCTTCGCGGCGTTGGCGAACACATCGGTGGCACGTTCACCGGGACGAACCTCGAGGAAGCCCGCCGCCTGGTTGGTGTCGGAGAGAACGTCGATCACTTTGGATGCGGCCATATGCTTCTTCAATGTGAACGTTCCCGGATAGAGTGTCGTGCTATTGGCGTTGACCACGCTGGTGAACGCGGCAGTAGACTTGATGACTTCGGCCTTGAGCAGATTATCGGCGATCTCCGCCGCGCCTTGGCCCTCGCTCACGGTGAATTCGACCTCGCCATAGCCCGGTCCCGGATAGTCCGCGATGGCCGTCGACTGGTTGCTCCGGCTGTCGCGCCATGCGATGAGCTTGGTTACGCCGAAATAGCCGCCGCCGATAAGCAGGGCGACGATGGCGATAGCGATGATAATGCCACTGATACGCTTGCGCCTGCGCTGTGCACGTCGCTTGCGCATCTCCCTGCGGGATTTCGGCGGTTCTGGCGGCTCGGCCCCGCGCATTGGTTCTGACCCCTGTTCGACCCAATGCGTGTTGTCATCAAAGAACTCGTTAAAATCATCGGTCATAACCGATACCTCACTGCTCCCGGGTACGGTCGAGTGCCGTCTGCAAAATCACCACTGCCGACTGCTGGTCAACCACCGGCCTGTGCTTGTTCGAAGCTTTATGGGCCTCGAACAGCTGACGATGCGCACTGACTGTTGTCAATCTCTCATCTATCAATGATACCTGCGGAATCTGATACTCCGTAGAATCACTGTCTTCACTCTCTGCTTGCAGCCTCTTCTCCAGATTGGCCGCCCACCTGCGCGCTTTTTTGGCGCTTTTGCCTTCTGTACCGTCCATCTGCAGGGGCAGTCCGACGATTACATGGTCCACATGTTCGTCTTCGATGACGTTCAGGACCTCGTCAATAGCAAAGAAATAGTCGCCGGCAACATGAATGTTGCCAGCAGGATGTGCAAAGGTAAGCTCCGGGTCGGACAGTGCCAGTCCGACCCGGGCATTACCCAAATCAACGCCTAACCACACCACTGGCGGAATCAGGCTTTCTGCGCCTCGTGCTTGAGCGCTTCGAGGGCCTCGTCGATCTTGGAGGCATCGACACCGCCACCCTGGGCGAAGTCCGGCTTGCCGCCGCCACCGCCGCCGAGGACCTTGGCTGCGCCACGCACCAGATCACCGGCCTTGATGCCGGCCTTGCGGGCGGCCTCGTTGGTGGCCACGGCGACCATCGGCTTGTCATCCTCGTTCACGCCGGCAAGGGCCACCACCACGGGGGCGTCTTCACCGAGCTGGGCGCGCACGTCGAGTACGGTCTTGCGCAGGGCATCGACCGCGCCAAAGTGGCCCACGTTCTTGACGGCCACCTTGACCGGGGCCGCGGAGTTCTTGGTGTCAGCAACCAGCGCCGGAACCGAGGCGGCCAGCTGGGACTCGTACATGGAGGCCAAGCGACGATCGGATTCCTTGAGCTTGGCGAGCAGGGCGTTCACACGCTCGGCGAGCTCGTCCGGACGAGCGTTGAGCTTGTCGGACAGCTGGGAGACCAGCGCGTGCTCACGAGCGTTGAAGTCATAGGCACCCTGGCCCACGACGGCGTCGACACGACGCACGCCGGAGCCGATGGAGGCTTCGGACAGGATGTTGACCATGCCGATCTTGCCAACGTGGTCCACGTGGGTACCACCACACAGCTCGCGGCTCCAGCCGTCTTCGCCGATGGAGACCACGCGTACGATGTCGCCGTACTTCTCGCCGAACAGGTGCATGGCACCGAGGGCGATGGCGTCGTCGAACTTCATTTCCTTGGTGGTCACGGCGAGGTTGTCGCGCAGCTTGTCGTTGACGCGCTCCTCGACTGCGGAGATCACGGACTTGGCCGGGGCCTTGGACCACTGGAAGTCGAAGCGCAGACGGTTCGGGGCGTCTTCGGAGCCGCGCTGGGTGGCCTGCGGGCCCAGCTCCTCACGCAGCGCCTTGTGCACCATGTGCGTGGCGGTGTGCGAGCGGGCGATGGCGCCACGGCGGGCCAGGTCGATGTTGGCGTTGACTTCGGCGCCGACAACCAACGTGCCTTCGGTCAGGCGGCACTGGTGTACGATGAGGTCCTTGATCGGCTTCTGCACATCGTCGACTTCGAGCACAGCACCATCGTCGG
>ENA-OPZZ01001486-OPZZ01001486.1-human-gut-metagenome-genome-assembly--contig:-NODE-1486-length-14246-cov-4.620866_pt1 | contig 14246 bp, 14 predicted proteins | sample MGYA00242487_ERZ504511 | MGnify/ENA primary metagenome ERZ504511 (study PRJEB26092, sample SAMD00036241) | human gut metagenome | host: Homo sapiens | study: EMG produced TPA metagenomics assembly of... | reverse complement strand
TGGCAAAGCTGTGCCAGAAACTGCGCGCTAAGCTTCAAATTCCGTTCATTTCCATGTCGTAGATACCCTCTACTGTTGACAAAGGCGTCCAGCCGCTGGTCGTGGCGTCCACGGCGGCGCGGGGGACGCGCTGAACCTCCAATGCAATGCCGATCTTCACCGCCCGGGTGCAGTAGGGCAGGTAGCGGTCGTAGTAGCCCTTGCCCATGCCTACCCGGTAGCAGCCTGCGTCAAAGGCGGTGCAGGGCACCAGCACCAGATCCAGCTGCTCCGGCTGCAAAAGGGCAGAGCGTTCCAGCACAGGCGTGCGGATACCGTACTGTCCCATCGCCCAGCCGTCCGCGCCCGGCACGGCTGCGGTAAGGGAAAAGCCCTCGCCGCACACCGGGTAGGCCACCGTCTTGCCCTGCCGTGCGGCCTCGGCAGCCACGGCGGCAAGGTCGGCTTCGCCCCAAAGGCTGCGTAGAGCAAAAGGGTATGGGCAGTGCGGTAGGCGTCCAGTTCCAGCACCCGGCGGCAAAGGACTGCATTGGCGGCAGCACGCTGCGGTGCATCCAGCGCTTTGCGGGCGGCACGGCCGGCGGTACGCTGCGCCTGTTTTTCCTCGGCAATGGTCATACAAAACACCTCGCTTCACCTGTGGGGGAAGAAACTTGAAAAATATACAAAATCGACAGCGCATTTTTATACAAACATAATAAACACTTCAGACAAAAAAAGCAAGCCTTTTGGCGAAAAGAGGATTGAAGCCGCCGCCGCTTTCTGCTATGATTATCTTACAGCAGCAAGCGCCGCGCGGGCGCTGCGCTGAGAGAACCTGCAACATTTTGTGGAGAGGGGCAAGTAAAATGTACAAGGATATGATGGACACCATCGGCATGGTCAACGCAGCCGACCCGGAACTGGGTGCAGCCATGGAGCGGGAACTGACCCGTCAGCGCGAGAACATTGAGCTGATCGCCAGCGAGAACATCGTTTCGCCCGCCGTGATGGCAGCCATGGGCAGCGTGCTGACCAACAAGTACGCCGAGGGTCTGCCCGGCAAGCGCTACTACGGCGGCTGCGTCTATGTGGACGAGGTGGAGAATATTGCCATCCAGCGCGCCTGCCAGCTGTTCGGGGCAAAGTACGCCAACGTCCAGCCCCATTCCGGCGCACAGGCCAACCTTGCCGTGTATTTTGCCCTGCTGGAGTTGGGCGATACTGTTATGGGTATGGACCTTTCGCAGGGCGGTCACCTGACCCATGGTTCTCCGGTGAATATGTCCGGTAAAAACTACCACTTCATCTCCTACGGCGTCGGCGCAGACGGAGTGATCGACTACGCCGAGCTGGAAAAGCAGGTGCGCAAGGTGCGCCCCAAGATGCTGGTGGCGGGCGCTTCTGCCTACCCCCGCGCCATCGACTTTGAAAAGCTGGCCGAGATCGCCCACGGCTACGGTGCATATCTGATGGTGGATATGGCGCACATTGCCGGTCTGGTGGCGGGCGGTCAGCACCAGAGCCCCGTGCCCTATGCCGACGTGGTGACCACCACCACCCACAAGACCCTGCGCGGGCCCCGCGGCGGCCTGATTTTGACCAACAACCCCATCATTGCCAAGCGCATCAACTCGGCAGTGTTCCCCGGCACGCAGGGCGGCCCGCTGGAGCACGTGATTGCAGCCAAGGCCGTCTGCTTTGGCGAGGCACTGAAGCCGGAGTTCAAGGAATATGCCCGCAAGATCGTAGAAAATGCACAGGCACTGGCTGCGGCTTTGCAGCAGCGCGGCGTCAAGCTGGTATCCGGCGGCACCGACAACCACCTGATGCTCATTGACCTGCGGGACGAGGAGTGCACCGGCAAGGACTTGGAGCAGCGTCTGGACAGCGTGCACATTACCGCCAACAAGAACACCGTCCCCGGCGAGACCCGCAGCCCCTTTGTGACTTCCGGCGTGCGTCTGGGCACCCCGGCTGTCACCACCCGTGGCATGGGTGCAGCCGAGATGCAGGTGATCGCGGACTGCATTGCAGACTGCATCTGGCACTATGAGGAAAAGAAGGACGAGATCAGCGAGCGCGTCCTGCGCCTGACCCGGGAGTTCCCGCTGTACCAGTAAAAGCAACGTGTAAATAACAAGGCATCCGCAGCCGTTCTGCTAAGCATACAGGGCTGCGGATGCCTTTTGTTACCAAAAAAAAGGAGAAAGACGATGGAAAGCTTAGGCCTTTTGCATCTGTATTACGGCGACGGCAAGGGCAAGACCACAGCCGCCATGGGGCTTGCCCTGCGGGCACTGGGCAGCGGAAAACGTGTGGTCATCGTGCAGTTTTTAAAGGGCGGGCAGAGCGGCGAGATCCCGCTGCTGGAGCAGCTGGGCGCCACCGTTTACCGGGGCAAGGCCGGGCAGAAATTCGTCTTTCAGATGAACGAAGCCGAAAAGGCCGCTACCCGCGCTTTACAGAACAAAAATCTTGCGGCGGCGCTGGCGCAGCCCTGTGATATGCTGGTGCTGGACGAAGCCGGCAGCGCGTGGGAGCTGGACATGGTGGATAAAACCCTGTTGCAGCAGGCGGTGCTGCACCGCCCCGCCGGGCAGGAGTGCGTCCTGACCGCCCACGCAGCCCCCGCATGGATGCTGGAAGCGGCGGATTACCTCACAGAGATGTGTTGCCGCCGCCACCCCTACCAGAAGGGCATCGCCGCACGGAAGGGCGTGGAGTATTAAGGGCATAATCCTTAAAGTATCAGACAAAAAAGCATCTGCAACGGTCGCTTCTGAGCTTCAGAAAGCTGGTGATTTGGTTGCAGATGCTTTTTCTTTAGTAGGTATGCCCTTCGGTTAGCGGGCTCGCCCTCTCCGTCAGTTCGCTCCGCTCACTGCCACCTCTCCCAAAGGGAGAGGCCTTGGCAAAAAGATGAAGTCTGCGTGGACTGCCAAAGGCTCTCCCTTTGGGAGAGCTGGCAAAGCCGACAGGCTTTGACTGAGAGGGCGAGGATGCTAACCCCAGAACCCTGCCAGCACCGTTTTCAGCGCGGCGGTGCCGGGCAGATATTGGATGTGCCGCCAGTGCGGCGGGAACAGGCGGGCGGTGTCGGGCTGCGCAAAGCGGTCGTCCAAAAGCAGCACCACGCCCTTGTCCTGCGGGGTGCGCACCACCCGCCCGGCGGCTTGCAGCACCTTGTTCATGCCCGGGTAGCGGTAGGCGTAGTCGAAACCGCAGCCGGACTGCTCCTCGTAATAGCGGCGCAGCATCTCCTGCCGGGGGTTCACCTGCGGCAGACCCACCCCTACGATGGCGCACCCGATGAGCCGGTCGCCCACAAGGTCTACCCCCTCGCCGAAGATGCCACCCATCACGGCAAAGCCCAGCAGCGTCTGGGCAGGGCGGGGCACGAACTGCGCCAGAAACTCCGCGCGCCCGGCATCGTCCAAACTGCGCTGCTGCACAAGGGTGGAAATGTCCGGCCAGCGGGCGGCAAAGGCTTCGTGCACCTGCTGCAAATAGGCGTAGCTGGGGAAAAACGCCAGATAGTTGCCGGTTTTGCCCTTTGCCAGCGCCGCCAGCGCATCGGCTACGGCGGGCACACTGGCTTCCCGCTGGCGGTAGCGGGTGGAGATGCCCGGCAGGCAGAACAGCCCCAGATTTTCCGGCGGGAAAGGGCTTGGAAGCGCCACCGCCCGGGCATTGGCGCAGCCCAGTACGTTGCGGTAGAAAGCGGGCGGGGTCAATGTGGCACTGAACAGCGCCGCGCTGCGCCCTGCTGCCAGACTGGCATCCACAAAGGGCGCGGGGTCTAAGCAGAGCAGATGCAGCTCCAGCTCACTGCCCCGGGCGGTGAGCTGGGTGACAAAATGGCTGTCGTACCGGTCAGCCGCGCGGGCGATGTCCTGCAAGGCAAAGTAGAGTTCCAGCAGCTGCGCGTGGGCGGGGTCGTCAGGGTTCTGTTCCAGCCAGTCCTGCAAGGGAGTATGCACCGCCCGCAGAGCGGCGGACAAGGCGGCGGGCAGCTGCTGCAAAAAACACGGTGCCATCCCGGGCATACAGCGGCTGCGGCAGGGCAAAATCCGGGGCAGCTTCGGCGGGCAAAAGGCTCACCTGCGTAGGCTCGGTCTCCCCGGCGGGCTCTGCACCTGTGCGGGGCGCAGCCTGTGCGCAGGCTCTGCGCGCAGCCAGAAAGACCTTATCCGCCTTGGTTAGCGCGGTTTTCAGGCTGCTTTTGCCCTTGCCCAGCGCCCGCTTTGCTTCGGTCAGGCTGCTTTTGGCAAACTGCGCCGAGTACATGGCGCGGGCTCTGTCCGGCAGGTTGTGCGCTTCGTCAATGAGGAACAGCCAGTCCCCGGCGGCATCAAAAAAGCGCTTGAGGTGCACCACAGGGTCAAACAGATAGTTGTAGTCCCCGATGACCACATCGCACCACTCGCTCAAGTCCAGCCCCAACTCAAAGGGGCACACCGAGAACTGCCGGGCGGTGTCTGCCAGCGCGGCGCGGCTGAAACTGCCGCTGCCGTCCAGCAAAGCGGCCAGAGCGTCCTTGCGGCGGTCGTAATAGCCGTTGGCAAAGGGGCACACCTCCGGCAGACAGGCGGGGTGCCCTTCGGCGTCCGGGTGCAGACATGCCTTTTCCTTGGCGGTCAGGGTCACGCTGCGCAGGGCAAGACCGGGCTGTGCGGCACGCAGCCGCGCTACCGCGTCCTCGGCGGCGGCTTGGGTGGTGTTGCGGGCGGTCAGGTAAAACAGCTTTGCGCCGCAGCCCTCGCCCATGGCTTTCAGGGCAGGGAAGAGCGCGCTCATGGTCTTGCCGATGCCGGTAGGTGCCTGACAAAAAACGCGGGTACCGCCCTTGCGGTCGGCGCTTTTTCCGGCGCGGCAGGCGCGGTACACCTCGCCCGCCAGCGCCCGCTGCCCGGGGCGGTACTCCGCAAAGGGGAATTGCAGCGCCGCAAGGCTCTGGCTGCGCCGGGTGTCCCAGTCCAGCTGCCGCTGCGCCCACGGGGCATACTGCGTTAAAAGCTGCTGCAAAAACTGCTCCAGCTGCTGCCGGGTGAACTGCCGGGTAAAGCGCTGAATTTGGTCGGTATCAACTTGGTAATAGGTCAGCCGCACCGCCAGCGTTTCCAGCCCCTGCTGGCTGCTGTAAATGGCGGCATACACCATGCCCTGCGCCCAGTGGCAGGGGTTCAGTTCCTCGGTGATCTCCTCATAGGGGACGGTGGTGGTCTTGATCTCGTCGATGGTCACAGTGCCGATTTCATCGGTGAAAATGCCGTCTGCCCGGCCTTCCAGCGTAAAGGCGATGCCGCAGGCTTCCCGCTCCGTGCTGAGGAACACCTCAGCCTGATAACCCTCCCCGGCGGCTTTTTGCAGCCTGCGGTGGATGCGTGCACCCTCGTTGGCGCGGTCAAAGCCGGTAAAGCGGCTGTCGATACTGCCGGTGCGCAGCAAAAATTCCACCAGCTGCCGGATGGGCAGATGGATGCTTGCCAAGGCGTTTCACCTCCGTTGGTTTTTACGTTATCCTACCCCGAACAGTTCCATGCACTGAGCGGCTGCGGCATCCACCTGTGCAAAGTCCACGGCAGTGCGGTAGTAGGTCTCCAGTTCATCGTGGCAGCTTTTTGCCTGCGCCATCAGGGCACAGGCCTGTTCCAGCAATTCGGCGGCGGCGCGCTCGTTGAAACGCAGCCGTGCCCGGCAGGCGGAAAGGTTCTCCCTGTCCACAAAACGGCTGCACCGCACGGTCTGCGCGGCAGATAGCCGCACCGGATGCCAGCGGTTGTCGGTCAAAAATGCCAGCCGCAGGGAGGGGATGATAATGTGGTCGATCTTGTCCTCCGGGTGCATGGCGCAGGGGCAGGTGATGATGTGGTAGCCCCGCGCCAGCGTCTCGGCACGGATGAGCTCCAGCAGCAGACGGGACACTGCCCCGTAGTCGTCCCGGAAAAGGATACACCGGTCGGCCAGCGCCTGCACCGTGCCCTGATAGAACACCTCGCCCTTGGGCGTGATGGCAGAGAGCAGCCGCAGCTCTTCAGAGCCCATCTCCTCGGTGCGGGGCAACAGGCGGGTGCACAGCCGCTTGACGTAGCGGCGCACCTTCTCAAAGTTTGCACTGCACGCTTCGGCGCGGCGGCTGTCCAGCAGCAGGCTGCCCGCCGAGGCCACATACCGCGCCGCCCGGCTGCGCAGCAGCTGGTTTCGGGCAAACAGGGCGGTCACCTCGTCCTTGTGGGAGTGCAGGGCATCGGCATCGATGGTGTGGTACAAACTCAGCACACGCTCGTCTGCGCCGGGGGCTTCCGGCTCCACCACATGGGGCGCGGTGGCGTCGATGATGGCGCGTTTCTGCCGCAGGAACACCACCCCGTCCAGACTGTCGGGGTCGCTGGCGCAGTGGATGCGCTGGATGGGCTCGCCTTTCTCCTGTGCGGCGCGCGCCAGACGCTTCATCAAAGTAGACTTGCCGCAGCCCGGCCCGCTTTTGAGCAGCACCAGCTGCATCCCGGGCTCCCGGCGCAGCGGCGCAAAGTAACCCTTGAACCCGGCGGGCGTTGTAGCGCCCAAAAAGAAATCCACAGAAGGATGCACGGAACTTTCCATACAAAAACACCTCGCTTTTGCTTTACAGTATGCAAAAGCGGCGCGGTTGGTTCCTGACCTTACCTATTATAGGTATGCTCGCACACGGCGGCAATGGTGTCCCGCAGCACGGTAAAGTCCGCAAAGGCTTCGGGCTTATTCTGGGGCTGGCGCAGCAGGGCGGCGGGGTGGAAGGTGCCCATGAACAGGATGCCGCCCTTATTGATGATCTGCCCGTGCTCCCGGGTGACGGAAAAATCCTGCCGGATCATCCGCTGGGCGGCAATGCGCCCAAGGCAGACCACGATCTTGGGCTGCAGCAGCCGGAACTGCTCCCGCAGCCACGGCATACAGGCTTCGCTCTCGGCGGGCAGCGGGTCGCGGTTCTGGGGCGGGCGGCACTTGACGATGTTGGCGATATAGCAGTTCTTTTTGCGGTCAAGGTCGATGGCAAACAGGTATTTGTCCAGCAGCTGCCCGCTGCGCCCCACAAAAGGCAGACCCTGCTCGTCCTCGCTCTGGCCGGGGCCCTCGCCCACAAACAGCACCTCGGCGTCCGGCACGCCCTGCCCGAACACCACGTTCGTCCGGGTGGCGCACAGCTCGCACCGGGTGCAGGCAAGGCATTCAGCCTTTAAAGTATCCATATCCATGGAGAACATCTCCTTTAAAACTGGTATGATATTTTATTCACAAATAAAACAAAGGTTTCTCCCCTAAAATATAGCACAAAAACACAATTTTGTCTTGAACTTTTTGCCGTCTGTGCTAGAATAAAGAAGAAAGGCATCCTTGTGTCCAACAGACACGGAATGCAAATTTTGGAAAGCATTTTCGGAGGTAATCACAATGGCTGATATGTTTGCACCGCTGGTAGCACAGCTGAAGGCAAATCCCAAGACGATCGTGTTCACCGAGGGCAATGACCCCCGCATTCTGGAGGCCGCAAGCAAGCTGCTGGCCGAGGGCGTGCTGAAGGTCGTTATGGTGGGCAACGAGGCAGAGTGCAAGGCTGCTGCCGCCGCCGGTAACTTTGATATTTCCGCTGCCGAGATCATCGACCCGGAGAACTACGCCGGTTTTGATGAGATGGTCAGCACCATGGTGGAGCTGCGCAAGGGCAAGCAGTCCGCAGAGGAGTGCACCGCCCTGCTGAAGAAGTCCAACTACTTTGGCACCATGCTGGTGAAGATGGGCAAGGCAGACTGCCTGCTGGGCGGCGCTACCTACTCCACCGCCGACACCATCCGTCCCGCTCTGCAGCTGGTCAAGACCAAGAAGGGCGCACATCTGGTGAGCTCCTGCTTTATTCTGGACCGCGACTGCGGCGAAGAGGGTCTGAAGCGCATTGCCATGGGCGACTGCGCTGTCAACATTGATTACACCGATACCGTCGATAAGGCTACCGGCGAGGTCAAGATCTCTGCCGCTTCCAAGCTGGCAGAGGTGGCTGTGGAGACTGCCCGCACCGCAAAGCTGTTCGGCATCGACCCGAAGGTGGCTGTGCTGAGCTTCTCCACCAAGGGCTCCGGCAAGGGCGGCACCGTGGCACTGAGCCACGACGCTACCATCAAGGCTCAGGAGATGGATCCCGAGCTGGCTGTGGACGGCGAGCTGCAGTTTGACGCAGCCGTTGCTCCCGAGGTCGCACAGGTCAAGTGCAAGGGCAGCAAGGTGGCTGGTCAGGCCAACACCTTCATCTTCCCCTGCATCGAGGCCGGCAACATCGGCTATAAGATCGCACAGCGTCTGGGCGGCTACGCTGCCTACGGCCCCATCCTGCAGGGTCTGAACGCACCCATCAACGATCTGTCCCGCGGCTGCAACGCAGACGAAGTCTACAAGATGAGCCTGATCACCGCTTGCCAGTCTTAAACAGTTTTAGCACAAACGAGGAGAAGCCTTCGGGCTTCTCCTTTTTGTTTTGCCCCCTCTTGCAATCCGGCGGGGTTTATGGTACAATATCTTAGCATCCACAAGGATGTGTCGGACAGCGCCTGCTGCGTGGTTCGGCATACGGATGCGGGTCCTGTACGATGGGCTCGCTGTGAACCAGGTCAGGTGGGGAACCAAGCAGCCTTAAGCAGTGCGTTCGTGCGTTTCAGTAAGCCTGCATCCGTATGCCGAGTTACGCAAGGCGGGGACAAAACCCCGTCGAGCGCTGTCCTTTTATTTTTGCCGCAAAGGCCGGGAAAGGGGAGAAAACGCCATGTATCGTGCGCTTTACCGCAAATGGAGACCCCAGCGGTTTGAGGATGTGGTGGGCCAGCGTGCTATCGTGACCGCCCTGAAAAACCAGATCACCGCAGGGCGCGTAGGCCATGCGTATCTGTTTACCGGCGTGCGCGGCACCGGCAAGACCACCTGCGCCAAAATTTTTGCAAAGGCGGTCAACTGCCTGCACCCGGAGGGTGGCGACCCCTGCGGGGAGTGCGAGATCTGCAAAGGCATCGACAACGGCAGCCTGCTGGACGTGGTGGAGATGGACGCAGCCTCCAACAACGGCGTGGATGATATCCGCGACCTGCGGGACGAGACCGCCTACACCCCCAGCGCCTGCCAGTATAAGGTGTATATCATCGATGAGGTGCACATGCTGTCCACAGCGGCCTTTAATGCGCTGCTGAAAACGCTGGAAGAGCCCCCCGCACACGTTATCTTCATTCTGGCGACCACCGAAATCCAGAAAGTGCCCGCCACCATCCTCTCCCGCTGCCAGCGGTACGATTTTACCCGCATCGGGCCGGAGGATATCGCCCGGCGGGTGGAGTATATCGCCGGTGAGGAAAAGCTGGAGCTGACCTCCGACGGCGCGGAGCTGATCGCCCGTCTGGCCGATGGTGCGCTGCGCGATGCACTGTCCATTCTGGACACCTGCGCCGGCGTCACCGCCAAAATTGACGCGGATGTGGTGCGCCGCATGGCGGGTGTGACCGACCGCAGCTACCTGTTCCACATTTCGGACGCCTTGGAAGCACAGGATGCAGCCGCCGCGCTGGCACAGCTGGCACAGCTGCGGCAGCAGTCGGTGGACGTGAAGCGCCTGACCGAGGAATTGATCGCCCATTACCGCGCCCTGATGCTGGCGGCGCTGCCCGGCGGGCAGGCGCTGCTGTCCGGTGTATCGCCGGAGGAAGAGGCGCTGTACCTGCAAAAAGGCCCGGAGATGGGGCAGCGAGAAGCCATCCGCGCCATCCGCACTTTGGGCACGGCGCTGGAGCACATGACCCGTGGCAGCGACCAGCGCATCGAGCTGGAACTGGCACTGTTCAGCCTGTCCGAGCCGCCCCAGCAGATGCAGGCGGTAACGGTACAGGCAGCCCCTGCCCGCACGGCACAGTCGGAAGCACCCCGTCCCTTTGCGGCAGCGGTGCAGCCCTTTGCCAGCGCCCCGGTGCAGCCCGCACCGGCAGCAACTGCACCCCAGACCCCGGCAGCAGTAGCAGAACCTGCCCCTGCCGTGCAGCAGACCCCTCCGCAGCTTGCCGCGCAGGAAGCAACGCCCGCCCCTGCGGACGAGCTGCCGCCCATGCCAGAGGAACCGCCGGTACAGCAGAGCGATGCCGCCCTGCCGTGGGACGAGCCTGCCCCGCAGGCACCGCCGCCGGAGGAGCCGGAGCCGGTCAGTCAGCCGGAGAAGCCCGCCCCTGCAGAGCCTGCACAGCCTGCCCCGGCAGCAGAGGAACCGCCTGCCCCGGTGCAGGAGCACCCTGCCGACCCGGTGCTGACCAAGCCCCGCAGCGTGGCGCAGCAGGGCACGAACCCCTTCCCGTACTGGGGACAGATCGTGCAGAAGCTGGAAGGCATCGACCCCATGCTGTATATGTATCTGCGCAAGTCCAAGGCTTACTTTGACGGCACCCGCGTGCTGATCGACGGCGGCAAGACCTTCCGGGATTTTATCCGGGTGAACAAGGACAGTCAGAAGCTGATCAAAAAGCTGATCGCCGAGGTATCCGGCGTGCCGGTGCCCATCGGCCCTTACGAGCCCAAAACAGCCGGAAAGACCGCCTCTAACGCGGAGCAGTCCCTTCTGGCGCTGGAAAAACTGGGGTTAGAGGTCAGCATTGAGGATACCGCCCGCAAAAAGCGATAAAAATTGTTTATAATAAAGGAGAATACCATTATGAAAGCAAGAATGCCCGCAGGCTACGGCCGCCCCGATATGAACGCCTTGATGCGTCAGGCTCAGAAGATGCAGGAGGACATGAAGAGCAAGCAGGCCGAGTTGGAAGCCGCCGAGTACACCGGCAGCGCCGCCGGTGAGATGGTGACCGTAAAGATGAACGGCAAGCATGAGGTGCTGTCCATCACCATCAAGCCCGAGGCTGTGGACCCAGATGACATCGAGATGCTGGAAGACATGGTGGCTGCTGCCATCAACGCCACCGTGAAGCAGGTGGATGAGACCGCCGAGGCCGAGATGGGCAAGCTGACCGGCGGCCTGAACATTCCGGGTCTCTGAACCGGGAAGGGGAGATACCATGGACTACACTGCCGCACCGCTGGAAAAGCTGATCGAGGAGTTCGGCAAGTTTCAGGGCGTGGGCCGCAAGGGTGCTACCCGCATGGCCTATCAGGTGCTGAGTATGTCGGATAAGGACGCTGCGGCGCTGGCCGATGCCATCCGCGGTGCGCACACCCGGCTGCATCGGTGCCGCATCTGCCAAAACTTTACGGACGCTGACCTGTGCCCGGTGTGCGCCAGCGCCAAGCGGGACACCTCGGTGATCTGCGTGGTGGAAAAGCCCCGGGACGTGCAGGCCTTTGAGCGCACCCGGGAGTATAACGGCCTGTACCATGTGCTGCATGGTCTGCTGGACCCGCTGGCCGGTGTGGGCGCAGAGCAGCTCACCGTCAAGGAGCTGCTGGCGCGGCTGAAGGACGACACGGTGAAGGAGGTCATCATGGCCATGAACCCCACCGTGGAGGGCGAGGCTACCGCCATGTATCTGGCAAAGCTCATCAAGCCGCTGGGCATCCGGGTCACCCGGCTGGCCTCCGGTCTGCCGGTGGGCGCCAGCCTGGAATACGCGGACGAGACCACCCTGTACCGGGCACTTTCCGGCCGGGGAGAGCTGTGAGTGTGTAAAAATTTACAATTCTGTCAGAAACAGCCCTTGCATTACCCTGAAAAAATGGTATACTGAAACAACAAACGGAACGGAGAAAGGAGGCGCGCAGCATGGCACCCACAAAGGAGCGCCCGGCGACCAAGAGCATCGCCACCAACCGCGAAGCGCGCCACGAGTATTTTGTTCTGGAAGCGCTGGAGACCGGTGTGGAACTCAAAGGCACCGAGGTGAAAAGCCTGCGGGCCGGCGGGGTCAACCTGAAGGACAGCTGGGTAGATATTGAAAATGGTGAGCTGCTGGTAAAGGGGATGCACATCAGCCCCTACGACCACGGCAACCTGTTCAATCAGGACCCCATGCGTGTCCGGCGGCTTCTGGCGCACAAAAGTGAGATCCGGCGTCTGCACCAGCAGTGCAAGCTGCAGGGCTATACGCTGGTGCCGCTCTCGCTTTATTTCAAGCATGGCCGCGTAAAAATGGAAGTGGGCTTGTGCAAGGGCAAAAAGCTGTACGACAAGCGTGCCGATGCCGCCCAGCGCGATGCAAAGCGCTCCATTGACCGGGCTGTGAAGTCCAACGGCAAGTACTATTAAGCATTCCAATTGCAGACTGCGGCTCACCGCAGAAAACCAAGCTTTCCGCACATCGCAAGATGTGCTTTATATGGGGGCGTAAAGGTTTCGACGGGGGGAGCAAGGTCTGGGCAGCGGGTAGCAGTGGGGGAACTGCTCTATAACTCCTCCAAAAAAATTAACTGACAACAATAATTATCAGTTGCTCGCAGCCTGAGTGCTGCGCGTTCCGCCCACTCTTGTGTCGTGTGGGGTCGGGGCGTCCTTTAGACACAGCACCTGAACGGACCTAAGCTTTGCGGACCGGCAGGAACTCATGAAGCTACCAATGCGTTAGCCTGGCGACCGGCGTGACGCGGAGGGAATGTTGTTGATCGCCTGCACCCGGAGACACCTACGCTGAACTCTTTTCGGACATGGGTTCGACTCCCATCGCCTCCACCACACAAGAATCAGGCGAACCCCACAATCTACTTCGTGGGCGCGTTCTTCGTCCTGATCATGCCGCTCCCTGAGCGGTAACAAAAGAACCACTGCATAAGGTCAATGCCTTTTGTAGTGGTTCTTTTTCTGCGTCTTCATCTTCTGCGTGCGCAAGGAGTGCGCAAATTTTCAAAAAACTTTGAAGATCCTCTTTACATCTGCTTGCAGATGTGCTATAATAAAATCACGGAAAACAATACAACACACAACATCATTGAGGTACAAAATTATGAGAAACGCTATTGAGATCGCCGCTGACATCCGCAACGCCGCCGAGTGGGATAACGACCTGTGCGCGGAGCTGTGTAAGGCCGCCGGTATGGAAAATGAGTGGAACGCCGCGGACGGCGAGACTTTTGAATCCGTCGTCAATGCCGCAGCCGAAAAACTGGGCGTGAAGATCTACTAATGACGCAGGCCCCCATCTGGGGGCCATTTTTGTAAGGAGAATCACATGGAAAAGTTTGACCAGCAGAAGTACAAGAACGCATTCAACCGCGAAAAATATGAAAACATTGTCGTCAGGGTTCCCGCCGGAAGCCGTGATTCCATCAACGTGCAGGCCCGAGAAAAAGGGTTTTCCAGCACGAACGCCTACATTCTGGATCTGATCCAGAGAGATTCAAAAAAATCACTTGAATTTCTCTTTACATCTGCTTGCAGATGTGCTATAATAAAATCACGGAAAACAATACAACACACAACATCATGGAGGTCCAAAGTTATGAAGCTTTCTCAGAACATGCTCAAGAAAATCTGGAATGCACGCGACGTGGTCAGCGGTATGGACGGTTGGGTCTTTGGAACGAAGTACAACTACCGTGCCCTGAAGTGGAATCGGGACGGGGACATGCAGGTTTGCAAATACGAAGGCAACGACGATCTTGAAATTGCCTGGTTTAATGTCAAAGATCTCATTGATGACTTTGACGCAAAGTACGAAGCCGAACAGAAAGCGCTGTCAGAGCTTAGAGAAGATATCGAGAGAGACGGTGTCCGGCTCTTAGCGTTTGATCCTGATGAAGATTAAATAAAAGAAGCCCCCAGGTGACGCGCGAACGCCGCTCGGGGGGCTTTTACGGAAAACATACCTCACACTTAGAGGTATGGAAAAAGTATATCACGACAAGATGTTTTTGTCCAGAGAGGAGTAAGCATGGAAAAGATATACCCACCTCTTGCCATTCTGAAGGAGATCACAAGGGTCATGCCAAAGGTCTGGCAGATCATTGACGTGTCCCGGCCCATAGGCGTACAAAATTCAGGGTGCCCAGACAGATGCTTCGCCCCCATCGAGACAGCCACAGCGGCAAGCATTTTCTGCCAAGAAAGCGCCGCCGGAAAAAAAGGTGCAGATATCGACATCCCGCAGCCCAGATTGACGCTTGCCCTCGCCCAGTGGCGAAAGGATAAAGAGGTCTTTGTGGTAGACCCAGACCTTGCCGCCGTGCTTTATGCGCAGGATGATATGGACATTCCGGCAGCCGCCTTTGACTATCTGCCTTACAGTTGCTTCTATGTAGAGAGCCCCGGCCTTGATGTGTACCTGACC
>ENA-OPZZ01001485-OPZZ01001485.1-human-gut-metagenome-genome-assembly--contig:-NODE-1485-length-14260-cov-4.165216_pt1 | contig 14260 bp, 11 predicted proteins | sample MGYA00242487_ERZ504511 | MGnify/ENA primary metagenome ERZ504511 (study PRJEB26092, sample SAMD00036241) | human gut metagenome | host: Homo sapiens | study: EMG produced TPA metagenomics assembly of... | reverse complement strand
TCGTCGACGAGATCAACAACCGCCCCATGCGCGTGCTCGGCTACCGCACGCCCGCCGAGGCGTTCGCCGACGAACTGTTAGAATTACAGGACCAACAAGGGTGTTGCACTTCTAAATAGACATCGGGTGCCAGATTCCTTATGTATATAAGCACTTACAGGGGGGCAACCGCCCAGCCCGAACACTCCCCGTATGCCAAAAGCCCCCTTCCAAGCCAATCACTAATACCCCTCAATCGGCACCCCGCTCCGCCAGCCGCCCCAAACTGTTATCAATTTGTTATCTTTACCGCGCTTGCGTGGACAGAGAGCGCTCAGACCTCGAAGATCGCCGCATATTCGTGAGAACCCGCCTAGTCAATGAGATATGGCTTGAAGACACGCTCGGCGACGGGGATATGGAGCATCAGCATGGTGCCGTAACCAAGGATCACCAGCAGGAACAGTCCACCGGGCATGTGGAACCAGCTGGCCGCCAGCAGTGCCACGAACACGGCATCCACGATGACCAGGGCCACGGTCATCGCGATGTGGGAGATGCCGAAGATGAAGGCGTTCTTCAAGGTGCCGGCCACGGTGTTCTCGAAGCGTGCCTGAAGCGCGAACACCCATTCGAAACCGATAAGCCAGAGGATGGTCAGCGCGAATTTGATGATGAGCAGCGGCGTGATCTGCAGGACGATCCATGACCAGACCAGTGCAATCAGCGCCACCAAGAACGGCAGCCACAGCAGTGTGGCTTTGATGAAGTTGGCTTTGAATGACTTGAAGTAGTTGGCGGTTACGCCTTTGCCCTCGCCCTCGATGGAGCGGCGACAAGCATCATGACCGGCGGTCAGGGCCGCACCGATGGTGATGAGCGGAATAGAGGTGACCAGCATCAGAATGTTGATCCACACGCCGTCAACAAGATTGCTCCACGCGCGCATGAATTTCGAGTCCGGTGCCAGCCAGTTCATCAACTACTCCTTGTACAGCTTTTGGCTCCCCTCAGGGAGGGGAGCCAAATTGTCGGGCTCAACCCTTGACCGCTCCGCCTTCGGCCCTGCAATTACGGACTCGCCTACGACGAGGCTCATCATTAGCTTCGCCGCTGTCGCGGCTCAGCCTGGAGCCTGCTGGAAGCCCACTGGGCTTCCAGCCATGGGCTGACGACGCGAGTCGTCAGCCCTTGACGGCTCCCGCCATGACACCAGAGACTATATACTTCTGGCATACCAAGTAGAAGACGATGATGGGGATGATGGCCAGCACCAGGCAGGCCATCATGGCGCCCATATCCACGGAACCGTAGCCGCCCTTGAGGTATTGCACGGCGACCGAGACGGTCTTGTACTTGCCGAGGTCGAGCGTCAGGTACGGCAGCAGGTAGTCGTTCCAGATCCACATGGCTTCGAGGATGGCCACCGAGACGATCGACGGCTTCATAATCGGCACCACGATCTGGAAGAAGATGCGCGGCACTGACGCGCCGTCGATCATGGCGGACTCCTCAAGCTCCTGCGGGATGCCCTTGATCACGCCAGTGAAGATGAACACGGCCAGACCGGCACCGAAACCGAGGTACACGATGCACAGGCCCCACGGGGTATTGAGCTTCAGCATGTCGGCGATCTTGGAGAGGGTGAACATCACCATCTGGAACGGCACGATCATATTGAACAGGAACAGGGTGTAGAGCAGCTTCGCGGCCCAGTTGTTCACGCGCACGATCCACCATGCGCACATCGAGGTGCACACCAGAATCAGCGCCACCGAGCCGACGGTGATAAGCAGCGTCCAGCCGAAGGAAGCGAAGAACTGCGTGGTCTCGATGCCGCGCACATAGTTCTCAAGTCCTACAAACGCTTTGCCGGCAGGCAGGGAGAACGCGTTCTTGGAGATGTACGCCTTCTGCTTGAAGGAGTTGATCAGCACCAGGACGATCGGGAAAATCCAGAACAGGGAGACAACGGCAAACAGCACGGTCCATAATGCGCCATGCTTCACAGGCTTGTTCTCGTTCATCAGGCTGCCACCTCCTTGCTCGTGGTGAGCTTGTTCTGAATCAGGGCGATGACCGCGACCAGGATGAAGAACAGCACGGCCTTCGCCTGGCCGACGCCTTCCCAGCCCATACGGCCGTAGAAGGTGCGGGTGATGTTCAGCGCCAGACCTTCAGACATGTTGCTCGGCGCACCGTTGGTCAATGCGAGGTTCTGATCGTAGAGCTTGAAACCGTTGGTCACGGTCAGGAAGGAGCACACGGTGATGGACGGCATCATCAGCGGGATGATGATGCGGAACATGGTCTGCCGTCCGTTGGCGCCGTCCACGGCCGCGGCCTCCAGCACATCGGTGGGCAGGGCTTGCAGGCCGGCGATGTAGATGATCATCATGTAGCCGATCTGCTGCCAGCACACCAGGATGACCAAGCCCCAGAACCCGTAGGACGCCTTATAGGTCAGGGCGCGGCCCCAGTGGGCTAGTACGCCGTTCAGGAGCAGCAGCCAGATGTAGCCCAGGATGATGCCGCCGATAAGGTTCGGCATGAAGAATACCGAGCGGAACAGCGTGGAGCCCTTGATCGCCTTGGTCAGCATGTAGGCGATGGCGAAGGCGATCACGTTGATCACGATGGTGGTCACGATGGTGAACGCGGTGGAGAAGCCGAGCGCGTGCAGGAATTCCTTGTCTTTCAACGCTTTGCCATAGTTCTTAAGCCCCACCCATTCACCGTCGGTAACGGTGGTGAATTCGCAGAAGCTTAAGTAGACGCCCATGATGAAGGGCACCAGGAACCCGATGATGAATGCGGCGAATGTGGGGAGCGCGAACAGCGCCCACCATCTGCGTATCGCCTTGCCAGCCATGCTGATCATGACTTTTCCTCCTCCTTGAGTCCGCTGCGTTGTGACACTGCATCGTGCGCCGGCTGCGGAGTTCAACTCAATGCGAGCTTGCCGATCGAGAACCGCATGCACGGCCTGTTCTCGTTCAAGCCTATGTTCATAGTAAACGTCGAATCATTATATGTCAAACGTTGTCATTTTAGGCGTTTCAAGTTCGAGCACACTCCGGCTCCAGCAATCTTCTTTCACCTAAGATAATGGCTATATAAAGCCAATCTAACGCCGACATAGACACTTTGCAAACGTTTGTAATACAATCGTTGTCATCGCCGCAGATCAATCAATCAGCATGTACACTGGAGTCAGTTGTGCATGTGTATTGCGATTTTCCATTCAACGCAAGGGGCTGCAATGGCTACGAGCATTCAGGATGTCGCCCGCGAGGCCGGCGTCTCCATCTCCACCGTCTCACGTTCCTTCACCAGGCCGGATCTGGTGTCGGCCAAGACCCGCGAGCGCGTGCTCGCCATCGCCGACAAACTCATTTCTCACTCTCCCGCTCGGCTGCGGCCCTGAAATCCGGCCGCTCCCTGCGCATCGCAGTACTGATGAGCGGCCATATCCGCCTGTGGTTCACCGCCTCGGTCATCGAGGGGCTCAACGAGGTGTTGCACACGCAGGGCTACGATATTTCGGTATTCCAGATTTCCAGCATCGAGGAGCGCAAGGAATTCTTCGAGATGTTGCCGGTACGCCGTAACGCCGATGCCGTGATTGTGGCGTCTTTCGATATCGACAACAACGAAATCGCGCAACTGGCTTCGGTCGGCGTGCCGATCGTCGGCATCAATTCAGTCGAGCCCGAAGCCCGCGGCTTTACCGCCGCCGTCAATATCGACGACGTGCAGGGCTCCACGTTGGCCGCCCGCCATCTTATCAATCTCGGACATCGCCGCATCACCTACATCAGCACCAATCGCGAGGTGTCGCTGAGCTTCTCCGTGCAAAGCCGATTCGACTCATTCACCGCCTGCTGCCGCAGGGAAGGCATCGAGCCGCAGGTTATCGTCTGCAAGGTCGATGACGATGGACGTTATGAAATCAGCGACGTGGTCAACCAACTCATAAGCCAAGACGAGATGCCCACCGCCATCGCATGCCAGGAGGATGGCATTGCTTTGCCGCTTATGTTCCAGCTGGAGCGCAATGGATTCTCCGTGCCCGGCGACGTCTCGTTGATCGGCTACGACGATAGTTTCTACACCGGCGATATCGGCCTGACCACCATCCGCCAGGATCCGGTGGAAATGGCCCGCGTGGCAGCCCGCATGACGCTCGATCTCATTGACGAAAAGCCGATTGAGCAACCCTACATCGTGTTCCCGGCCCAGCTGAAGGTCCGCTCCTCCACCTCCCGCGTTAAGTAGGCTCACACAACAAAGCCCACCATAGAAAAAGTGTGAGGCAACCGCACAGTAACGCTCAATCGCACATTGTGGAGAATGGCGAAAAATCGCCGATTCATGGCCCCACAGTGTGCGATTGAGCGGGTGCGTGCCTCACACTTTTTTGCGGCGGACGATTTTGTGCGAGACTCAGCAATACAAAGCGGCGCCCCCCGGAGAAGGAAATGGCAGGGGCGCCGCGGATTGTTACTTATCGGCTATGGGACTCTATGAGACTCAGTGCGAAGCCTCGTATTCGGAAGCCCAACCGTCCACGAAGGCGGTCTTGACGGCATCCCACTTGCCGGTGCCCTGCGCGTACTCGAGCAGTGCCTGGCCGACCTTGTTCTTCCACTCTTCGGACGGCATCATGGTGAAGTTCCAAGAAACCTGGGTCGTGCCGGACTTCTGGTCTTCCACGGCGGCTTCGGTCAGCGGGTTGTCAAACTTGACGTCATCGAAGGTCTTGAACGGGGTGGTGAAGCCCATGTCCTGAGAGATGGCCTTCTTGCCGGTGTCGGAGGTGATCACCCAGGAGAGGAAGTCCTCGGTGGCCTTCTTGTCGGCGTCGGAGGCCTTGTCGTTGATGCACCAGTAGTTCTCGGAACCAGTGGCCAAGCCCTGCTTCTCTTCACCCTTGACACCGGTGTAGATTGGCATCATGCCCACGGATTCGGCCTTCATGCCGGCCTTCTGCAGGTCGGTCCAAGCCCAGGTGCCGTTCTGATAGAAGGCAGCCTCGCCGAGCGCGAACTCGGAGTTCGCATCATCGCCGGTCTTGGCGCTCAGCTGGGTGGGGTCGGTGGTGGAGTCGGTGATGTACAGGTCGAAGATCTTCTTGTAGTTCGGCAGATAAGTGCCCTTGATGGTGGCCGGCTGCTCGGTGACGTTGTCGTCCTTGAACTCATAGTAGAGCGGCAGGTTGGCCAGATGGGTCTTGAATCGCCAGTCGGAGCTGGAGTCGAAGCCGGCGGAGGTGAACGCGCCCTTGATGCCGAGCTCGTCCTTGCGGGCCTGCATGTCGTCGGCCACGGCCTTCAGGGTGTCGAAGTTGTCGATTTCGTCCATGGACGTGGCCTTGGCGCCATCCAGCGCGAAGTACTTGTTGAGGATGTCCTTGTTGTAGATCAGGCCGTAGGTTTCCATCACGTACGGCACGCCGACCACCTTGTCGCCATCCTTCAGGGCCACATCCTGGTTGGCGAGCTCCTTGTACACATCCGTATTGGACATATCGGCGGTGTACTTCTTCCAGTTCTGGTAGCCGACCGGGCCGTTGACCTGGAACAAGGTCGGGGCTTCGGTTTTGGCGATTTCGGACTTCAGGGTCTGCTCGTAGGTACCGGAGGCCGCGGTCTGCACCTTGACCTCAACGCCCTTTTCCTTGGTGTATTCCTTGGCCAGAGCGGTCCACTGATCAGCCGCTTCCGGCTTGAAATTCAGGTAGTAGACCTTGCCCTTGGCGTCATCGCCGGAGGTCGAGCTTCCGCAGGCCGCCAAAGCGCCGAGGGACATTGCAGCGATGGCCGCCACTGCGACCGCTGACTTCACTGTACGATTCATCATCGAACCTTTCTCTTTCATCGTCGACCCGGCCATCCCCGGTCAGGACAGGTACGCTAACACGCACCTTTATGACTATCGACATGCACTATTGTGCAACGGTTTGCTTCTTTTTGCAAACGATAGCAATATCGGCGCGTCATAAATCATCATTTTCAGGCCATTGTCAACAAATATCCCATTAATTCGGTCATTTTTGCCTCATTATCGCAATGCAAGCGTTCGCAATTATGAGAGCGCTAACATATCTTTCATGGCAATCGATTGCCACTTATACCCATCAAAAAAAACAACACGGCGACGCTATCGTTTGCAAATCATTTATCGACATACCGCAATTCCCACCACAAACAATAAAGGCCCGCCCGCAGTAGCGGGCAGGCCAGCGCAATCGCAGCGCAACCGGGGCTAGGCGTTCCACCGTTCGATGACGTTATCTCCCTTATAGACGCTGAGCACCGAGTAGTGCGCCGTATCCAAACGCAGCAACCGCGCGAAATGCGGGTCCACGCCCAGCCATTGCGAGGTGAGGATGCGCAGGATGTGCGCATGAGCCACCAACAGCACATTATGGCCGTCTTTCAGCAGCGGCGTAATCTCATCGATGGCGCTCTTGGCGCGTACCGCTGCTTCTTCCAGCGTCTCGCCAGGCCCGGCATGGACCGGCACCTGCTCGCCCGAAGGTAAGGTCTCGACCCAATCGCCCTCCAGCGTGGGCGTCAGCGAGCGCGGCCCGTCACGCCACACATCCCATTCAAAACCGCTGGCCTCACTCACCTGCTGGCGCGTACGCCCCTCGGCTCGGCCGTAATCCCATTCAGCGATGCCGTCCAACACACCGTGGTCCGCAAAACCGGCCAGTTCAGCGGTTTGGCACGCCCGCTTCAGCGGACTGGAAAACACACAGCCCTGGCTGAATCCTTCGGGGAAAGCTTCGCGCAGGCGCCTTCCGGCATCCGCTGCCTGCTGCTCGCCGACCGCGGTCAACGGGATGTTCGTGCGCCCGGTATGCTGCCCGGATTCGCTCCACACGGTCTGGCCGTGGCGCAGCAACACCAAAAATCCGTTGCCGCCACGAGAGTTCTCGACGGCAACGGTGCCGTTCACGTTCTGTTCGCTCATGCCTCCACTCTAGTCTGCGCTCGTTCATGACTCCACCATTAACGCCCATCTTTTGCGCTGAGATGATTGAGATGCTATTAGACTGAGAGTCATGAGCGACGAAACGAACACCGACTTCCCCTCCAGCGCCGACCGTGCGGTCGACAGCCTGCACCGCATCGACGAGAAGGTCAACAGGCTGCGCGAGGACCGGCTCAACGACCCTGATTCTCTGGGCGACAAGCTCATCAAGTCGGCAGTCCCAGCGCTGGCAGGCTTGGTTGCCGGCAAAGCATTCCAGATGATATGGGACAAGGGCACAAGCAAACGCAATCTGCGCAAGGGACTGGCGGCAGACGCGCCGCAAAGTCTGGCAATGAGTCTGGCATTCGCCGCCGTTTCGGCCGCACTCGGCGCAGTGGTTTCGCAGCTGTCGGATCGGGGCTCCAAGGCGTTCGTCGACCACCGCCATCGCAAGCCCAGCCGCTAATCCCCCGGTTGGATGATGGTTTCTGTTGGCTGACTGATGACTCATCGCTGGAATTTCGTCAAGGAACCATCAGTCAATCGACAGGAACCATCAGTCCAGCACAGTTCCGCCACACAATATCGGCATTTCACTGTGAGGTAATCCACCGTGACGTCCGGCGTCTGCCGTGCGACAATAAAGCCATGGTTACCAACGCAACAATCGAGGCTCTTCTGGGCCGCCGCTCCATCCGTAAGTTCAAGGACGAGGCCATCGACGACGATACCCGCGCCACGCTCGAAACCGTCGCCCAACATGCCGCGTCCAGCCAGTTCCTTAACGACTGGTCCGCCATCCGTATCATCGACCCGGCCATCAAAGCCAAGCTCGCCGAATTCGGCCATCAGCCGTATATCGCCACCGCGCCGTTGCTGTACGTGTTCGTTATCGACGAGCACCGCAACGCGCGCATCGCCGAACGCAAGGGCATCGATCCCGCTTCCGACGAATTCCATCTCAAGTACAGCTATCGCTTCACCCAAGCTCAGAACGACGCAGTGCTGGCCCTGCACGCCATGGAGACCGCCGCCTATTCGCTGGGACTGGGCTGCGTGATTCTCGGCTCTCTGCTCAACAACATCCCCGGCCTTATCGACGTGCTGAATCTGCCGGAATACACGTATCCGGTGCTGGGTCTGGCCATCGGCAAGCCCGATCAGAACCCGACCGTCAAGCCGCGCATGCCGCGCACGATGCAGTTCTTCGAGAACACCTACCCGGCTGACGCCGATGGCGTACTCGACCAGCTGCCCGCCTTCGACGAGGAAGTTCACCGGTACTACGATCTGCGCCAAGCCGACCGTCCGGTGGACGCTTTCAGCGATCAGGTCGCCACGATCAGTCGGCAGGATGTCAGCCATCAGACACTGCTCGACAAGGCCGCCGCTCAGGGCTTCCGTCTGGATCAGTGAGACCAGAACCAACGAGATAGCCTCGGATAGGCTCGTCACTGAGTCGTCTCGGTCTCAGCACTGCGACGACTCAGTTCCAACACCTCAACATTTCATCACCGGATACCGGCAAAATTGCACAACCATCCCGCCGGTGTCGCACCATCAACAAACGTTCACATATCAGTCCCATTATGCGGACAACCAACGGCCAGTTTTGCAAGAAAACCCGCCAAACCAGCAGTATTCGCACCAGTGGTGGGAATAGACTGCATGTGGCCGCAATGATTACGAACCGGAAAAGAGGGACTGGATGCGGACGGTTTGGCAAGTCTTTCTACGCGATTGCAGACGTATCTTACGCAATCCCGTTGCCGTTGTGGTGACGCTCGGCGTAGCAATGCTGCCCTCGCTGTACGCATGGTTCAACATTCTCGCCAACTGGGATCCCTATTCAGCCACCGGCAATCTGCAAGTGGCCGTAGCCAATGAAGACCAAGGCACCACCAACGATCTGGTCGGCCATCTCGATGCGGGCCGGCAGGTCGTCAAGAAACTCAAGCAGAACGACGAACTCGGCTGGCGCTTCGTAGACAATGAGGAACAGGCCGTCCACGGCGTGGAGACCGGCGGATACTATGCAGCCATCGTGCTGCCCAAGGATTTCAGCACCAGCCTGGTCGAATCGGTGACCGGAACCTCCAAACAGCCAAAAATCAAGTATTACGTCAACGAGAAGAAGAACGCGATCGCGCCGAAAATCACCGACACCGGTGCCACCACCATCGACGAGCAGATCAACTCCGCCTTCGTCACCACGGTAGCCACCACCGTTGCCTCGGCCGTTTCCGAAGCGGGAGGCGATCTCGACCAAGCCACCGGCAAAGTCCAGCACGATACGATCAATGATCTCAATACGGTGATGTCCACGCTGAACACCGTTCAGGATTCACTCACCGACTTACAGGACACGCTGGCCCAATCAGACACGATTCTCGCCGACGCCAAACAGACCACCGCCTCACTCAAGCAGACCGTCGCGGCCGCGCAGAAGGCCTCCCGCCAGTCCGGCACACTGTTGACGGAAACACAGGCCGGGTCACAAGCCTTCTCCACCACACTGGTCGGCGCGCTCGACACCAGTTCAGCACAACTCTCCGGACTGGCCGTTCACGTCAACAACGCCGCCGGCAGCATCACCGGCTCCTTCAACAGCGCGCAGAACTCCGTCGACACCATCACCAACACACTTTCGGCCCCACTGAATGCCACCCAAACGTCAATCAGCGATCTGAAAGACGCGCTGACCAAAGCCGGCATCGGCAAAGACACCACCGACCCGGTCGGCCAGAACATCTGGAAACAAATCGATGCGCTCGACTCATTGATCAGCAAACAGCAGACACAGCTCAACACCTTCCATACCGACACCACACAGTTCATCAACTCCGGTAAAGACGCCACCACGAACCTTTCCGGAGCCATGACCAACACCACCACCGGCGGCATCGCGGCGCTGAATACCGCGCGCGGCTCGCTGACCGGCACCGTGATGCCGTCGCTCACCTCATCATTGAACAGTTTCGCCGCCCTGAACGGCACGCTGGATGGCACGTTGACTTCGTTGTCCGGCACCTTGGATCAGGCCGACGGGCTGTTCGACCAGCTTGTCGATACCCTGAACCAAACAAAACCACCATCAGCAGCACGCAGGATTCGCTGCGCCAGGTGGCCAGCGATGTCGCCACCGTACGCACCGATATCGCCACGCTCGATAGTTCCGCCGCTTACCAGAAAATCCGGGATACGCTGCATCTGGATGACAAGGGATTCGGCGACTTCATGGGCAATCCCGTCACCCTGACCACGAAAGTCGTGTATGCCACCGACAATTACGGGTCCGCAGTCACCCCGTTCTACACGAATCTGGCACTGTGGGTAGGCGGTTTCGTGCTAATCGCCATCTACAAGCTTGAGGTCGACCGCGAGGGCATTCGCCGTATCACCGCTACGCAAGCATATCTTGGCCGCTGGCTGCTGCTGGTCACCATCGGATTCCTGCAAGCCGTCATCGCCACCATCGGCGATCTGGTGCTTGGCATCCAATGCGAGCATCCGCTGCTGTTCATCTTGGCCGGGATCTTCTGTTCGTTCGTATACATCAACATTATTTACGCACTGGCCGTGGCGTTCCGCCATATCGGCAAAGCCATCGCCGTAATTCTGGTCATTGTGCAGATACCCGGCGCCTCCGGCCTGTATCCGATTGAAATGATGCCGAACTTCTTCCGCGAACTGCACCCGTGGCTGCCCTTTACCTACGGCATCAACGCGATGCGCGGCCCGATTGCCGGCCTGTACGCGAACCATTACTGGCTCGACATGCTGCACCTGTTCTGGTATCTGCCGGCGGCACTCTTCGTGGGACTTGTCATACGCCGGTATGCGATGAACCTGAACGCGCTGTTCGACCGTCGTTTGGGAGATACCGACCTGATGATCACCGAGCACAACAGCATGGTGAACGAACAGGTGAGCTTGAACTCCGTATTCCGCACGGTGTCCGACAGCAAGGAACTGCGCGATATCATCGCCCATCGCGCGCACCGGTTCTTCGCACGGTATCCAAAGATGATCGTTGCCGGTCTGGCATTGCTGACCGTACTCCCGTTCGTATTCCTGGTGCTGCTGTTCGTCACCCAAGAGAAAATCGCCATGCTGACCTCTTGGATTCTGTCGATTATTCTTATCGACGCCTATCTCATTGTGGTTGAATACGCACGCGAAGCCTACGCCATGCAGCTTGGCGTCAGCGCCATGAGTGCCGACGAGTTCCGCAATGTGATGCTCAACGGATATGTGTGGCGGCGTTTCCACGGCCACGGACGTCACGAAGCGGCGATGGGCAGCAATCCGGATATCGGCGAAACCACTGAACGACTCGCACCGTTCAGTGATCAGGTCACCGAGCCGACTGCGCACACCGCACAGTCCGGTCAGTCCGGTCAGTCTGGGCAGGGAGGCGCACGATGAAGCTTATCTGGAAAATATTCGTACGTGACGTGCGCCAAGCCACCCGCAATGTGATCGCCGTAATCGTGGCTATGGGATTGGCGATTGTGCCGGCACTGTACGCCTGGTACAACATCGCCGCCAGCTGGGACCCGTACGGCAACACCAAGGCCTTGAAGGTCGCTGTGGCGAACGTGGATGAGGGCTATAAGTCCGATCTGATGCCGATCACCATCAACGTCGGCGAAACCGTGACCAATACGCTCAGGGCCAATCATGACCTTGACTGGCAGTTTGTGGATCGTGCTAAGGCCATCGATGGCGTGAACTCAGGCGAATACTATGCCGCGCTGATTATTCCAAAGAGCTTCAGCTCCGATATGATGACGCTGTTTTCACCGAAGATCAAGCACGCCAAGCTCGAATACTATCTCAATGAGAAAATCAATCCGATCGCTCCGCATATCACCGACCAGGGTGCTACCACCGTGGCCACGACCATCGACCAGACATTCGTGAAGACCTTGGCGAGCGTGGCGCTGGATTTGGTTTCCAACGTGGCCGATTACGCGCAAAGCCCGCAAATGGAGCAGTACGTCAACAACGCCACCAGTCATATTGCCACCATGTCGTCTCGTTTGACCGGCACTGCGTCGCAGATGGATTCCTATGCCAATCTGCTCGGGGCCGCCAACAGCATCATTGATTCCACCGATAAGCTGCTGGGGTCAACAGGCTCAGCTGCGGCCACAACCAAAAAGGCGTTGAAACAGACCCGCAACGGCGTCTCCAGCCTCGACAAGGCATTGTCCGGAGCCACCGATGGCGTCGGTACGGCATTGCAGCAGGCCGGTTCATCCTACGACACCATTGCCAAGCAAATCGATGCCGCTTTTGCCGATGTGGGCTCACAATCCTCACAGATATCAAACAAGCTAACCGATATGCAATTCAAAGTGGAGGCTCAGGCTGACAGCTTTGGAAAGTATGCCGCCGCTTTACGAGATCTCGCCAAACAAGCGGCTTCACTGCCCGTGGGCGGAGATACCGTTGCCGCTCAACTGAACGCGGCTGCAGACCAAGCCACAAAGGCGCAGCAGAGCATGCAGCAAGCCGCCACCGCGTTGGGCGATGCGGCCACGCACATAGCAAACGGTACTGCCGATGCCGATACAGCGCGTCGAGATCTGAAATCACAAATCGCTGCCGCCAAACAATCGATTACTCAGGCTTCAGACACGTACAAGAGCACGCTGAAACCGCAACTGAACAATCTGACCTCGTCCATAGACGAAGTGACCACGCAGGCAAGTTCCGTAATCGACGGGCTTGCATCGACCGTAAGCAGCGTGTCAGGTCTTTCTGGCGGCGTTTCAGACAGCCTGACGGACATCCAGTCGGCCTTGACTGACGCAGCTAGCGCCTTGACCCGTTCGGCGAAGAAACTCGACAACTTGTCTTCCCAACTCGCCTCTATCACCAATGGCGGCACCATCGACCTGTCTGTGATTTCCTCTGCGAAGCCCGATGCCATTGCTTCCATGCTGGCGGCACCCGTAGCGGTCGACCGCATCGCGCTCTATCCCGTTGCCAACTATGGTTCCGCGATGGCTCCGTTCTACACGATTTTGTCTATTTGGGTCGGTGCGATCATTCTGGTCGCCATGTTGAAAGTATCGATTTCCGACCATGAGAAGGCTCGTATCTTAGGGTTGGGCAATGATCTGCCGCTCGGTTCGGAAGTGGGTCTTCGCGAGGCCATGATTGCCGGGCGGATTGCCGGACCGGCCGCCGCGTTGGATGTGCTGAAGAAGCCGCGTGCCGAGGCTCCCGGCAATGCGCGGCAGTTCGGTTTACGCTTGCACCACGAATATTTCGGCCGATACATGATTTTCGGTTTCCTTGCTTTGCTGCAAGGTACGCTGGTGTGCCTGGGCGATATGTTCTATCTCGGCGTGCAGTGTGAGCATCCGATTCAGTTCTTGATGGTCGGGTGGTTGTCTGCACTGGTGTTCTCGAATATTGTGTATACGCTGACCCTGTCGTTCGGTGATATCGGCAAAGCCATTGCCGTAGTACTGCTGGTTATGCAGGTAGCCGGTTCCGGCGGCACATTCCCCATTGAAACACTGCCGACGTTCTTCCAGGTCGTTTCTAAATGGCTACTGTTCCCCTATGCGGTGGATGCGATGCATTCGGCCATGGCAGGCTCATTCGGCATGGAATACTGGGTTTCCATGGGCAAACTGGCACTGTTCCTTGTCCCCTCATTGCTGTTGGGACTTATGTTGCGCAAGCCGGTAATTCGCTTCAACGATTGGGTTATCCGCAACCTTGAAAACACCAAGGTGATGTAAGTGTTGGACGAAGTGTGTCCGAGCGCCCTGAACGCTTAGCAGCCTACGACCTGACGTGTTTGGACCGTAACCTGTCTCAGACACGGCGTTGGCGAGGCCTGTGGAGCTTCTGACGCTAACGTCTACGTGGCTTGTAGCCCTTTTTACGACTGTGTGGCTTGAGTTGCTGGTTCAGCGGTACATGCCGGTAACTGGATTGCGGATCGCGATGCGTGAGATGCCAGCATCCGCAAAATTCGCAACGGTACACCCATAGCTCAACTCCGCGCTCGATTAGGCTTTGATCAGCGGCACGCTGAACCTGCGCCTTATCGTGATACATGATTTTATTCGACGTAGCGCAACGTTTAGGGGTGAAGTAATGCATAGCAGAAGCCAGTGTAGAGCGACCCCATAACCAAGCCAGGGCGGGTTCTAGTGATCGTTGCAACACCTGACCTACCGCAAGGAGGGTCAGGTGACCAGAAGCCACCGAAACGAAGACCGTGGCGGGGAACACCGTTGGACGTTCAACGGCGTCGAATATCCGACGA
>ENA-OPZZ01001483-OPZZ01001483.1-human-gut-metagenome-genome-assembly--contig:-NODE-1483-length-14269-cov-5.105289_pt1 | contig 14269 bp, 12 predicted proteins | sample MGYA00242487_ERZ504511 | MGnify/ENA primary metagenome ERZ504511 (study PRJEB26092, sample SAMD00036241) | human gut metagenome | host: Homo sapiens | study: EMG produced TPA metagenomics assembly of... | reverse complement strand
ATAAAATAACCATGAAGGAATTATATGAACAGCTTTGGAATCTCATCCAAAGTCTATGATTTTGGAGCAGAGATCGAAGCATCTCTGAAGGAACGATTTGAACAGTTTGACAAGACTGCGGAATATAACCAGCTTAAAGTACTGATGGCCATGCAGAAAAACAAAGTAAGTGCAGAATGTTTCCAGTCATCATCAGGCTACGGCTATGATGATTTTGGACGAGATACTCTGGAAAAAGTATATGCAGATACTTTTCATACGGAGGCATGTCTGATTCGTTCCCAGATCACCTGCGGAACTCATGCACTGGCAATTGCTTTATTTGGAAATCTTCGTCCGGGAGATGAGCTTCTTGCACCGGCAGGAAAGCCATACGATACACTTGAAGAAGTAATTGGTATCCGCCCGTCCAGAGGCTCTCTGGCAGAATATGGAGTAACTTACAGACAGGTAGATCTCAAAGAAGACGGAACCTTTGATTATGATGCGATTCGTGCGGCAATCAATGAAAAAACGAAACTTGTTGAGATTCAGCGTTCTAAGGGATATCAGACCAGACCTTCCTATTCTGTAAAACAGATTGGAGAACTGATCGCATTTGTCAAGAGCATCAAACCGGACGTTATCTGTATGGTGGATAACTGTTACGGAGAGTTTGTAGATACGATAGAACCAAGTGATGTCGGAGCAGATATGATCGTCGGATCTCTGATCAAGAATCCGGGTGGCGGACTTGCACCGATTGGCGGTTATATTGCGGGTACGAAGGAATGTGTTGAAAATGCGGCAACGCGTATGACATGTCCGGGACTTGGTATGGAGGTCGGTGCCTCCCTTGGTGTAAACCGTTCGTTCTATCAGGGCTTTTTCCTTGCACCAATGGTGACCAAAGGCGCATTAAAAGGAGCTGTTTTTGCAGCAAATATTTATGAAAAACTTGGTTTTTCTGTTGTTCCGAATGGCAGCGAGCCACGTCAGGACATTATTCAGGCTGTGACACTTGGAACTCCGGAGGGGCTGATCGCATTTTGTAAGGGAATCCAGGCAGCGGCGCCGGTGGACAGTTATGTGGATCCGGAACCGTGGGACATGCCGGGATATGACAGCCAGGTTATCATGGCGGCGGGTGCTTTTGTACAGGGCTCATCTATTGAACTTTCGGCAGATGGTCCGGTGAAGCCGCCGTATGCCGTGTATTTCCAGGGTGGACTTACTTGGGAACATGCAAAACTGGGCGTACTGATGTCTTTGCAGAAACTGGTAGATGCGAATATTGTGACACTTCCGTAAAGATAGAAGGAAGAATTGTTGCAGGCGGCAGCAGATGAAGGAGACGATATGGGTGAAAAAACACAGGTGATCGTTGTAGGGGGAGGTGCTTCCGGACTGGCAGCTGCAATTGCAGCGGCAGAGAATGGTGCGGCAGTTACGCTCCTTGAACAGAATGAGAATCCGGGCCGGAAAATCTGTGTGACAGGGAATGGCAGATGTAATCTTACGAACAGAGACATGCGTCCCGATATTTTTCAGAGGCCAGCATCCGGAATTTGTGGAAGAAATTCTGGCACAGTTTACGCTGGAGGATACACTTGCTTTTTTTGAAAAACTTGGGGTGGCTTTTACAGAACGTAATGGATGGCTGTATCCCAGAAGCAATCAGGCGAAATGTATTCCGGAACTCTTGATATTGAAAGCAAGAGCTTTAAAGGTCAAAATCAAAACAAGGGAACATGCAGAATCTGTTTCATGGGAGAATGGGCGCTGGAAAGTACAGACCTCCGGGTGGACTTATGAAGGAGATAAGGTGATCCTTGCCAATGGTTCTAAAGCTTCACAGGTCCCAGGTTCGGATGGCAGCGGCTATGAGCTTGCAGCAAATCTCGGACATCATATTATCCGCCCCCTGCCTGCACTTACAGGACTTCGATGTAAGGGAAATGTTTTTTCTGCATGGGCAGGTGTTCGTACGGACGCAAAAGTTACATTATTGATTGATGGAAAGAGATTTGTAGAAGAGAGTGGGGAAGTACAGCTGACGGATTATGGAATTTCCGGCATACCGGTGTTTCAGTTGAGCAGCTATGCAATCCGTGCACTGGATGAAGGAAAAAAAGTAACGCTGTCTGTGAACTTTCTTCCGGAATATACAAAAGCTTCTTTAAAGGAATATTTGAAAAAAAAGGCAGGAAATCTGTCCATATCAGTCAGCTGCAGAGCTGCTCTTGGGACTGCTGCCTGATAAACTGATTAAAATGTTCCGAAAACAGAAAAAAGATCTTTGTGACACGATTACGTCATATGAGCTGGAAGTAAAGGACAGTTCCGGATTTGAACAGGCACAGGTCTGCTCCGGAGGGGTGGATACTTCACAGGTCAATCCGGAAACACTGGAGTCCGTATTGCATAAGGGACTTTATTTTGCCGGAGAGCTGTTGGATATAGATGGTCCCTGTGGAGGTTATAATCTTCAATGGGCATGGTCAAGCGGTGTTGTGGCAGGGCGCAGCAGCGCAAAGGAGAATTTATGATACGAATTACACAGTTGAAGCTTCCGGTGGAGCACACTCCGGAACAGCTGAAGAAGAAAATTGCAAAGACACTTAAATGTGCGGGAGATACATTTTCCTATGAGATTGTCCGCCAGTCTCTGGATGCAAGACATAAGGATGACAAAAAATTTGTCTATACAGTAGATGTGAAAACAGCTGCTGAACAAAAAATTTTGCGAAGAGTTCACAATAATAATATTATGTCAATCAATAAAAAGAATTATCAGTTTCCTTTGCCGGGAACAGAGAAACTGGAGCATGTGCCGGTTATTGTTGGAAGTGGACCGGCAGGACTTTTCTGCGCCTGGTATCTGGCAAGAGCCGGTTATCGTCCACTGGTTCTGGAACGCGGTCAGGAGGCGCAGAAACGTAAAGAAACGGTAGATCGCTTCTGGAAAGATGGAGTGCTGGATCCGGATTCCAACGTGCAGTTCGGGGAAGGCGGTGCCGGAACCTTTTCAGATGGAAAGCTTAACACACTGGTAAAAGATCCGAATGGACGTAACCATGAGGTTCTGAAACGTTTTGTAGAGGCAGGCGCACCGGAGGAAATCGTTTATCAACAGAAACCGCATCTTGGAACAGATGTACTGATTGGCATTGTTGAAACGATGCGTCATCAGATTGAAGAGATGGGAGGTTCTTTTCGCTTTGAAACAAAGGTGACAGATCTTTGCATCGAAAACGGTCATCTGACTGCAGTTGAAGTCAATAATGAAGAAAAGATACCGGCAGATGCCTGTGTGCTTGCGCTGGGACATAGTGCCCGGGATACGTTTGATATGCTTCACAGACGTGGTGTTTATATGGAACCGAAATCTTTTGCGGTCGGACTTCGTATGGAACATCCACAGAAAATGATCAATTACGATCTTTATGGAGAAGAGGAAAATGAATTTCTGGGAGCTGCAAGTTATAAAGTGACACATACCTGTGAAAATGGCAGAGGCGTTTATTCATTCTGCATGTGTCCGGGCGGTTATGTGGTTAACGCATCCTCTGAACAGGGAATGCTGGCAGTCAATGGAATGAGTTATCAGGCGCGTGACAGTAAAAATGCAAACAGTGCACTGATCGTAACGGTCACACCAGAGGATTTCCCGGAGGAAGGTCCACTTGGAGGGATTTCATTTCAGAGAGAGCTGGAAAAGAGAGCATGGGAAATTGGAAAAGGAAAAATTCCGGTTCAGTTATTTGGCGATTACAAGTTACATCAGAAGAGTTCTGCATTTGGAGAAATCGAACCTCAGATGAAAGGTGCTCATGTATTTGCTGATGTACGCTCAATCCTGCCGAAAGAAATCGGTGATTCGATTGAAGAAGGAGTTCTTGCATTTGGAAGGAAACTGAAGGGATTTGACCGGAACGACGCGATTCTGAGTGGCGTGGAGAGCCGTACTTCTTCGCCGGTAAGAATCGTACGAAACCGTGAGGGATATTCTAATATAGAGGGAATATATCCGTGCGGGGAAGGTGCAGGGTATGCAGGAGGCATCACGTCAGCTGCTATGGATGGTATCAAAACGGCTGAGTTTATATGTGAAAAATTTAGAAATTTTTAGGAGGGAGTGTACATCTCCCTCTTTTTATGCTAAAATAATTTCTGATTCTTTTGGGTTCTGTCACAGAGAGCGACAGGTAAACAAAATGAACCATACTATGAAAGAAATACCGGAATCACAGCGGCCTTATGAGAAATGTATTCGAGAGGGTGAGAGCACTTTAAGTGACGGTGAGCTCCTTGCAGTGATACTCCGGTGTGGTACCAGAGGAATGAATTCTCTGACCCTGGCAAACGATATTTTAAGTCATATGGAGCAGTCACCCTATCCGGGACTTCTGGGACTGCTTCACTGTTCAGTATCAGATCTGAAAAAGATACATGGGATAGGAACGGTCAAGGCAGTTCAGCTGAAGTGCATCGGAGAATTATCCAAAAGGATTGCCAGTACGGCTGCAAGGATTTCGCTTGACTTTAACAGTCCGGATTCTATTGCAGCATATTATATGGAACAGCTGCGACATCAGGAACAGGAGATTATGATCTGCATGATGCTGGATAATCAGAATCATCTGCTTGGAGATACCATGCTGTCAAAAGGAACCGTAAATGCAACGCTGATCACACCGCGGGAAGTATATCTGGAAGCACTTCGATACCATGCGGTCAATCTGATACTGATTCATAATCATCCGGGAGGAAATCCGGCTCCCAGTAAATGTGATAAAGAAATTACTGAACGAATCTGTCAGGCCGGCGAAATGCTGGGAATTAATCTGCTTGATCATATCATCATAGGCGATCACAGATATATCAGTTTCCGGGAAGAGGGACTGATGGGAGCGTATCCGGAATGAAGGGAAATTTTTATGCTTTTAAGAAAAACATATGGAATAGATCTTGGAAGCAGCAGTATCAAGGTTTATTCGTTTTTTAAAAACAAAAGTTATATGGAAAAGAACATGATAGCGTCAAAAGGGCGCAGGATCATCGCCGTGGGCAATGAAGCATACGATATGTTTGAAAAGGCTCCTGCCAATATCGTGGTGAATTCGCCGATGGCTTTTGGTATGATAGCCAATCTTGAACTGCAGGAGATTGCGTTGTACAGTATGATGAAAAAGATTGATCATTTTCTGGGAATTGGATCAGATATGTTTTTTTCTGTTCCGCTGGATATGACTGCAGTAGAGAAACGGGCATATTACCATGTCGCAAATGGCCATTGGCTCAGGCAGAACCGGGTATATATGGTAGAGGCTCCAATTGCAGACGCAATTGCCATGGGTGTGGACCTAAACCGAAATGCTGGAAGTATGATCGTAAATATTGGAGCACAGAGTACACAGTTCTCAATCATCACGGATGGAAAAATCATCATTGCGAAAAAAATTCCAATCGGTGGACGTCAGATGAATGAAGCTATCTGCAGTGAGATCAGGAAACGTTACAATCTGCAGATTGGCACGCGTACCGGAAAACGCCTGAAGATAGCCATGGGACGGCTCAATGATCAGCGCAGAGAAGCACGCAAGGTGGTTGGAATTGATGGAATATCAGGACTGCCGAGAGAAGAGATCATATCCGGATATGTGGTAAATGCCGGAATTATGAACTGCGTAAATGAGATTGCGGCAGAAATGAAAACTTTTTTGGAGAGAATTCCACCGCAGATTTCTTACCATATTTCAAGAGAAGGAATCTACCTTGCCGGGGGAAGTACCAAGATTCCTTACATAGATAATTATCTTGCAAGTTATACGGGGGTATCTTTTAACTTATCTCCATTATATGAAAAAGCGACAGTTGCAGGACTGGAAAAAATCATCCGTGACCATGAACTGATGAAATGGGCGCAGCCTGTCAAACAACGTAAATTATAAAGACACAATTATAATTCTTTAGGGGTATGATAATACATGAAAAACCTGAAAAAGAAGTTTCGATTTCGAATACATTTAAAAAGTAAACATCTTCTTGTGATCATGACATTTTTCTGTGGAAGTGCTGTGGTTGCCACACTTGCCTCCGGGATTACATCAGCTCCGCTTCAGGAAGCGGCAGGAATGATCGTTGTTCCTTTTGAAAAAAGTATCACAACAATCGGACTCTGGCTTACTGATATCAATAAATCTTTTCAGGAAAAACAGGATCTTATAGATCAGAATGAGGAACTGAAAAATACTGTAGATACTTTAACAGAACAGAACAATATTCTTATTCAGAATCAGTCCGAGCTTTCCAGGCTGCAGGAACTCTATGATCTGGATGCGGAATATTCGGATTATCCGAAGGTCGCAGCCAGAATTATATCCAAAGATCCGGGTAACTGGTATGATACATTCATGATCAATAAAGGAAGCAAAGACGGCATCCGTGTAGATAACAATGTAATTGCAGGCAAGGGACTTGTCGGCATTGTTACCGAGGTGGGCAGTAACTGGGCAACTGTTCGTTCCATTATTGATGACAGTAGTAATGTCAGTGCCATGACAGTCGGTACAGATGACAATTGTGTGGTGGAAGGTGACCTGGAGTTGATCGATGAAGGGAAACTGCGTTTTACACAGCTGTATGACAAAGAAGATAAAGTAACAGTAGGTGAGCAGGTTGTTACTTCAAATATCAGTGAAAAATACGTAGAAGGTCTGTTTATCGGATATGTCAGCGATATTCAATTAGATACCAACAATCTGACAAAATCAGGAACAATCGTTACACCTGTAGATTTTCAGCACTTGAAGGATGTATTTGTAATTACTGTCAACAAGAAAGATTCCACAGAGGAAGGGGCCGAGGAATGAAAAGTAAGATCGTTCTGTTTTTTACGATCATTGTCTGTTTTCTGATGCAGTCAACAGTGCTGCATCTGATCTCTATTGGCTCGATCACACCGAACCTGTTACTGATCCTTTGCGTATCTATGGGGCTTATGCGTGGGCGTAAGAGCGGATTGTGGACAGGCTTTTTCTGTGGTCTGCTTGTGGATCTGTTTTATGGATCCGTTTTTGGGTTTTATGCACTGATCTATATGTATGTGGGATTCCTGAGCGGTTATGCATTTCGTATTTATTATGATGATGATATAAAAGTACCGATGCTGCTGACTGCGATTATGGATTTTCTGTATAATCTGGCGGTTTATGCACTTCAGTTCCTGCTGAGGGGCAGACTGGGTCTGGGGGTATATTTTACCCGTATTATTGTTCCGGAAATTTTTTATACTGTTTTTCTGACAATGATCGTATACAGAGTATTTCATTATATTAATTATCATTTTATGAGTCCAACCAGGAAAGAAAGTGAGTCTATTTGGGTATTAAAATAAAAAAAATCATCAAAAAAATTCAGTTAAAGAGAACAACAGTACTGTTACTTGTATTTATTCTCATGGCGTTTGTTCTTGTGAGACAGCTGTTTGATCTGCAGATCATCCAGGGTGAGAACTATATAAATGAATTTCAGACACGAACAACGAAAACGCGTGTGCTTAAGAGTACAAGAGGAAATATATATGACAAAAACAATAAGCTGATCGCATCGAATGTGTTATCTTATTCTCTTACGTTTGAGGATAATGGAACTTATGACAGTACCCGGCAGAAAAATCTGACGCTGAACGGGGTGGCTTATAAAGTCCTGAAGATCCTTGCAGAAAACGGCGATCAGCTGTCGAATTCTTTCCATATTAAGCTGGATAAGGATGGAAACTATGCGTTTGACGTAAAGGAAGGATTTACACTGAGTCGTTTTAAGGCGGATATCTATGGACATGCACTGATCGATGACCTGACAGAAGATGAGGCGGCGGCAACGGCAGAAGATATGGTTGCTTATCTCAGTGGAAATAAGGGATTTTCTATCGTACTTTATGGAGACGATGCTTATACAGATGAAGAATTAAAAAAATATGGGCTTCCGAAGGAACTTACCAAACAGGAAGTTCTTGATATTGCAATCATGCGGTATGAGCTGAGTACGAACAGCTTCCAGAAATATATGGCGGTTACGATTGCAACGAACGTTAGTGAAAGTACAGTTGCAGCAGTTATGGAAAACCAGAATGAACTCCAGGGAATCGATGTTCTGGAGGATTCTGTACGTCAGTATGTTGATGACGAGAGCATGGGACCGCTTCTCGGTTATACCGGACGGGCATCATCAGAAGAGTTGGAAAGTCTTAAGAAAGAAAATCCGGATTATTCCAATGATGCAATTGTAGGTAAAGCCGGTATTGAACAGTATATGGAGCTGGAACTTCAGGGAAAAGATGGTCAGGAAACGGTAACCGTTGATAATCTTGGAAAAGTACTGAAAATCGATGATAACACAACAGTAGAACCGGTTGCCGGAAATGATGTTTATCTTTCAGTAGATGCAGACTGGCAGAGTGCGATTTATCAGATCCTGAAACAGCGTGTGGCTGGTATTCTTCTGAATAAGATTGAAGCTGTGAAAGAATACGATTATAAAGGCGAAAATGATGCAAGTAGGATCATCATTCCGATTTATGATGTATATAATGCACTGATAGCAAACAGCGTCATCGATATTGATAAATTCAGCAGAGAAGAAGCTTCGGATACAGAAAAAAATCTTTATGCCAAATTTCAACAAAAGCAGCAGGAAGTTTTTGATACAATAACTAACAGGCTTACAAGTTCTGATCCGCCGGCTTACAAAGACGAAAGTACTGAGGTGCAGGAGTATCTTACATATATTTGCGATACAGTGCTCCGGGATACGCTTGGTGTGATCGATAAGAATGAGGTGGATACATCAGATGCCACTTATCAGGCCTGGGCAAATGATCAGAGCATTAGTCTGAAGGATTATCTGAATTATGCAGCCAGTCAGAACTGGATCGATATTTCTGTCATTTCTCCAAAGGGAGAGTATCTTGATTCAGAAGAAATATATCAGGCACTGACTTCCTATATTATAGATTACCTGAAAACAGATACAGGATTTTCAAAACTTCTTTATAAATATCTTCTCATGAATGATCAGATTACAGGACAGGATATCTGTCTGGTCCTTTATGAGCAGGGAGTACTGTCAAAAGAAGATGATTGTTATGCAAATCTTGCATCGGGTGCCATGTCTGCTTACGATTTTATGATCAATAAGATTTCCAATCTGGAAATTGAACCGGCACAGCTGGCACTTGCACCTTGTTCTGCATCGGCAGTCATTACCGACGCAAAAACAGGAAAGGTACTTGCCTGTGTATCCTATCCGGGATATGACAATAATCGTCTTAGCAATAATATGGATACCAGCTATTATACGAAGCTTGCATTGGACAAGTCCAGTCCTTTCTTTAATAAGGCAACACAGCAGACGACAGCACCTGGTTCTACGCTGAAGCTTCTTTCGGCGGTTACCGGTATGATGGAAGGTGTGATCGATGATGATACTTATTTTGATTGTACCGGTGAATTTGATCTTGTAACTCCGTCGATTTTCTGTTGGAACAAGCAGGGACATGGATCGCTGGAGATAACCGGAGCGATTGAACAATCCTGTAACTATTTCTTCAATATGGTTGGTTTCCTTGCTGGTAAAAATTCAGATGGAGATTTCTCAGAAAATCTCAGCCTTACCAAGCTGCAGAAATATGCTTCGGAATTTAACCTTGATAAGAAAACCGGAATAGAGATTTCAGAGGCAAGTCCGCATGTTTCGGACAGCAAAGCGGTTCCTTCTTATATTGGACAGGGTAATCATTTGTTTACAACCAGTCAACTGGCACGTTATGCGACAGCACTTGCTACATCTGGAACAGTCTATGATCTTTCACTTCTGGATAAAGTTACTGATTCACAGGGTAAGACATTGAAGGAATACGGTTCATCTGTTGTAAATCAGATGAGTGATGTTCCGGATAATGTATGGAATGATATTCATGAAGGTATGCGACGGGTGGTTCTGACTCATGAGCAGTTTAATGGACTGGGAGTTACACTTTCAGGAAAAACAGGTACCGCCGAGCTGGATATTTATCACCCGAACCATGGCCTTTTCATTGGATATACGACATCTTCAGATACATCTGAGCCGGAGTATTCTATTGCAGTGCGAATTGCAAATGGATACACTTCGGGAAATGCATGCCTGACAGCAAATGATATTCTGAAATACATTTATAATCTGGCAGATGAAGATACCATTCTGACTGGCTATGCCTCCAGTGATACCAGTAATACCTCGAACGACTAACCATATACAGCAGTCTTTGGCTGCTGTATAGCAAAACCACATAAGAGAATACCAGAAGTCTGGAAATATCTATGAGGAGGAAAATAAAATGGGAGAAGTCATTGTAGTAACATCCGGAAAAGGAGGTGTGGGTAAAACAACCACAGTTGCCAATATCGGAACGGGACTTGCGATGCTTAACAAAAAAACAGTTGTAGTGGATACGGATATAGGCCTTCGTAATCTGGATGTGATCCTTGGCCTGGAGAACCGGATTGTGTATAATCTGGTGGATGTTATCAATGGAAGCTGCAGAATGAAACAGGCATTGATCAAGGACAGACGTTATCCGGATCTTTTTCTTCTGCCTTCGGCACAGACCAAAGATAAATCGGCAGTGTCTCCTGAGCAGATGATCAAACTCACAGATGAGCTCAGAGAAGAATTCGATTATGTATTGCTGGATTGTCCTGCGGGAATTGAACAGGGGTTCCGCAATGCGATTGCCGGAGCTGATAAGGCAATCGTTGTCACAACTCCGGAAGTTTCTGCAATTCGCGATGCGGATCGTATCATAGGGCTTCTTGAAGCTTCTGATTTGAGAGATATTCATCTGATCATCAATCGCCTGCGACCGGATATGATTGCCAGGGGCGATATGATGTCAGTGGATGATGTGACGGAAATTCTTGCGGTAAATCTCCTTGGTACGATTCTGGATGATGAGCAGATTGTGATTGCGGCCAATCAGGGTGAACCCCTTTCCGGTCAGAAATCGCAGGCAGAAGAAGAGTACCGTAATATCTGCCGACGCCTTCTTGGTGAGGAAGTTCCGTTTGTGGAACTGCAGCAAAAGAAAGGCATGCTGAAAAGATTAAGTGAGATTTTTCATAAATAACAGGATTTTTTCTGTTAAAGGAGGGGATTTCAGTGAAATCTTTTAGTCAGATAAAAGGTCGGTCTGCGGAATATGCCAGAAACAGAATAAAACTTCTACTGGTATCCGAACGTATCGACTGCTCTCCGCAAATGATAAGCATGTTGAAAAATGATTTGATTCATACGGTAAAAAAATATATCTCCATAGATGAAAAACAGGTGACTGTGCAGATTACACAGGAACCACCGGTTATCCATGCGAAGATACCCGTATGCTCCAAAAAGGAACAAAGGACAAAATGTTAAAACAGTATAAATTACGATTTTATAATTTCAGACTGGTAATTTTTCTTCTGGCGATCAGTGTGATCGGAATCGTTCTTGTGGGAAGTGCGAGGGAAGATCTGAAATCCAAACAGCTTGTGGGTGTGATTCTTGGTCTGATCATTATGGTTATTCTGTCATTGATGGATTATTCCTGGATTTCAAATTTCCAGTGGATCATGTATGGCGCAAATATTGTGCTTTTGCTGATCGTACGACTTTTTGGTGATTCTGCCAATGGTGCGGCACGTTGGATTGATTTTGGATTTATCCGTTTTCAGCCGACGGAGCTGTCGAAAATTATTATCATACTATTTTTTGCCAGGTTCTTTATGGATCATGAAGAAGATCTGAATACATTCAAAACACTGGCAAAATCAGTGATTCTTCTGGCAATTCCGCTGTTCCTGATTTATGAACAGCCGGATATGAAAAACACACTTATGCTTCTGGCTGTATTTTGCATCCTGATTTATATTGCAGGGCTCAGTTATAAGATCATCGGAGGAATGTTTCTGATCATTATTCCATTGGCAATTATTTTTGTATCGATCGTGGTACAGCCGGATCAGAAACTGATCAAAGATTATCAGAGAAAACGTATCATGGCATTTCTGTATCCTGAGAATGAAGAGTACAGTGATGATATTGAACAGCAAAATAACTCCAAAACAGCAATTGCTTCGGGAGAGCTGATAGGAAAAAAACTGTCTGGTGATAAAGAAGTTGCATCTGTAAATGATGGTAATTTTGTGTCTGAGAATCAGACAGACTTTATTTTTGCGGTAGCCGGTGAGGAATACGGATTTATGGGATGCTGTAGTATTGTAATCCTGTTACTGGCGATTTCTGTGGAATGTATCCGGATGAGCCTGCGGGCAAAAGACTTGTCCGGAAAGATCATATGTTGTGGTATGGCAAGTATCATATCGTTGCAGAGCTTCCTGAATATATGCGTGGCTACGGGAATCGCGCCAAATACCGGTACACCGCTTCCATTTGTAAGTTATGGACTTACGTCACTGATCAGTCTTTATATCGGAATGGGTATGGTATTGAATGTCGGACTTCAGAGCAGCGCATACAATAAAGAAATCCGAAGAAAAGCAATTGACCAGAAAGAGGACTATTTATGACAAAACAACAAAAAGGTAAAACATCTGCAGGTCAGCAGAGAAGGTCGGCACGTCCGGAACAGATGCATGCTTCCCGACAGCATCCACAGAAACGTTCATCAAAAAGTTCAGCGAGAATGCGGCGTATGCGTAAAAAGAGAATGAAAAATACAATTCTTCTGATTGCATTGCTGCTGATTCTGGTATGTGGTGCAGGAGGACTGTTTTATATGCTGCGGGGCGGAATAGGTTCCGAACCGGTAATGGCTTACAGTACAGACAGAGAGTTTCAGCATCAGAAGATTTCAGGAATAAGTCAGAGAGCAGATGCATTTGCAGCTGATCTTTGTGTGGTGACTGGTGATCAGACACTGGATTCTGTTTCGCTGGAACAGGCTCAGAAGGGAGTTCTGCTGGATCTTAAAGATAAATCCGTTTTATATGCCAAGGGAGCCTATGATAAAGTTTATCCTGCAAGTATTACGAAAATTATAACTGCGCTTCTTGCTTTCAAAAACAGTAATATGGATGATGTTGTAACGATCACACAGGAAAATATCACTCTTGAGGAAGGATCACAGGTAGTTGGTTTTCAGGTGGGAGATCAGGTGACGATGGATCAGCTTGTGCACTGCCTTCTGGTTTATTCCGGAAATGATGCGGCATCTGCGATTGCGACTCATGTGGGTGGCTCTACAGAAAACTTTGTTGCAATGATGAATGAATATGCAGCGCAGCTTGGATGTACAGGAACACATTTTACAAATCCACATGGTCTGCAGGACGAAAATCATTATACAACACCGTACGATATCTATCTCATGTTGAAAGAAGCATTGAAATATCCGGAATTCACGGAAATTACACAGCTTCCGAGTTATACAGTTACATTCCAGCACAGTGACGGCTCTGAAGATAGTGTGTCACTTACTGCGACGGATCATTATCTGACAGGTGAGGCAAATGCTCCAAAAGGAGTAACGGTTCTTGGCGGAAAGACCGGAACGACAAGCAGCGCAGGAAACTGTCTGGCATTGCTCTGTCAGAATTCATATGGGGAACCATATGTTTCAATTGTTATGGGGGCTTCTACAAAAGAACTTCTTTATCAGCAGATGACATCCCTTCTTGAAAATATAAACACAGTATAAGCGAGAATGTTCAGACTGTTTGGAGAAAGTGACAAAAAAATCCAAATTACTCTTGAATTTTAAAACAAGTTGCACTATAATATTAACCATATTCAACATCGTTTTTATTCAAAAATTATATATTGTGTCTAAGGAGGAAAACAGCATGGTTGAACTGATCGTAGGAAAGAAAGGCAAAGGCAAAACAAAAGTACTGTTAGACAAAGTGAACGGCGCAATTAAAGAGGCAAATGGCAGCATTGTTTACTTAGACAAAAGCACAAAACATATGTATGAACTGAACAACAAAGTTCGTCTGATCGATGTATCTGTATATCCGATTAAGAATGCAGATGAGTTTGTTGGATTTGTATGTGGTATTATTTCACAGGATCATGACCTTGAGCAGGTTATTCTTGATCAGTTTTCTTTATCAACGGACCGAAACCATGGAAGGGTAAAGACAGTTACTAGGTACACTGGAGCAGCTGAATGCTGTAGGTGAGAAATTTAATGTTAAATTTGTCGTTAGTATGTCCCTGGATAAAGAAGAGATTCCGGAATCCTTAC
>ENA-OPZZ01001480-OPZZ01001480.1-human-gut-metagenome-genome-assembly--contig:-NODE-1480-length-14325-cov-3.612692_pt1 | contig 14325 bp, 7 predicted proteins | sample MGYA00242487_ERZ504511 | MGnify/ENA primary metagenome ERZ504511 (study PRJEB26092, sample SAMD00036241) | human gut metagenome | host: Homo sapiens | study: EMG produced TPA metagenomics assembly of... | reverse complement strand
CAAGTCAGTTTGGAAACACTTTCTACAATTATAGCCAAGTTCAAAGAATAGAATTATAGACTGCTACACAATAGAGGTTGGTTCAAAAGACAATGAAAAAGTATTTAATGTGATTTACTTTTGAGCCAACCTCTCCCACTATTTCAATAAATAAAAGATGAACATAAAATATATATTTTCAATGATGGCCATTGTCTGTTTGGCAGCATGTAGTACGCCATCTTCACATACCATAGTCACCTCTGTATCACACCCCGATGTATCTACACAAAATGCATATTATACAGGCAACAGAGAACCATTGCTCCCTTTACATTTTATAAAATTACCTGTCGGTTCCATACGTCCGGAAGGTTGGGTAAAAGAATTTCTTCTTCGCCAACGTGATGGTATGACCGGGCACCTAACTGAAATAAGCGGTTGGCTGGAAAAAGAAAACAACGCATGGTTAAGTCCCGATGGAACAGGAAAGCACGGTTGGGAAGAAGTCCCCTACTGGCTCAAAGGCTATTTAAGCCTAGCATATACGCTCGACGACAAAGATATGATAAACGAAGCTCATACCTGGATTGAAGCAGCACTGAACAGTCAACGCAGTGATGGTTACTTCGGCCCTTGGATTGAAAAGCAAGGAAATCCCGATCTTTGGGGGAATATGATTATGTTGTGGTGCTTACAAACCTATTATGAATATACCACTGACCCTAGAGTAATCGAGTTAATGACTAATTACTTTAAATGGCAATTGGAATATCCGGAAGAAAAGTTCCTGAAAGATCGCTGGGATACCATACGTGCAGGAGATAATCTATACAGTGTATACTGGCTTTACAACATCACAGGAGATGAATGGCTCCTCGAACTCGGGAAGAAAATCCAACGTAACACTGCTAATTGGCGCATTGATAGTAACCTTCCCCAATGGCATAACGTGGATATCGCACAAGGATTCCGCGAACCTGCGACCCGTTGGATGCAGACCAAAGATTCGGCTGATCTGGCAGCTACATACAATAATTTCCATCTGGTCCGCCGTATATTCGGGCAAGTACCAGGAGGGATGTTCGGAGGTGATGAAAACTGTAGGATGGGATACATCGACCCCCGCCAGGGTATTGAACTTTGCGGGATGGTAGAACAAATGGCTTCGGATGAATTACTTCTCCGCTTTACCGGAGACCCTATGTGGGCGGATAATTGCGAAGACATTGCATTCAATACGTACCCGGCAGCCGTAATGCCCGACTTTAAGTCGCTACGTTACTTTACCTGCCCCAATATGGTTACCACCGATGCACGCAATCACAATCCTGGTATAAACAATCACGGGAGATTCCTTATCATGAATCCGTTCAGCCATCGTTGCTGCCAGCACAATCATGCACAAGGTTGGCCGTATTATGCTGAAAATATGTGGTTAGCTACTCCTGACAATGGTCTGGCAGCTATACTATATAGCGCCGGAACTGTAACCGCACGAGTAGGTGACGGTACTGAAGTAAAAATAACCGAAGCAACCAACTATCCGTTTGAAGAAAAAATAAGATTAACCGTACATACTCCGGATGCTGTAAAATTCCCGCTTTATCTCCGTATTCCCGGATGGTGCGAAACAGCTAAAATATCCATTAATGGAAAGACAGTTACAGAAACATTTGCAGCCAGTAAGTATGTCAGATTGGAACAATTATGGAAAAACGGAGATGAAGTATTAATTGATTTCCCGATGAAAATTACTATGCGCCAATGGCCCACCAACCAAGAAAGCGTAAGTCTCAACTATGGTCCACTTACATTTTCCATTAAAATAGATGAAGAATACATACGTCAGGACAGTCGGGTAACTAAATTCGACGATTCCATCCTACACCCACAGACACAGGATAAGCAGTGGCCTTCTTGGGAAATCAATCCCAAAAGCACATGGAATTACGGTCTGGTATGTAATCCGAGCAATCCTGAACCTGATTTTACAGTAATAAAAAAAGAATGGCCAAAAGATAATTTCCCATTCACTACAAACAGTGCTCCTATAGAAATTAAAGCAAAAGGACAGGCGATTCCTAGCTGGAAAATAGATAATAATTATCTTTGCGGAGTACTCCCCCCTAATCCGGTACAAAGCCATGAGCCGGTTGAAGAAATTACGCTGATTCCCATGGGAGCTGCCCGGTTGCGAATATCGGCCTTTCCTGTTATACAATAACCCATTAATCGTTTCAAAGAATGATAAACAAAATTAAGAACCTTATTCTTCCTTTCCTGTTTGTAGGAATACTACCTCTACAGGCACAACAAACAAAAGTGTCTAACTACACCAATAACCGTTATCCGTTGTTGCAGAAACCTTTTGTCGAATTGCCCATTGGAACTATAAAGCCAAAAGGTTGGCTCGAAGAACAAATGAACCGTATGGCTACCGGTATGACCGGTCACATGGATAGTATTTACGAAAAAGTAATGGGACAGCGCAATGGTTGGTTAGGTGGTGACGGAGATGTATGGGAACGTGGCCCATATTGGATTGACGGCCTGTTGCCCTTAGCTTACATTCTGGATAATAAAGAGTTAAAACAAAAAGTACAGCCCTGGATTGAATGGACACTGGCTTCTCAAAAGCCTAATGGGTACTTCGGCCCCGATACCGACAAAGGCTACGAACCTGGCCTGCAAAGAGACAATGCACGAGACTGGTGGCCCAAAATGGTTGTATTGAAAATTATGCAACAATACTATTCAGCTACCAAAGATCAACGGGTTATACCATTTATGACCAATTATTTTAAATATCAACTGGAAGAATTGCCGAAAAACCCGCTGGGCAAATGGACTTTCTGGGCCGAGCAGCGAGGAGGAGATAACCTGATGATGGTATACTGGCTATACAATATTACAGGTGATAAATTCCTGTTAGAACTGGGTGAACTTCTAAATAGTCAAAACGTTAACTGGACTGATGTATTTACCAAAGACAATCATTTATATCGTCAACACAGTCTGCATTGTGTAAACCTGGCACAAGGATTCAAACAACCTACCGTATATTACCAGCAAAGCAAGGACAAGGAGAATCTGGAAGCAGCAGAAAAAGCGATGAAAACGATTCGCAATACTATCGGAACACCAATAGGTCTTTGGGCAGGCGATGAACTGATTCGTTTCGGTGACCCGATATACGGTTCCGAACTCTGTACTGCGGTAGAAATGATGTACTCACTGGAAACCATGCTCGAAATTACAGGCAATATGCAATGGGCTGACCAACTGGAACGAATAGCCTACAATGCACTTCCCACCCAGATTTCAGACGATGCACAGGCCAGGCAATATTATCAGCAAGTAAACCAGATTGCAGTAGTGAACGATTACCACAACTTCTCCACACCCCATGAAGGTACTGATAATCTTTTCGGAACACTGACGGGATATCCCTGTTGCAGTTCCAACCTCCACCAAGGATGGCCGAAGTTTGTACAACATTTGTGGTATGCCACTGTAGATAATGGCGTTGCCGCACTTGTATATGCACCTTCCGAAGTAAAAATGCAGGTAGCCAACAACATCTTGGTCAATATTAAGGAAGAAACTTATTATCCGTTCGATGAAACAGTCTCTTTTTCTATCACTTATCCGGATAAGAAAATAAAGAAAGCCGCTTTCCCATTTCATCTTCGCGTACCCGAATGGTGTAAAAAACCAATTGTAAATCTCAATGGACAAACCATTGAAACGGATGTAACCGGAGAACGGATGATTATACTCAACCGCGAATGGCAACAGAATGATAAAATAACTATCGAGTTTCCGGCAACCATTTCAATATCTCATTGGTTTGATGGTGGAGCGGTTGTTGAAAGAGGGCCACTGGTATATGCTCTGAAACTGAACGAAAAGTGGGAGAAAAAAACATTCGACTCACCTAAAGATCAAGAACAGTATGGAGAATGGTATTACCAGGTTACTACCGATTCGCCTTGGAATTTTGCTTTCAAACACAACCAAATACACAAGGATGGTATTGAAAAGAATTTCATCGTCGAGAAAAAAAAGAACATTGCAACTTATCCATGGACGTCAGCAGATGCTCCCATAACTATTCGGAGCAAAGCATACCGACTACCCGGCTGGACAGAAAACCGTAATTCTACCGGTTCTATTGCTTATCTTGTACAACATCATGATAGTCCAGAACCCAAAGAATACGACATCGAATTAATTCCTTATGGATGTAGTACCCTACGGATAACGTTGTTTCCCGTAAGATAAATTCAAAAAGCCACAGAGATTTTGTGGGGATGTGTCTTCATTTTGACACATCCCCTTTTCATATATACTTTCAACGTTCTATTTTTAATATTATACAAGGAAATGGTCAATTAGAAAATAACGAGTCAGAAAATAAACTGCATAAATAAATGCATGAGCATACAAAAAGATGCCTAATATTGCATAAAAGCAAACAGGATATGCATCTTTCTCTATTCAGAAACCGCTCATTGCTTTAAAACCAACGAAGTGTTCCTCGGTGTGCATCGACTTGTTCCTCACCGAGGAAGCTATCGTTCCCCGGTGGAGAAGATAAAAATAAATTATTAAGAAACATTTTTATCTCTAGTTTACCATAATATATCGGAAAGGAAAAAATAATAAAATGATTAGTTATTCGGGCATCTGTTCTCCAAATAACAAAAATACATAAAAATCTATCGCAGCTTGATAGCCATATTTTCGAAACTGCAGAAAGAGAGAATCGCGTAATTACAAATGCAGGACATTTTCCTGCTTTTCTTTACCAAACTGCAATTCACGTCCTTCTTCCAATGATTAAATATTCCTTTTTTTAAGAATCATCGTTTTTTTAAGAGGCTACTGATTCCTTCAGAAGGCTCTTTCAACTTTTATCCTTCAATAGCTCTTTTGTCTTATCCGCCAAAAACAGGGGGATATTAATCAAATTACCATCTTGTTTCAAATTCAGCATTGAATAGCGAATCAGGTAAGCGGGTTGAAAAAGCTTCTCATAATGAATCACACTTTTGATATCAGAAATGTGATAACTTACACATTTCTGATATGAGTTTCGTGCGAATCTACACATTATCCATATAAAACGAAAGAAAAACTCTGAATATTAGCTTGCCAATAGCTCCCTGTTTATTTTAAACTGTTCATCAATACCTTTATCAGGTATTCTCACACTACAGACACCTGTTTCTTTATTCCAACTCCACGCCACAATTTCAGTATCATTTTCCAGATTTTCTTCCAAACGTTCCGATTTGGCTTTCTTTATTTTCTTTCCTTTGACGGTTATCTCTTTCGGAGCTTTCGCAGAATAAATACGGAATAGCAGATTTCTCGGACCGGAAACAGTGTATCCTTTTCCTTCACGAGCAGAGACAGTCAATTCATTACAAACACAGACAATTGTCAATCAACACTAATTACTATTAGAATATCCCTAGTAAATGCAATATTAAGGTTTAATAAAGAACAAAGAACTATATAATTATTATATTCAGGATAATATCATACTTAATTCATTATGAGATTATTATAAAGAAAGTATTATCAATTATCCTGAATATATTTTCTAAAAGCAATGTCCATCTATAGCCGAACATTCAGGACCGAACACCCTTCTACCGACATTTCTTTAGCCGCATACCCCTCTTTGGAGAAAATCAAGACATCATCAGATGCAACTTGTTTCAGCAGATATTCTCCTTTCTTATTAGTCACAGCTAATTCTTTCTTATTTCCCATCGAATAGATACGGACTCCTTCTACCGGAGTAGCTTGTACATCTCTAACCACCCCACGCACAGTTATCTTTTTACCTGTTCCAGTCTTAACCTGATTCTGTTTCATGCTCGACACAGACACTGCAGCAACAGAAATATCTCCTACCCCTATTACTTGCTTCTGCAAAATGCAATCTGAAGCATTTCCAACCTGAATTTCAAATTCCCCGGGTTCGAGGAAAGGGATCCCCTCCTTATCAATCAAATATAATTCAGATACAGGAACTTTTAGTATTACTTCTTTTTGTTCCCCCGGTTTCAGTTCCGGTTTGGCAAATGCTTTCAACTGTTTCACTGGAGTCACAACAGAACTTACCAAATCACGAACATACAGTTGCACCACTTCTTTGCCCGTTCTTTGTCCTGTATTACGAACCTGTACTTTTACCTCTATTGTATCTCCGGAAGCATATATATTCTTGTCACATTCCATTTTATCAAAAGAGAAAGTCGTATAACTCAACCCATGCCCAAAAGCCCACAATGGTTCAGGAGATGAGAAGACATAGTCACGACCGGATTGTTCATAACTGCCGGGACGTTTATAAAATCCCTTATCAGAAGGCAAATGATTATAATACACCGGTAAATGCCCTGCACTTTGGGGAAAAGAATAAGTGAGATGTCCCGATGGATTCACCTTTCCAAAAAGGACATCAGCAATAGCATATCCTTCCTGTTCGCCGCCATACCACTGTGCTACAATGGCAGGAATATGTTCTTTCTCCCAAGAAATGGCAAAAGGCTTGCCACTCACCAAGACCAATATCACCGGTTTGCCAGTAGCATAAACCGCCTGAATCAAATCACTTTGTGCGCCAGTCAGACTTAAATCGCTTAAATCAAATCCTTCTCCGCAATTCGTACGCGTATAGTCACGAGCTAATGAAGCACTGGAGCTCCCGCAAAAAATCACAGCAACATCACTTTTCAGCGTTGCCTCCACTGCTTCCCCGATACCTGTTGTATCACGAGACATCATACTACAACCAACAGCATGGTTTATTTAATTTTCTCTCCCACTAACGCCTTAATTCCTTGTAATGGAGTAATTCCATCCTTATTATCCCGACTCCATGTATAATCACCAAACTGTACCTGATCTGCATTGGGACCTAAAACTGCAATAGAAGTCAATTTATTCATATCCAGAGGTAACAGATTATTTTCATTCTTTAACAGTACGATAGATTCTTCCGCTATCTGACGAGAAAGTTCTACACTCCGGAGAGAATGCATTTCGCCGGAAGCTGTATACCTATTCCCGTATGGATTTTCAAAAAGTCCACATTCAAATTTAGCAGTCAATACCCGACGAACAGCTGTATCTATATAAGACTCATCCAATTTTCCTTCTTTTACTAACCGGAATAATTCGGGATAACACTCACTGGAAGCCTCTACATCCAACCCTGCAGTCAGTGCTTGTGTTGCAGCCTCCGCTTTATTAGCTGCCGTATGATGAAAAGTCTCCAGCATTTCTATAGCACCCCAATCCGAGTAAACATATCCTTTAAATCCCCAACGGTCTCTTAATATATCAGTTAATAAATACCGGGAAGCGGAATTCGGTATTCGGTTCCAAGAATTATAAGTAGACATAACTGCATAAACAGGTAAATGCCGTAACACCATCTCAAAAGGTTTCAGATAAACAGCATGCAAATCATATAAACCACAATCCACAGAAGCCAAGTTTAACCCTCCCGACGGATTCCCGTGTGGACCATAATGTTTCAGCATGGGAGAAATGCCACTATCAAGATATCCTTTCACTTCTGACTGCGCAAAGATGCCACAGAGATATGGGTCCTCTCCATAAGATTCCTCTACTCTCCCCCAACGCAAATCACGTACAACATCAATGCACGGAGCTAATACCTGCCTCATTCCCTGCGCATGCAAATCATCGGCAGTCATACAAGCCCTCCGATAAGCAAGAGCAGGATTAAACGTGCTACCAAGAGCTATATTTTGTGGAAAAATGGTAGAACCTTCATGTGCAGAACCATGCAAAGATTCGGCTACAGTAAAAGCCGGAATACCGAGCCTGGTACGGGTAAGCATATATTCCTGTATTTCCCGCATACTACTCCGACAATTCTCACCCGTCAACGGAAAACCTTCTACAAATCCATATCCTGTTTCTCCAACAACAGCGGTTAGCTTTTCTTTGTCCAACGTTTGTTCATTAAAGATGTCCCACGAATGTAAATGACGTATCTGTGCGATTTTCTCTTCCAACGTCATGCGCTTCATCAAATCATCCACCCGTTGTGAAACAGGCAACCCGGCTTGCTGATAAGGAAACGGCTGTGCATTAACAACTGTTGCCAATAAAGTCAGAAAAACTCCTGACAAGAATCTCTTTTTATTCAATGAGGTTGCTATGATCCTCTTTCTCATCGTATATCTATCCATCATTCCTATTATTATCTAAATTCTACAGATATTCCGTACATTTTATCAATGTACCTGCAACTGAACTATTATATTGGCTTTAAGGTTATATAACAGGGACGAAATAGTTCAGTTGCAGCAATCTCTTCTCCCTGAATTCTGATATCAAATTCACCGGCAGGTAGTGTCACTCTACCTACCGTTTCCGTTATGCAATTACCATTACTAACTTTCTTTACCAGCTTTTTGCCCGCTAAAGTAATCGAATACACTCCGGCAGCTCCGCTACTTGCCTTGCGAATCTCCTTTCCGGCATCACCCTCCACTAGTTCATCCGCATATTTGGGTGCAGGAGCTACATAAGTAATACTCACTTCAAAAGTCATTGGCTTATCCAAACGAACTGGCCAAACAACCGCATCCTCCCGTCTCTTCATATTCTGCACGCATGTAGACTCCACTTCCTCACCACCATACGGCGGCACCACCCTCCAAACGAGCATCAAATGCACGTAACTTATCCACTTGCTGTGTATACGAAATACGACGACGAGTATCCGCTTTCAACTCTCCTTCACATTCGAGAACGACCACTGCATCAACCGTATCAGGACAAAGGGCCGGTACATCAATCATTATATCTTTTCCCATTCGTACCACTTTCAATGTTCGCTGCGGATTACCCTGCAAATAAGCACCCTTTACCTCCGTCAACAAACCACCTACACACAGCTTCCCATCACGAGGCCAATCGAAGACATGCAAAAACAACTTATTCTCCTTACAGGTAGATTCTCCCCAAGACTGTACCGCTAACGGAGTAGCCTTCGTTCCACGGATAGAAGCTTCTCCGTTCACTTTCCACCAAGCAGCTATCTGTTTCAGAATATCCAAATCCGGAGCACTGAACTTTCCGGTTCCCATCGGACCAATATTCATCAGAATATTTCCTCCGCGTGCTGCCGCCTTCGCCATCAAACGAACAAAGAAAGAAGCCGGTTTGTACTCCTGATCGTTTTCATTGTAGGCGTAAGAATTGTTCGTAGTCGGAATACCTTCCCAGTAACTATCTCCATAATGGCTGAACTCGTAAGGACAATCCGCAGTGTTGTAATAATCATACCTGTCGAATCCGGAAATGGCACGACCATTAATAATGATATCAGGAGATGCCTCACGCGTCGCTTCTACTATACGAATACACTCTTCTTGTGGTAATTTATGAGGTGTATCAAACCACATAATATCAGGATCATACATTGCAATCAATTCACGAATTTGCGGAATAGCCTTCTCATCTACATATTTTCGGGCAACAGGCAGATAATCTTTTCTCGTCTCCCACCAGTCGCGCCCACCTAGCAACTTGTCACCTCCGGGATTGTCATAATCCCAGTCATTACCCACACCCTCTTTCTCACCCCAATCAAATGCATGTGAATAATAGAAACCAAATTTAATTCCTGCCTTACGGCAAGCATCCCGCAAGTCTTTCATCGGATCACGTCCGAAAGGCGTTGCCTTCACAATATTATAATCACTCACTTTCGAATCGTACATTGCGAAACCGTCATGATGCTTCGACGTAATGATAAAATATCCCATCCCTGTTTCTTTGGCAATACGTACCCATTCTTCCGCGTCAAATTCTTGGGGATTGAACGTACCTGCCACCTTTTCTTTATAAACCTCTACCGGGATACGAGCCATTCGTTGAATATGTTCACCATACCCGCCATACTTCTTTCCATTCCACGAACAACCCAAAGATGAATAAACTCCCCAATGAATAAACATACCGAAACGCGCCTGCTCGAACCATTGCATACGGCTATCCAGTTCTTTCTTATCAGGAATCAGACTGTTCAATGCAGAAGCACGGCGTTTTTCCACCGCAGGTGAAAAACGTTGCGTCACACATTTACCACATTCTTTCCCTGATGGCAAAGTAATGTCAATAGCCACATCTCCAATCTCTACTTTTACCTGTTTCAAATGAACATTCATAGTCGGGTCTGTTACCGAAACGGAGTATTCTTCTCCAATACGTTCAATAAGCAAAACACAAGGTACAGACGTTTTCACAGGTAAACCACTCCATTGAACAGTTTCACCGGCTCTATAAAACACCGCTTCCAACACTTTCTCGTCAGCCGACTGCACTGCCTGTACCAATGTGTCATTCCGAAGAATATCAAATGGATTCTCCTGTGGAGGAAGCCCCTCACCTGCATATACCACATACCCATATACGTCATTCTCAACATTCCGTCCGTGATCAACCCAAACTCGTAGCAAATCTGCCTGTACAGGAAGATTCTTTTTCCCCTTATTCACTAAATTCCTCTTTACCCATTCATTAGGCCTGGACTCACAAAGGAAAAAGGCTTTCGAACTAAGTTCGGACAGCGGAGCATAAGCAAAGCCTCCTTCCTGTAATACCCAAAGCGGCTTTCCCTTCTCTATCAACGAATGGATGCCGGAAGAAGGTTGCCATCTCTTTTTCCCATCATAGAGCGTTACTTTCCCCTGATGGGCAGTCTGTTCGATAGAAGTACATATATTCCCTTCTTGTTCCGGTTGCAAATTAGTAACACCCGCACCAAGAGCAATCAGATAGTCACCCAACATAAAATAAGACTTATAAGCCCTTACACCGAAAGCCACCGGATTCTCCATTTTCACATCCTTTTCTTTAGAAGTAGCATCCATCTTCTCGAAAAGATAACCCGCTACCGCATTCCCGCCTCCATCAGTAGCCGCTCCTGCAAAATTGTACTTGCTGCAAAATCCTCTCCAATTGGTAATTGGTTTCAGCCGCCGTTCTCCTTCACGGGCAGTCACTCCGGGCATAGCAGTCAGATCCATCGCTCCGATAATCTTCCGGTACTCATCCCCTTTACGTTGAAAAAGAGTGAGTCCGTCGTTGGTATAAATATTAAACTCATCCGCAAAATTACCGGCACTCTCCAAACCATCACAACGACTGGATGCCATATTAACCATCATATAATAATCAGGAGTACGTTTTATCAAATCGTCATTGTTATAAAACCAGCGTGTACCGTTATAACGCCCTGCCGGATACCCTTCCATACGGATATTATTTTGTCCCGCTTCTTTAATAAGCTGTTTCAGTTCCCGAAGTTCACTATCCGTAAACGAAGCAGGCCATCGCTCAACAGACGCTTTCAACATCTCATAATAAGGAATATGGGCCGGTTTTCCTTCGTAATACACCATAGAATAACGGTCCAGACAGGGAGGAATATACCCTTTATAATGATAGAAGGTACTGCCTCGATAGAAATTGAGCAATGCTTCCACATTCTCCCGTGTCAGGCTTTGCCCCCAAGGAGTATCCCGGAGTATCCATAGCATGTCCTGTGCACTGGATGCCCCATGAATCGGATATCCCCAAACCAAACATTGCATACCATGTCCCCATCCGGCTCCGTCGGCAGTAAAACCTTCGTTCCAGAATGCCTCATTATAAGTAGTCTGCGACACATTGCTCAAACTTCGTTTTGCCACTTCAGCTACTACATCGACCATTGGAATAGAATCCATTAAAACAGCAGTTTCCAGTAGCGGACGATAAGCCAATGCATTTCCACCTACCCACCATACATGATGACGAAAACGTTCCACCCTCACAATATCCCGGTCCATTTCATTATTACGCAATGGTTGTGTCCACGATTGCATAGCCAATGCTTTCAACATCCGGCAGGCCGATTTGCGCAGTGGTTTTGTATCATCCGGCAGATCCATTTGCCCGACCAAAGAGAAATAAATACCACAGGCTGCTTTCGGGATAGCAAAACAGGAAGCATGAAAACGGTCGTTCGGTTGACGACGGACTTCAATATCTCCATATCTCAAAATAGATTTCCAGAAACGTTCGGGAATATCATTCACATTCGTTTGCCGGTAATGATTAGCTATCACCCACAATCGTCTAAACGTGTCTGCCAAGTAAAAACCTATATCCTGTTGGTCCTGAAAAGAAACGGATGATAGCCAGTTGTTGTCATGAATCCTTTTTTTTCATAAGCAGCCAAATCCGCAAACTGCCCTTCTTCACTAAGCTGTTTCAGATAGAGATCCCATTTCCCCATATCCTGGTTTATATCATAGGTATTTATATTCTGCGTGTAATAATCGCGCAAATTACGCATAGCCTTTACTTTGTCAGACGACTGTGCACATACAGTCAGACAAATAAATAACACCAAAAATACCAGACAATTTCCTTTTTTTATCTTTCATATTGTATTGATTTAATTTCCAAACACAATTGTCTCTCCCGATTTCATCACCTTCTCCGTAATCTCACTGGTAAAAGGATTATCAAGTCTCATCCGACCACCTTTTTCCGAAGTAACAGTAATAGAAGCCACTTCTCCATTGACATACGAAGCCGAAACCAGAAAAGCTCCCATCGCCCGCAGATTCCGGAAAGAAACATTTTTCCAGGAAGTAGGCAGAGCAGGAAATACCTTGATGATTCCCGTATGACTTTGAAGTAGCATCTCCTGTATCGCTGCAGCACAAGCAAAATTTCCCTCCAGTGTAAACGGACGATAAGTATATTGTGAATACCCATTATCGGTCTGGTCCCCATTCAAATGGAAACTATTGGGCGAACAAAAAGCATTCATAAAAATATGCAAATTTCTCAAAGCCCCATTACCATCTGCTACACGGGCTTTCATATTCGCCAGCCACGCATAAGTATAACCTGTCCAGTAATCCGGACCCAGATCTTCCACATTTTTGATAGAACGTAAAATAAGATTAGTCGCTTTAATTCCCTGACTGACATCAATAAGCCCAAAGGGATGAAACGACAACAGATGTGAGAAATGACGATGAGATTCATCCATTGGCTTTCCGGGAGCTATCAGCAATCCGCTCTCATCTACTGCTTCATCCGGCCATTCATCCAACTGCCGGGCGTAATGAGCCGCTTCATCCATCAATCCCAATGCTTCCGCCATTTCTTTGGCAACCGTATAAGTAATGCGGATATTAGCCAAGTCATAATTAGTAGTATTCATAAACCAGGCATCTATCCGGTTATCATTGATTTCGGGAGAGGAAGATAACGGTAACTTACGCTTACCCTGCTTGTCGTATACCGAAACATTTTCAAAGAAACGTGCCACCTCTTTCACCCAAGGATAAGCCCGTTCTTTCAGGAATTGCGAGTCCATGCCATACTTCCATTGCTGGTAAAAATGATAAGACAGCCATCCGGCCGTAGTAGGTGAATGAGAGTACGGATTCCACCCACCGATAGGCTGACCTGTCAGAGTGGCAATGCATGGCACATTCAGTCCTTCTACCTGAAAAAACTGACGGGTAAACTGCTCCGAATTTTCTTTAATTCTCCACAGCCAATCTGTAAATACGGCAGACTCTTCCAAATGATTAGCTGTATATCCCGCCCAATAACTTAATTGTGTGTTCAGGTCACTGTGGAAATCTCCTCTCCATGGTGGAGTCTGTCCATTATCCGCTGTCCATATTGCTTGCAGACAGATAGGAGGTGCCTTCCTACGGGAAGCTGCACCAAACTTATACATTTCCAAGTACCATTGTCTCTCCAAGAGTGTATCCGGCAAGCTGACAGAGGATTGTTTCCAATATTGTTCCCACCAGTTCTGATGAGAGGCCAATGCTTCATCAAAACTAATATTCAAATGATCTGCCCTACCAGTATCTCCCGAGTACCAAGTACCTTTAGAAGTCACATAATATCCACCTTCCAACACTCCGGTATGTGGTTGCTCCCATTGCAAACCAATTTCATAAGAAACATCTCCCCACGCTTGTTGCCGGTAAAGTAATCTTCCGGGAGCAGGAGAAGTAATGGTACCCGATTGATACCCTAATGCCGCCAGGTCATTTACACCGGGCTGATGATCTGACTCGGTAACACGTCCCTGATAAAGTGGAGCTAATAATTCAGGAGAAAGAGTATCCGGCAGATTTACAAAACGGAAACGCCCCCCGTTTCCCTCCGCAGGAATAAAAAAACGAGCTTGCACACCATTCTCCCAAAGAATAGTACATACCGCAGTTGCCAAATCCAGCGCCACTTCCTTTACTTTAC
>ENA-OPZZ01001479-OPZZ01001479.1-human-gut-metagenome-genome-assembly--contig:-NODE-1479-length-14339-cov-4.111385_pt1 | contig 14339 bp, 15 predicted proteins | sample MGYA00242487_ERZ504511 | MGnify/ENA primary metagenome ERZ504511 (study PRJEB26092, sample SAMD00036241) | human gut metagenome | host: Homo sapiens | study: EMG produced TPA metagenomics assembly of... | reverse complement strand
GTAACCTCCGGATGGTTCTCCAGAAAATGTTCCAATGCCAGTGGCGGTTTTTCCTCTTTTTTTCGCCTGCCATCTTTTGGAGCATAAATCCCCCCAACGGACAAGCGATATTTATCTGTACGATTTCCCTCCAGCGTCATGTGTGCTAAGGTTTCGATTGCCGCTTCATATACCGCCACTCTGCAACACTTCCCACTTGGTGGAACACAAAAACTATATGCTTTATCACTTCCTGACTGTTCCATCTTAAAGGGTTTCCCCGGTCATAGATTCCCCGCAGGAAAGCATACCGGGCTTGTCCTTTTTCATCCCTGCCAACAAAAACAACATTATGATATGGCAGGCTTTCATAGAGAATCCCTTGGTTCACACAGTACACAAAAGTTTCCCTGCTGATTCCCCTGTGTTTCAGATAATTCCAGATACGGTTCACATCCTTCGCACGTTCTGGAAGAGCAAATGGCTTCTTTGCCATTTCACGTTCCTGTATGTTAGGCGGTATATAAGATGGGTTCTGCTCCAGCAAAAAACCAACTGCATCCAGAAAAGACATCCCATTCACATGAACCAGAAAATTCAATGCACTGATTCCTCCGATATCCCTGGATTTCCAATGCCACTGGCTGGTGATCTCATTGATCTTGAAGCTGTCATGATCGGTCAGCTCATATTCATGTCGAAGCCCTCTGCATGGTTTCAGCCGCTGTGGTTCATATCGTTTTAAGTATTCAATCGCTGTCATTTCCCTGGCCTTTTCCAAATCTTCTTTTTCATACCACGGCATTACAATAGTGCTGACCGTAGTGCTTCTACCTTATCGGTACGTTCCCACGGAAACTCCTTTCTTCCAAAATGTCCAAACACCGCTGTTTGGCTATAGATTGGACGTTGCAGCTTGAAATGGTCTATGATCTGTTTTTGGCGTCAAACCAAACACCAGCGGAATGGCTGCAGCCAGACAGTCATCCGCACACACAATTCCAGTACCAAAAGTATCTACCTGCACCATCACAGGTTCTGCCACACCAATTGCATAAGCAAGCGAAACCAAACACTTTTCAGCCAATCCGGCAGCCACCATGTTTTTGGCAATATACCTTGCCATATATGCCCCTGAACGATCCACCTTTGTTGCGTCTTTTCCAGAAAAGGCACCGCCTCCATGTGGCGCTATGCTACCATAACAGTCCACCATTAATTTCCTTCCTGTCAGCCCCGTATCTGCATCCAGACCGCCCACCACAAATTTCCCTGACGGATTGATCAAAATCCTGGTATCCTCATCTGGTGGAAGCAGCCGCAGTGCCGGGCGTAACACTTTCTGCCGAATCTCCCGTTCCAGATCTTTTTGGGACTTTTCTTCAGCATGCTGGCAGGACACAATGACCGTATCCAGACGGACAGGTTTCCCATCTTCATATTCCACGGTTATCTGTGCTTTCCCATCTGGCAGTAATCCCCGGATATATTCACTGATCCTGCAAGCCGACAATTCCCGGACAATCCGATGTGCCAGTACCACGGGAAGTGGCAGAAATTGTTTCGTTTCACTGCATGCATACCCCGTCATGACTCCCTGATCTCCGGCTCCCATTTTCCATTCTTCGCCAGCTACATGCTGCTTTCTGGATTCCATGGAGTTTTGAACACCCTGTGCGATATCCGGGCTTTGCTGATGGATCAAGGCATCAAAGAGGATTTCTCCTGCCTGGTATCCGACTTTTTCTACTACATCTTCAGCAACCGCCAAAACATCCGGCTCATACTTACTTGTAATTTCCCCGGCCAGAAGTACCGTTCCCTTTGTTGCAAGTACCTCACAGGCTACTCTTGCTTCTGGATCCCCTTTCAAACACTCATCCAGAATACTATCTGCAATCAGATCACAGAGTTTATCCGGATGCCCTTCTGTTACAGATTCCGCTGTATAAAATCGTTTCATATCTTTTTCTCCTTTCAGACAAAAACAGCAGGAACACGATACTTACCGCATTCCTGCTGTTTATTTTTCTCTTTTTTACCCCGCCTTTTTACAGGCTGGATTTATGCTGTTTGTTTTTTCCGTTCTACTTTTATAACACGGATAAATTTCCCCATCAAAGGGAAATAAGTCACCAGAAAAACGAGAAGTGCCCCCAGAAACGGAATCTTCCTTTTCTCCTTTGGAACACTCAACCCAATCATGACTCCGATGGCACATAAGCAGAATTTAACGAGTGCCAAATCCTTCCACGTACAGTTCTTAATATATGCGTCAGCATAAGAAAATAGAGACTTCACGAACATTCCCCCCTTGCATTTTCACACAGAATCTCCTAGTTAATTTCATTATATTCCGTCCGCCTCACCAATACAAGAATTCCCATCTTTAAATCTCTTTTTTCTGCCCTACATCAGAAAGATCCTGGCGCTTTTTTGCATGTAAGAACAGACTACACATCAGGAAGACTCGTCAACACCCTGTTGCACTTCTCCTTGTTTTGAACACTTCCTGCTGGAAGAGAGGATGAGAGATCATGGATTTCGAACACTTCTGGGATACCTTTTTTCCAGCCGGTTTTCCTATTTCCCCGAACAGCCGGGAATTTCCCGGCTGTTTTGAAATACCGCTATTGTTTAGTTTTCTTCTTTTTCATCTGTTTCCTGCTTTTTCTTGCGATAAACAAAGCATCCAATCAGTATTCCTGCACAAACCGCACAAATACCAAGAAGCAGCATTGGTGATACCGTATCATCCCCTGTTTTTGGAGCATCTGTTGGGATTCTCTGATTGGTCACATCCAGCTCCACTAAAATCTCCCCATCCTTTTCTCCTTCTAAATCAAAGGTAACCGGATGTGGCGTGGAATCCAGCTGGTATCCCTCTGGAGCCTTTGTCTCCACGACTTCATACTGGAACAGTTCTTTGATTCCTTTCTCGTTGTAACTTCCGATCAGCAGTTCTTCACTTTCTGCCTGCCCGTTCTGGTCTGTCTTAAGAACTCCGGCCACTTCATTGGTCGTTTTATTCCGGATTTCAAATTCTGCACCTGCAAGGGCATCCCCGCTTTGAAGGTCTGTTTTTCTTAAAAAGATTTTTCCATAGACAAATTCATTTTTCATGGATACCTTCTGTACTTCACCCGTATCCTCTAAAGTAAACTTCACATCCTCCGCCAGCGTGTATCCAGAAATTGTCTGGGTTTCACGAAGCGTCAGTTCTTCTCCCACTGGCAGATATTCAATCCGATGTTCTGTTCCATCAGAAATCCATTCATCCAGCACTTCTTCTTTGCTGTTTAATACCTGAAGTTTCACACCTACAAGCTCGGTATCTCCAGTAATATCCGTTTTGCTGATATCCACTTTTGAAAAATCATCCTGCATTTCCACTTTTGTGATCGTTCCATCTTCTTTAACCTCAAAAGACACATCCTCTGCACTTACATATCCATCCTCTAACGGTGGAAGTTCTTCATGAAGGAAATAGTTTCCTGCCGGAAGTGCATATTCCAGATGTTCTTCCTTGGTTGTGATCCATTCACGGACAACGGTTCCTTCTTCATCCAGAATCTGCAGTTTTGCACCTTCTACCGGTTCACCGGTTACAATATCTGTCTTTGTAAAATAGCTTTCTGTCGGCTGGTTCTCTACTTCCTTTTCCAGAAGGATAGCCGGAAGATTCTGGTCTTCATACGTTGCATCAATTTCCCAGATTTCATCATTTGGCAGATATCCCGGCAGATGCTGGTCTTCTTTTACATAATAATGTCCATGCCACAGGTCACTTTCAAAGGTAAGTCTGCCTTCCTGATCTGTCGCTTTTGTTTCAAGCAGCGTATCTTTTTCCACCACAACCTTGCCCTGCATATTTTTGATATCTTCCCCGGCATACAAACCAAACACCACACCCTCCAGTGCTTCTTTGGTTACGGAATTTTTCTTCTCCACAGAAATTTGGATTTTCTGCCGCTCATTCTTATAAGTAACACCTTCATAAACAACGGATACTGTGTCATCTTCTGCAGAAAGTGTGAACTCCTTCTGTTCAGGATTTAAGACAAAATGGTCACCAGCTGTCGTTTCTTTTAAATAATAACTTCCTAATGGCAACTCTCCTATTTCCGCTTTCCCATCTTCATCTGTAGTCAGCGTTGCCACAAGTGCATCTTTTTCATAACGGATGATGCGGTTTCCATTCTCATCTACAGCTCCGTCTGGCGTATAGATGGTTTCTTTCGCATGAAGTTCAAAAACAGCTCCTTCCACACCGGATTCCTCATAGATAAACTTCTTTTCCAGTCCAGATTCAACTGAAACTTCCCCCATAACCATATCTTTCAATGTTACAAAGAATTTTTTTGCTTTTTCCAGCAGGTTCTCATCTTTGACTGTTTTTAGCTGTTCTCCTACTTTTTGCAAAGTAAGATGACCTGTCTGCACCTCATTATACTGTACGACTTCCACAATATAAGCGCCTGTATCCGGATCGATCTGATGAGGCGTGTCAGAATTAATCACAATTTCAATAGCCTTTGTTTGTTCTTCCTCATACCCTTGTCTCACATATCCATCCGGTGCCTGGATTTCTTCAATCCGATAATGCCCTGCCTTTAATTCTTCTGGCAGGATCAGATATCCGTCTGCATTAGTGGAAAACTCAGAGATTTTCTCTTTCTCTGGATAATATACCATTTGTTCCACATATGCTTTTTTCTCAAAATCCCAAATCTTATAAGTTGCAGAATTATTTAATACATTATGGTATGTTTCCGCATCTTTCTTTATGATCTTCAGCATGAATTCAAATGGGCGGTCATCAAAGACTCTCCATTCCTGCGGATCTCTGCTGTCTTCGTTTACAGTTACCAAAAACGGATGGACTTGTTTCAGATTTTCCGGTGTTTTGGTCTCTGCAACCACATACTGTCCATATGGAAGTTCCACGCTCTTGGCATATCCTTTTTTATCTGTTACAAGGACAGGTACTTCTATTTCTTTCCCATCCTCATATGTGACTGCCACTTCTTCGTCTGTAAAATCATAACCAATAAAATCTTCCGGGGTAAATTCAGAACCATTTCCCGGTTTTAAGGTACCGTCTTTTACTTTGGAGAGATTGCTGACCAGATATATGGTAAATTCTGCTCCCTCCACTAAATCTGTCTCCGTCTGATCTCCATCCTCTGAAATCTTAATGATCTGAAACGCCTGTTTCTTAACTTTTTCCTTGACAGTCAGCGCCTTTACTACAATCGGTTTTTCCTGTCCTTCATAAATAAGCGTTGCATCATATTCCGTTTCGTCCAGAAGGTATCCTTCTGGTGCAGCGATTTCTTTCACATACATTGCTCCAAGGTATACATTCTCAAATACGATTTCTCCGCTCTTTCCAAAGGTTTTTTCCTGGATCAGGCTTCCTGCTTTGTATAAAACTCCAGTTCCATCTGGTTTCTGGATATCTTCTTTCGCATACAGCCCGTAAACAGCACCGTCCAGTTTTGCATCTCCCTGCGGAAGGAAATCTCCCGTATCCACGTCCTGTTTCTTAACTGTAATCTTGCCTTTTACCGAGGTATTTACTGCTTCTACCTCTACACTTGATCCAGCGGACACATGAACCGGATATACAGTCTTATTGATTGCATATCCATTAGGCGCTGTAATCTCTTTTACATAAACAGTTTCTAATGCTGCATCAAAATAGTCACTGTAACTGATACCGTCTTCACCTGTCATAGCAATGGTCAACAGCTGGTCCGTACAGGTACTGTTTTTATAAACGCCATAGACTGCACCATCTAACGGGTTCCCTGTCTCCGCATCCTTTTTCAGAATCTTAACTCTGGCAAGATTTAGCCACTGGATATCAAAAGATACCGGAGCTGCTTTTTCAGAAATAAATGCTCCGATATCCTGATTGTTTCCTCCGGTGGAAGTTAAAACCAATGTTTTCCAGCTCTCACGGACAGAACCATAAAGCTGCCCGCTTTCCCATTTCCCAGTTACCGTAAGAGGTGCCTGCAAATAAAACGTATCTCCCCCATAAACTTCCAGATTTCCGCCGCTTACATTTGTTCCTTTTGACTTGTTATATCCGGTTACACCCTGTGGAACAGGAATGGTAATCTTATTCCGATGGTCACCGTTCAATGTAATATCTGGTGTTTTCTGGATATCACCTTCTCTTACTGCAGTCACATTTGCATTGGAAAAAGACAGCTCACCTTTTGGCGGCTCTTCCATGCCAAATAAGTGATTGATATAAGCAATCACACCTGCATTGACCAGGTTTTCATACGGGCATCCTGTAAATGCCAGATCCCCACAATAGGCATAAGATGCTGCAAGATGGGTATAAACATACTTTTCGTCATCACTTTTCCCGGACAGGTAACTGCCTGTGATATCTCCAGCTCCACCATATCCATAATAAAGAACTTTCTGAAGATTCTTATTACTTTCCAGAATATCCGCAACATAGTCACCAGTAGGCGGTGATGCACGGTGGGATTCCAGACAGTACGCCAGTTTTCCATTCACCGTAAATAAGCATGTCAGATAATTACCTAAATAATCCGGATAGTAAATGGTCCGTCCTTTATTCAGATGGACTGTTTCACTTTTTCCCATACCATCTGCAGCAGAAAACATCATCACATTTCCCTCTTCAATATCTCTTTCCAGTTCTGCAAGGACATCCGGGGTATCTTCCGGCTGGGAACTGGTAATCTCTACAGGAAGAGGCTGCTCCGACTCTTCTTCAGAAGACGTATCTTCCTTCTGTTTCTCCCCGCCATTGGATTCCGAGTGTGCCAGCCCTTCCGTATCGGTCAATGTGATGGTCCGTCCAATCATATATGGCTCACTTCCATCTTTTGGGGTAACCAGATACTGTGCGTAATAAACACCTGGGTTTTCCGGCTGGAAAGAGCCTCCATCCTGATCTTTGATTTCAGACAGCAGGACACTCTCCCGCTCCGGGTCATAAGAAATCCCTTCCATAGAAGTTTCTACCCGGAACTCTTTATCTGAGACATCTTTTACAATATCTTCTGCTCTTACCTTCTCTTCTGTCTGTTCCTCAAATACCTGCGTTTCCGTTTCTACTTTTGTCTCCGGCTGTTCCGCCGCAGCATAAACGGATGAAGAAATCATCGAACTCATTCCCATACTAAAAGCCATGACAAATGCCATGGCTCTGGTTTTCCATTTTCCTTTCATAATCATTCTTTCTCCTTTATCCTTATCGTCCCACTTCCCGACCATGAGACTCTTTTTTCTTCTCTTGCTTCTTCATTTCTTTTCTGGTCGTATGGACAGCTTTTTGAATCTCATTTTCCGATAATCCATTCTGCCTGCATCCTTCCAGAATCCCTTCCAGATATAATTTGCCCGGAAGTGCCGGTTGGCTCTGGTAGGGTTCATTCATAATATATACAGCTGCATAAAGTTCCTGCCCATCTTCACACTGCACAAGAATATCCTGTTTTCCATATAGATATGGATATCCTTCATAGTAATCCAGGCTTTTTTCGCATTTTTCTGTAATACTCCATAACACACCCGATACCTGTTCCCCTTGCTCCGGCAGGATACTGGCTACTCCATTTCCCCTGCTATTCCCCCGGAATACCAAGCGGTAATCTTTCACCACTACATTTCCTATTACTTCTGCATCCGGGCATCGAAATTCCATTTGATCCAAATTCATGTTGCTTCCATACGCAAAATACAAACGTTCTTTGATAACTTTCCCTCCTTTATCGCTCTTCCTGCTTTCTCTTCAGACATTCATAGGTGTTCTTGTCATATCTCCATGCTTTGTCCCCTTCCAGATGATCCAATAAGTGTTTCCGCACATTCTTATATTCTGGTCCGATCAGGCCAAGCCGAAGAAGAAAGGTCCGAAAAGTAAAACAGGGATTTTCAGAAATCTCCGTCTTTCTCATATGGGTACATTTCTGATTGATAGCTTGAGCAGAAATTGCTAAAGCAAGAGTGATATTTGCACGTACTTTTCCTGCATGGAGGGTACTGTTAAAACACCGCCATTCCACCGTTCCCTTATCAAACACAGCATGCAGGTTCAGCGCATAGTACCTGGTATCATCATAGTGACTATGCGATCTTCCTCCCATTCTTCTTTCCTCATACCACAGCTGACGAAATTTATCCATGGACATATTCCCGGAAGGCATTTTCCGGATATCTTCCAGCACATTTTCACGGACTTTTTTACACCATTGTTCCACCCGGCTGGGGTTTACCTGCAATGCTTTAAATAAAATATCTTCTTTGGAATACATGATCGTGAGAGCATTCTTTAAACTTCGTGGTGTATGATTGGAGGCATCCACATGAACATGCATTCCACAGGAGGAATTGACTTTCCCCCATGGCTTCTTAAACAGCGGACAACCTGTTGCAGTTTTTCCATTTCGCCATATTCCAGTTTTGGACTGACCATTTCTGTGCTGTACTCACTATCTGCATAAACATAACGGTTTCCATTTCTTCGCTGTGTATGGATGCTCCCATCGTAGGTAAACTTCCACTCTTTTCCTTCCAGATCTCTGACTCCCCAAGTACTGTAGTAGGTTCCGATATAATATGGCTGTGTTCCAAACAATTCTCCTACTGCGTTTGCTGCCTCTTCTCTGGTAATCCCCGTCATTTCTATTTCGGTTCCAAAGTATTGTTCTTTCAGATCCATCCTGACACCACCTTACTGCAGAACATGGATACCGGAATGTACCTGAAACAAGCGTCTTCCTATGGCTTCGATCACATTAACGGTTACCCCGTTTCCGGCCTGCTTATATGCCTGTGCATCAGAATTAAGTTCCAGGATCTTGTCGATCTGTTCCTCATAATATCCCTGTAATCTCAAGCATTCCCGTGGTGTCAGTCTCCGGATTCTTCCTTCATAACACACCCCATGCCGGTCCTGTGCAGTTAAAGTGAACATTTCTTCCTCTGGTGCTTTCATCCTACGTCCCTGTTGACGGACGTTTTCCCTTTCGGGTGTCAAAACAGCTCTTGGTCCCTCTTCTTCCAATGCTCCGGAGCGTTCCCCCAGATGTTTGTCACTAAGGCTATTCTGCCTTGTTGTGATACAGCGTGCCACTTCGGTTACACGCAGTCTGGAATCCAGATCTACAAAATGCACGGTTCCCTGGGTACTGCCCGTTGTCAGCGTATGGGCAACCTGATGTCCCACTCTTCCCCGTCGGGTATTCATCCCGGCATATCCCAGATCAATGCTGTCGCCTTCATATGCCATCTTATAACCTTTTTTGGTATTTTCCTTAATGGGTACCCCAACATCATAAAGCCCTGTTTTTCCTCCCATCCCTCCTGCAGTGGAAGTGATAGTACAGCTTAATCCGTCTTTGGAATAAACTCTGCTCCCTTGGCAGCCTGGGACGATTTGAACAAGAGCCTTCTTGTTTGCTCCGGTGAAAGGTAATATTTTTCCGGCACATCTTTCATCAAGATATCCGATAAGATACACTCTTTTTCTGGACTGAGGGACTCCGAAATCCTTGCTGTTAAGCACTTGCCATTCCACATGATACCCCAGTTCATAAAGCGTATATAAGATGGTGTTAAACGTCGCGCCTTTGTTATGCGATAACAATCCGGGTACATTTTCAAGTAAAAGATACGGAGGTCGTCTTGCTTTAACCAGTCTGGCAATTTCAAAGAATAAAGTTCCTCTGGCATCTTCAAAACCTTGTCTTTTTCCAGCAACTGAAAAAGCCTGGCACGGAAATCCTCCGCACAAGAGATCAAACTCTGGTAGTTCTTCTGGGCGTATTTTTTTTGCGTCATTACAAAACCTACTCTCCTTCTGTGTTAAAAATTGCTCGATAACTTCGGTCTGCATACTTATCGATTTCGCAATGTCCAACACAGGAAAAACCACCAGCCCTGTTGAGCCCTTCCCGAAATCCCCCTATACCGCTGAACATATCAAAAAATCGAATATTTTTTCTGACCACTCCCTTCAACGAAAAAAAGTACGGGCATACCCGCACTTTTTATACAGTTTCCTTATTTATTCTGTTTCTTCCTCTGATTCTGCCTCTTGCAGACGCTCTTCATTCTCTAATTCCAATTCTTCAGGCTGTGTTACATGAAGTTCCGGTTCATCCTCATCTTGTTTTTCCAGTTCATCCGCTGCATCCAGTGCCTGGGTAATAATTTCGATCAGATAGTCTTTCTGAGTGAAACGCCCGCGTCTTTGGCGTTTTTCCTTTTCTACTCTCTCTTTTAAGCGGTTGAATAATTCCTCGGATACTTGTACTGCCAATGTTTTTGCTTCCATTTTTTCCACTCCTTTTTTCATAAAATGCTCTTCGATAACCTTTTGTAAAAACTGAGGAATTGTCATTTCTGTTCCTTCCAGTTCTTCCCTGACCTTCTCATGTAACTCGACTGGTATCTTGCCACAAATGTTTTTGGTTTCCATAGGCATGATCTCCTTTCCTTTTGTTACAATCAACATACTCCAAAGGTCATCACAAAGCTATTCACAATACCCGACAAAGAAATGCTCTGCAAACGAAGCACATTACATAATCATATTTTTCCTGCTCTCAATAGGCACCCCTCCTCTCCTTTTCACACACTTTCTCCACTAAAATCCTACCTTTTTCTATCCTTTTGTTTCATCCGTTTGATCTGCTGACGGACAGCCCGCTCCGCAAGATCCGTCATGGTTACTTCTTTTCCAATCCGGTTGGATTCTTCTTTTGCCAGAAATTCCAGCTGGGTTACCTGGTCTTCCGGTAACGTTACAACTACCATTCTGCTCATGGCACCCCTCCTTTCCTCGTGATCTTTCTATTCCTCTTGCAGCATCGAGATAAAATCCAATACCTGATCCGGCAGCTCCTCTGGCTCTGCAGTTGCAGCAGTTTGTCGCATATCGCCACATTTTAGTTCTTCTCGAACACTTTTCCGGATCAGCTGTTCCAGTGCATCTGCCTGGTCATAGAATAAAATTGCATCCACAAGAAACTGGCTTTTCTCTCCTTCCGGCACTTTCTCCAGAATGCTCCATGCTTTTCTATGGTTTCGGTCTTTCCTATTAGGCCGGAAAGAAAATACGGGACGTTTCATCGTTTCAAAATCTGCCCTGCAAGCCTTTCAAACCCTGCAGCGTTTAAACATACGTCTGGCAGGGTGATAAGCCGACACAGGCGGTCCTGGGGGCTTACGTTGCGTTCAAAAAGGCTCGCTCCCCCTCCTAGGAATACAGCTGGGACTGCCTGCAGATCAAATCCTGCCTCCATGATGGCAGACACGATCCGTTTCACATACTGCTTTCCATAAGTAAGTATGATATTCTTTGCCTCTTCAGAGATGCTGCAGCTCTTTCCGTTCAGAACACGTTCCACCTGTACTTCTGTGATCGACAGCCCCGTATCTCTGCGGACTTGTTCCAGAATCTCGTCTTGGCAACGGATGACTCCCATTTCCAGACTCCTGCAGGTTGCTGCATTTGGAACACCATTATCCAGACGCATGATGTCAATAGTCCAACCGCCAATGTCTACTAAAAGAACAGAAGGTTCATCCCGGATGATCTCCGGGTGCATTGCTACGACAGAATAGCCCTGTGGGAACAGTCTGACATCCAGAACCCGGATTTCATAGATTTCCCCTTCGTATTCAAACACTACCGGATTTTTTCTTTCCAGCAGGTAATCCCGAAAGTTTTTCTTTTCCCGTCCGAAACTGGTAAGCGGGAGGCCAGCGGCCAGCACCACCTCCGCTTTTCGGGGAGCCTTCCGGAAGCGGATTTCCTGTGCAATAGCTGCGAGTGTCAATAAATAATACTGCTCATTCTCGGTTTTGGTACGCAAAAGCGGCTGTCTCCCTGTGCCGCACACATAATATTTCCCTTCTATCCTCAATACTCCACGATTGGTATAAGGTTCATGCTCATATCTTACAATCCCTGATGGGAAACAAATATGTGCTGTTTTCATGGCAGAATAGCCATGATCTACTCCAATAATCATGCAATTCCTCCTTTTTTGCAGACAAAAACACCGCCCCCGAAAGGACGGCATTTCTTCATTACTCTTCTTATTCTTTTATCATTGCTAAAATATCTTCCATGCCATATTGATAAGCTAACTCCCCGTATCTCAGCCACTCGGCATTGAGAGCAGAGAGATAATTATCAATGACTATAATGATTTCTTCTGAAAGCCCCATACTACGCAGTTTTTGTTCATATTGAAACACTTCATCCCTTTCTTTTTGATATTTTGGATCAAAGCGGAACTCCTTTTCTGCTTCTTCCAATCGGAACTGCCTCATACATTCCAAAATTTCCTTTTTTCTTTGTTCCGGTTCTCTTTCCTTCGTTTCTGAGATCTCTTTTAATATCTTTTGGTAATGGAACATATCTGCTTGTCCAAAGTAATAATAGTATGCCCGTTCCAGCATTTCCCGGTTAGATGACAGCTCGCTGTAGGTTTTAAATACCTGGTATTCCTCATCATTTAAGGTTATCCCGTTATTTCCATCGATCAGTTGTATGATAGCTGGATACTTTTCACACAGTTCTTTCATTTGCCTGGAATAGTCTTGATAATCTCTATTATATCTTTTCAAATAGAACACTACCCGACTATCCACCATAGACTCTAAAGTCCCTGCCCATGCTTCTTCCGGTGACAGTTTCATAGGCACATCCTCCTTTCCAGCACAACAGGATACCATATTTGTGCCAGAAAGCTATTCACAATACTACACAAAGAATCTGCTCTCTTTTGTAGCAACTATCCAGCTTATTTACATTCTGATTTTTCAAAAGTACCCTCCCTTTCCTGCATTTGTTTTACCATCCAATATCGGATTCCAAACACATACTCGCAAAAATCGTCCAGCTGTTTTAACGTATATTGATCCAATGATATACGTTTCATCTTCTCCCATACTTCATATCGGTATCTGGGTAGATCAGAAATATAGGTACAGCCAATACAATTTTTCATTCTTTCAAACAAATCCTGTTCTCTCTTTTCTATCAGCAGACTATCCCCCTTTCTCCAAAAGAAAAACAGCCTGTCCAAGCTCATGCTCATTTTAGGCTGCTTCACATCATCTCATTTTCTTTGTCAATATCATATAAATCATCAATACAGATTTTCGTATTGACGATCTGTATCACTCTGGCGGATGTATCTATTCGGGACACCATCCCTTTTTTCTGCAGATATTCTCCTTTGAAGAAAAACACTGCCGTGACTACATCATTTTTCTTAATCTGTCGAAGTTTCCGATCCAGCTCTTCCTGGTACTCTTCCGGCAGTTCTATTTTGGGTACTACGATTTTCTCTTTTTTTCGAAGCGCTTCTGGATAACCTTTTAAAGCAGCAAATGGCATAAATTGTTTTGCTCGGTCTTCTCGGTTCATACGTCCTCTATGTTCCACTTTTATGCCCTCCTATCTGACGGTTCCGTTCCATCGTAGTGGCTCCTGCCTGCAGGTCCATCCCTTTCAAGATAGCGTTTTTCCCGAACTTTTCTTTAATATCCAAGATTGCCTCCTGCATCCGATGTTCCCGTTCTAATTCCGCCGGATCTGTGAACAGGTCATACTGCTGATACTGCTCATCTACCACCTGGTTAAAGGTTACAGTCATTCGCCGGACGGAAGTATACGGATCTACAATCTGACAATATAATTTTTCCGTAGCCGCAATAATTTGTCTGGCTGAACTGGTACTATTCCGTAACCCTATGGTCCCGTGTGCAGGTTTCTTCTCCAGCCGGTTACTGTATCCTACATGCAGGGTGATGGAATCTGTGACCAATCCTTTCTCCACCAATTCCAGACAAAGAAGATCAGCCATCTCTTTCACCACAAGTTTCCCTTTTTCAAAGGTATAATCGCACTCCAATACCTGCCCGCTGGAAAGGGAATTGGTCTTTGGTCTGTAAGATTTGATATCCTGCATGGTAGTGCTTTCCCTGCCCCAGGCGTGATCGATCAGTAATTCCGCATCTACCCCAAACATCCGGTAAAGCATGTCTTCATCTGCATGGGCAATCTCTCCTATTGTCCGGATACCTGACTGCTCCAGCCGGTTAGCAATCCCTTTTCCGATTCTCCAAAAATCTGTCAGCGGCTTATGATTCCACAAAGTCTTGCAATAGGATTCTTCATCCAGTATCCCAATATGATCCTCTACATGCTTTGCTGTGATATCCAATGCAACTTTGGCCAGATACAGATTTGTTCCAATCCCGGCAGTCGCAGTAATCCCGGTATGTTCAAGAATATCTTCCATGATCCTTACACTCAGTTCTTTTGCAGACATCTGATACATTGC
>ENA-OPZZ01001477-OPZZ01001477.1-human-gut-metagenome-genome-assembly--contig:-NODE-1477-length-14359-cov-4.189151_pt1 | contig 14359 bp, 11 predicted proteins | sample MGYA00242487_ERZ504511 | MGnify/ENA primary metagenome ERZ504511 (study PRJEB26092, sample SAMD00036241) | human gut metagenome | host: Homo sapiens | study: EMG produced TPA metagenomics assembly of... | reverse complement strand
TGAGGTAGATTCCCTGCAAGTATGCAATCTGGACAGCACGAATGTGACACCGGAGCACTGGAAACTGCTGGCAAAGACCGTGCAGGAAAATTATGACAGATATGATGGATTTGTCATCTGTCATGGTACGGATACGCTGGCGTACACGGCAGCCGCGCTGTCATATATGATCCAGAATTCCAGGAAACCGATTGTTATAACCGGAGCACAAAAGCCGATCGAGATGGACGTGACAGATGCAAAAAACAAACCTGCTGGACAGTTTCATTTATGCATCTGACAACGATTCACAGGATGTCAACATTGTGTTTGACGGAAAAGTCATTGTCGGAACAAGAGCCAGAAAAGAGCGGGCGAAAAGCTACAATGCATTTTGCAGCATTAATTTCCCATATCAGGCGGTGATCCAGGATGGTATGCTCGTGCGCTATATCACAGAAATGCCATATACCGGACCGGTGCGGTTCTACTATGAGATGAAAAACAGCGTCTACGTGCTGAAGCTGATTCCGGGCATGCAGCCGGATATTTTGCCATATCTGTTTGAACGGTACGACTGTCTGGTGGTGGAGAGTTTTGGTGTGGGTGGAATACCGGAGTCACTGCTGGATGAATTTTATACGCAGATGAACAAGTGGAAAGATAAGGGAAAAATTCTTGTCATGACGACCCAGGTGGCTAACGAAGGCAGCAATATGACGGTGTACGAAGTCGGAAAAAAAAGTAAAACTGGATTTTAAAATCCTGGAAGCTTATGATATGACGTTGGAAGCGACTATTACAAAAATGATGTGGATCATGGGGATGGGAGATCAGACCTTTGAGGAGATGAAACGGGATTTTTACCGGCTGGTGAATCATGATATTCTGTTTACGAAACGTATCGAGGGCGAATTCTTATTTGTCAATTCTTCTTTGCCTGTGTAAGGAATAAGTGTTTTATCAAAAAGCAGTATAATGAAATCATGGAGGACTTGAAAAATGGGAAAAAACATTGATATTGCCGCACTTGGCGAATTATTGATTGATCGGGTTCGGATGGTATGCGTTTAATGCTGCTAAAAGATGGTGACAAAGAAGTAATAATACGACAAAAAGATACTCTGATTGTTTTATATGCAGTCGGAGTATCTTTTTGTAAAACGAAATTCGTTGTAAAAAAATGTGTTTACAAACAAAAATTCATTGTATTTTTTGCTAACACATGGCATAATATATATGAATGAAGAGCGTGGAGGTGCGGTATGTATCGAATTGCAATTGAAAAATTATTAAAATGGAAACAGAACAAACGGCGAAAACCACTAATTATCGAAGGCGCACGTCAGGTAGGAAAAACATGGCTGATGAAAGAATTTGGCAGACAGGAGTATAAAGATACTATATATATCAATTTTGATTCCAATTCCAGAATGGCAGAGTTATTTGCATCTGATCTGGATACAGAGCGTTTGATTATGGGATTGGAAATATATGCGGGACGAAAAATTAATCCGGATAGCGCGTTACTTATTTTTGATGAAGTACAGGAAGTTCCAAGAGCATTGGCATCCCTTAAATATTTTTAGAAAATTGCGCCTGAGTATCACATTGTATGTGCCGGTTCACTGCTGGGGATAGCATTACATCAGGGAACATCATTCCCTGTGGGAAAGGTAGATTTTTTAAAACTTTATCCTCTTTCATTTAAGGAATTTCTGATGGCAAATGACAAAGAAAGATTTGCAGAACTGCTGGATAGGCAGGATTTTCAAATGATTACGAGTTTTAAGCAGATATATATAGACGCATTAAAACAATATTATTTTGTTGGCGGGATGCCTGAAGCAGTACAAAGTTTTTCTGAGAATAAGGACTTTAATGAGGTTCGTGAAATCCAGAAAAGAATCCTTCTTGCCTATGAACAGGATTTTTCAAAACATGCTCCAAATGAAATTGTGCCGAGATTACGTATGCTATGGAATAGCATTCCGGCTCAGCTGGCAAAAGAAAATAAAAAGTTTATCTATGGTCTTGTTCGCGAAGGTGCTCGTGCAAAAGAATATGAAACCGCAATTATGTGGCTTTGTGATTGTGGACTTGTGCATAAGGTCAGCCGTGTCAATGCGGCAGGTATTCCACTCAGGGCATATGAGGATCTGAAAGCGTTTAAGTTGTTTGTATTGGATGTTGGGCTTCTTGGCTGTATGGCGGGGCTTCGTCAGCATACATTGCTTGACGGAAATGATCTTTTTGTAGAATTTAAAGGTGCTCTTACAGAGCAGTATGTTTGTCAGCAGTTAAAAAACATAGAGGATTTAGATATTTATTATTATACGAATGACAGAGGAAGTTGTGAAGTTGATTTTGTTGTTGACACTGGGGAGAAAATCGTTCCTGTGGAAGTAAAGGCAGAGGTTAATCTCAAAGCGAAGAGTCTGAAAACATATCGGGAAAAATTTTTACCGGAAATTTCCGTGCGTACATCGATGGCGGACTTCAAAAAAGAAGAATGGCTGGTGAATCTGCCATTGTATGCAGTGGATCAGATTGTAACTGTTACAGATCGTTGAAGTTTATGAGTCGGAACCGCTGTGTTTTGCACAGCGGAGATTCTGAAAAAAGAAGATTTGACGGATATTGTACGGGCGTTCTATAATACACAGTAAGCAGACACGCAGAGATAGATAGAAGTCTGTGAGAAATGGAGAAAATGCTGCGATGAAGATTGCATATACTTTACGAAATTATAATAGAAAATCTGGGAAAGGATATTCTGGCAGGATTGGATCATCATGGCGGTGTCCATTCCGATTTCCATGGGATATGCACAGATTGCCGGGCTTCCTCCGGCTTATGGCTTGTATGGTTCTATTCTTCCTATATTATTATTCGCAATTTTTTCTACATCAAAGCAATTTATTTTTGGTGTAGATGCTGCTCCCGCTGCTCTTGCAGGCAGTGCGCTGCTTTCTCTTGGTATTGTTCCCGGATCTGAAGCTGCGTTGAATTATATACCGATTTTGGCACTTTTTACTGGTCTTTGGCTTCTTTTCTTTTACATTATAAAAGCCGATCGGATTGTAAACTTTATATCAACCCCTGTTATGGGCGGATTCATCAGTGGAATCTCTTTAACTATTATCTTCATGCAGATTCCGAAACTTATGGGAAGCTCTGCAGGATCTGGTGAAATCATCGAACTTGCAGAACACATTTATGCCGCCGGTCAGGATTTCCACGGGCTTTCTCTCGGATTAGGACTTGGTACATTACTTATTATAAGAATATGCAAAAAATGGATTCCAAAATTTCCAATTGCAATTCTTATCATGGCTGCAGGCGTAGTATCTACTGTGTATTTCCATGTTGACGCAAAGGGTGTGGCACTGCTTGATTCTGTTGGGACCGGACTTCCGCCATTTTTCATTCCTGACTTTAGTCAGGTAGATCTGACTCAGGCTGTTGGGCGTGGACTGATGATTTCACTGGTCGTAATGGCTGAAACTTTGCTTGCAGAAAACAATTTTGCTTTCCGCAATGGTTACAATCTGAATGACCGCCAGGAAATCTTAGCCTGTGCTGCCGGTAATGTTGCCTCTGCATTTGTAGGTTCCTGCCCGGTGAATGGAAGCATTTCCCGGACATCTATGAACGAACAATATGGCGGGCACTCTCAAGTTGTTTCCATTGCTGCAGGCATTACTATGGCAATTCTACTGTTATTTTTCACAGGCTTCATTGGATACCTGCCGATTCCGGTTCTGACCGCAATTGTGATATCCGCACTTATGGACGTTGTAGAGGTTCATTTATGTATCCGCCTCTTCCGACTAAGCAAACAGGATTTTTCCATTTTCATGGCAGCATGTATCAGTGTATTATTTTTAGGAACAATTTACGGTGTGCTCATCGGTGTATTGCTTTCATTCTTTGCCGTTATCACAAAATCCGCGAATCCAACTCGTTCTTTTCTTGGTGTGATTCCCGGAAAAGATGGATATTATGACCTTATAAGAAATGTACATGCGTATCCTATCAAAGGTGTTGTCATGTACCAGTTTAATGAAAACCTGTTTTTCGCAAATGTAAAGATTCTTCAGGAAGATCTTGAAGATGCAGTCAGTCCAGATACGCAAGTCGTAATCATTGACGCAAGAGCAATCAACAACATCGACATTACTGCTGCAGACCGCCTTGCGGAATTATCTTCGCGTCTGACAGACCTTGGAATACATTTTTATATCACTGAACATACTGAAAAATTGAACCAGCAAATGCGTCAGTTAGGTGTTGAACATCTGATTCGCGAGGGACATGTCCGCCGGACAATACTGGCTGCTCTTCACGACGCAGATATTTACGCCCCATATGAACTGGATATCCCGGATTCTGAAAAAGAAAGCGTAAAGCTAAACCTGACATTTCTTCCTGCAGAAGATGAAGATACACTGGAGGAATTTGCATGGGCTTATGGTAATCAGGTAGTCGAGGAAATGGAACATGAAGTTCACCACATCTTAAATCATATTCACGGATTAAAGGATATTGAAGAGATTCTTGAAAACGGTCTTGTAGACCACCTTGAAAATTGGCATTCTCTTGGTGCCTTTGATGAGGACGAATTACTTCGCCGTATCGAGCTTCATCTCGATGAGTTGTCACAGGCACTGGCAGAAAACCAACCATTAGTTCTTCAGTTAATTGAAAAACGAAGACGTATTTTAAGGGACCGTGTTCTACGTGAACATCCGGAAGTCTTCGATAAGTTACAGAAACATCGTCGAAAGCTTGAAGAACGATTAGAACTTCAGCGCGCAAGCGTAGAACCTCAAGAACAAACACCTCAGCCAAATCAAACTTTTGAAAAAGAAGACGTTCCAGCGCAAGAATCTGATGTGGCACATGATTCCGATGTGGCACAAGATTCCGATGCGGCACAAGATTCCGATGCAGCACAAGATTCCGATGCGGCACAAGATTCCGATGCGGCACAAGATTCTGATAATGTACAAAAAGAATATGAACTTGACGAGAATACTGCCGAACAGGAATCCAATCTTGAGCGACAATTTCTAGAATATATTCGCCGACATTAATTCAAAGATTTCCACTAAACGCATACAAAAAAGGCAACACATACACGACGCATGTGTTGTCTTTTTTTCGTTCAATATTTCTATTTTTTCTCTTTGTTACTTTCATATTCTTTCAATGCTTTTAATGCCTGACCACCCATGAGATACAGAATTCCAGTGTTAAATATGGTCATAAGACCAATTCCTACATCCCCCAGATCCCAAACAAATGTATAAGCTGCAATTCCACCAATGAACAGCATTACAAGTGCAAGTACTTTATAAGCAGTCTGCCAGAACCATTTATCACCAAAGAGATAGGATACATTACTTCTTGCGTAAAAGAGTATTCCTAAAAATGTCGAGAAACTGAATAAAAATAATGTAAGTGCTATAAAGATTACACCAAATTCTCCAAGATGATATTTCATTGCTGACTGTAGTAAATCCATTCCTGACTTTCCGGCGACTACATTTTCCGGTGCCAACAGCATGATCATTGCAGTACAGCTACAGATCACAATGGTGTCAATAAATACTCCCAGCGCCTGTGTAAGTCCTGCTTTTACCGGAAAATCACATTCTGCTGCCGCTGCCGCACATGGTGCTGATCCAGAACCCGCCTCATTTGAAAACAGACCTCTCTTTACGCCGTTCATAAGAACTGCACCAAATCCTCCAGATACAACCTGTCTGATTCCAAATGCCTCCTCAAAGATTCGACCAAATACGCTTGGAATACTTTTCATATTTATGAGAATAACAAAAATCGTAATGAAGAAATAACATACAGCCATAATCGGCACGATCAGGTCCAGAACTTTTACCGTCGCGTTTTTACGAAGGACGATCACTGCCGCAACTGCAACAAGGACAATCGTTGTATAAAGCGGTGGAATATGAAATGCATTTTCAAAAGAAGATGCAACTGAATTACTGATTACCTGGCTGATTCCACACCAGCAGATCAGACCGGAAATTGCAAACAGGACTGCAATCAAGGTGTGATTTTTCTTCTTTCCTGTCTTTTCTTCCATATAGTGATGAATATAGTAAGCCGGACCTCCACGGTATCCTCCGTAAAGTGGATCTTTTTCTTTGTGAATCTGTGCCAGCGTTGCCTCTACAAATGCTGTTGAAGAGCCAATCAGGGCTGTCACCCACATCCAAAAGACCGCTCCTGCACCTCCTGCAGAAATTGCAGCTACAACCCCGACAAGATTTCCCATGCCGACTCTCGTCGCTGTTGATACGATCAACGTCTGAAACGTGGACAGACTGTCTTTATTCTCCTTCTTTGACATCAGTGCCCGAATCATATCCGGGAACAAACGCAAAGGTAATACTTTTGTCCGCACTGAAAAATAAATCCCTGTCGGAATCAATAATATAATCAGCAATGAGATTCCCACACTATCTCCACCCGGCAATGGAACATGTATCAAATCTCCCCACAATAATGCATAAATTCTTTCAATTAACGATACAACCATTTCAGAAATATCCTTTCTGAGCTCTTTGTCACTTTAACGCTCTGCACTATCATACTATATCTCAATATATTGTGCAAATACTTTTCATGAAAAAACAATTTCCTGCAATACTCTTCCGACCGCCTGTGAAAAATCACTGATATTTCGAATCTTAATCAGATTTTGCCCAAAAATCTTTCCTGCTACTTCTCCAGAGCGCGCACTTCCCATAAAAATTCCGATCACCTGAATTCCTTTTTGTTTCAGATTCTGCACTTCTTTTGCAGTATCTTGAATCGCAAGCAGATCTGTGTATTCTTTATTTTTATAAAAAGCACCTTCTCCACTATCCTGATCATCCTGCGGGCTTGCATCTGTCAGTACGAGTAAAATCTTTTTCTTTTTTCGCCGTTCTCCATCAAGTGTCCTGCCGCCCGAAGTGCAAGTCCATCGCGATTGTTTCCCGCCGCAACATACCGGAACAGTTCATCCTCTCTCTCTTCTTTGCAATTAGGGAAAAATGTGCAATATCGTATAGCCGCGGATACTGCAATAAGAATAAATCTGTACCGGAATCTTACATTGTTTCAGACTTTTGGATAAAATATACGCCTGTGCCGCAATCTGCTCCTGCATCTGTTTTCTCGAAGAAGAGGCATCTATAAGAATATCAACAGAAAATCCGGGAATTTCTACCTCTTCTTTTCTCTTAAATACTCTTGGATCGTCCAGATAGACTGCTTTCCACACTTCCTGTGGATTTAGTTTTCCGTGAGCTGCTTTCTCTGGAAATCTCTCTTCTTGTTCCTCAAGACAAATCTTTAGCTTTTCTGTAAGTCTTCGAATGGCATTCTGATAAATCGAATAATTCTGTTCATAATGTTTTTTATTCTTCTCATATTGTCTGGCAGTCTCTGCCTGAAATTCTCTAATTTCCTTTTTTTCTCTTTTTCCTTTTATCTTGGATAATTCATTTTCACCGGTATAGATCTTATTTCTGTTTTTTTCTGTCTCCGACTCTTTCAGGCCATCCTCCCTTGCTCTTGAATTCCCTTTTGTAAATAAAAGATGACAATTTTTATGATTTCCCACACACAATTTTTGTTCTATTTTTTCCTGGTATTCTTGCGAATAGATACTCTTCCCAAAACATGCCTCTACATATCTTTTTGTTTCTTCCGGATTTCTCTGTAGCGACAACTGGAATATATAGTGTCTGCCTCGCTCCATTATTCCCGATTTCCCATCAAAAAATGTATTTTGGTCATCATAATTTCTGGCACGTACATAAGTAGCACTTACTTTTCCAAAAGACTGAAATACTCCGGATACCTTCCGCAGAAAATAATTTCCTTTCTTCTTTTCAGTCGGACGATACGCAAAATATTTCCACAGATTTTCTCTTGTCTGTTCCAGAATTTGATCCGTTGACATATCTTCTGAAAAAGAAAACGCATGTAAAATCTGCTCATCTTCCTCTTTTAACCCTGATGACTGTCCCAAAATTTCTCTGCAATGTCCGTTTCGTATCTGATCAATTCTGGAATACTCTTTATATTTCCGATAACGTCTCAGGCTTTCTCTGGCATACTCTTTCCTCAAATCCAAAAGTGCTGTCCTTTTCTTCTCTTCTTTTTGATACAATGCATTTTCCAGCCCAATCCAGAGAAGCCCTTCATATAACTCCTGGTTCTTTCCTCCTAACTGATTAAAAAATACGTCTATTTTTTCCTGATCGTACCATTTATATGCCAGTCCGATAATCAGGTTCAAATACATATCTGCTGTTCCATCCGGGGAAAAGGCAAGAAACATCGGTTCAAATTCATACTTTTCTGCTGCAGTCCATATAAAATTACGTGCTCTTTTCGCTTCTATTAATTCCTGCTCTTCCATTCCTGTCACCTTGTAAATATTTGCATATTTTATTATTTTTTGCGAAAAACATCCTTTCTTTGGATTTTTCTTGAAATCCTTGCCTGAATCGTATCCCGGATCAATGTCTGCTCATATGGATCAAACGATTTGTTCGCAATTCCCATATCTAGCGCTGTATGAATATCAAGTCCTTTTTCCATCAGATCGATTGCTCCCAAAAGGCCTCGAAGATCCAGTGCCTTAGAAGAAATCTCAGCATTTTCACATTTTTTCTGTAAATCTAAAAATAATGCTGCTAACTCTTCTGCCGCATCTTCCCGGATTGCCGGAGAGTTCTTTCTTATCAGTTTTATCAGGCTTTCTTTGGCAATCATCGGCATCTGAATGACGGCAAAACGTGACACCAATGCTTCATTCAGTTCTTTTGTGCCGGAATATCCATAATTCATGGTTGCAATAAACCGCGTTGCAGGATGAAGTTCTATTCTTTCATACCCCGGAACGTCAATGGTCCTACGAAAATCCAATGTTGCATGCAGCACTGCCATAGCTTCACTTTTTGCCATGTTAATTTCATCCAATACCGTAAAACCACCTGTTTTTGCCGCTGTATATACCGGACCAGGCCGGAAAGTCACTTCACCGCCGCGAAATGTATCCATCCCTATGAGGGAAGCAGCATCCATATTCACATGAAAAGACACATCCCATCGCGGCCGCATAAAAACTCCGGCCAGATTCTCAGCAAACAGATTCTTTCCTGTCGCCTTATGTCCGACAAGCAGAAGATTCTGCCCGCATAGAATAGCTGTAATTGCCTGCTCCCACACATCTTTCCCATAATAAAACTGCTCCAGCTTTGGAATTCTTTCCTCATAAGATTTTTCTGCCGGATAACTTTCACGAAATTTTTTTATCTCATCAATCAAATCATCTCTGATTCCAAGTTCTCGTAATTTTTCTAACAAATGCTGTCGCTTCCCTTCTGTTCTAAACTTACCATCTATACTTCTTTTAGAGATTGCCTACATCTCCTGGATGCTATAAAACTCCAAACAATTGATTGATATTTACATTGTCATCAATAATTCTGCTACTTGGCTTTTTTGCATTAGCAAGCATGGTTTCCACTCTGTTTTCCAGTGCCACATCTATAAATTTCCCCATATTAATTCCACGCAGTTCAAAGAAAAGTGCCGGATTTTCATCCAGCCGCACTCCGACGCCATATAACGCTGCTGCGACATGCTTGCACATCAATGCCCAGTCAGGACAACTACATCCGAAACTAATTTCACTTGGCTTCGGAAAAAGTCCATTTTCACCTGCAAATAATTCTTTCATGGCAACCGGGAAATTTCCCGCCAGCAATTCTTCCATACTCTCAATCTTTTCACTGCATTGTTCAATGATATTCTGACAATGTTCCTGATTGAGCGGACTGATCCGTATCTCCACCTTGTATGGGGTTTTTCGTCTCCCCTGTACTTTTGCTTCTATTTTTCCCTTCTTTATCTGAAGATCCACAACCGTTCCCGTTCGGACATAACGTTTTCCGCGTTCCAGCCTTAACTCATAATCTGCATATCTTTCCAGATTCTCACACCATGCATTTCCCCACCATGTCTTCGTAATCTTTCTGCCTTTGACTATAATCGGATGAACTTCTTTTCCTTTTTTCCGTTGCTTTTCAATACTTGCCCCGGCATTCTTTTTCAACAGTCCGCCACTTGGCTGTTCAAACTGCTGACTTTCATCCCAGTATTTTTTCATTTATTTTCCCTCTTTTTTCGTTTCATATGCTTATACAATATTTTGTTCTTTTTATTCTTCAAGCCGAAGCAAGGAGAACAGCTCTTCATTATTAAGATCTGTAATCCATTTTTCTCCACCTGATCCTATAACATTTTCAGCAAGTTCCTTTTTTGAATTAATAATTGCATCTATTTTTTCTTCAATAGTACCTTTGCTTACAAACTTATGAACCATTACATCTTTTGTCTGTCCGATACGGAACGCACGGTCGGTCGCCTGATTTTCAACTGCCGGATTCCACCAGCGGTCAAAATGTATCACATGATTTGCTTTCGTGAGATTCAGCCCTGTTCCTGCCGCCTTAACAGACAACACAATAAACGGAACATATCTTTCACCTTGAAATTTTTCAACTATTTCTGTCCTGCGTTTTACAGGTGTACCCCCATGGATCACATACCCTTTTGCATGAAAAATTCCCGTCAGATATTCTGCAAGATATTCTGTTATTTCCTTAAACTGCGTAAACACAATTACTCGCTCACGTTTCTCATAAATTGTCTCACACAATTCTTTTAACAATGCAAACTTACCGCTGTCTGCCGGGCTATAATCATCCTGTCCCAGATACTGATCCGGATGATTACAGATCTGTTTCAGTTTTGTAATTGTGCCAAGTACAATTCCTCTTCTTTCAATCCCCTCTGCTTCAAGAACACGTTTTTCCATATCCGATACAGCTTTTCGATACAATACGGTCTGTTTTCTGGATAAGGCAGCATAATCTAACATTTCCACTTTTTCCGGTAGATCAGAAATAATATTTTTGTCAGTCTTCACTCGTCTGAGCATAAACGGACTGATCATAGATTTCAATTTTGCATATTTTTCCGGATGCTCTTCTAATCCCTTGCAAAACTCATGAAATTCTTTTGAAGCCCCTAAAAGACCATGATTAAGGAAGTCAAATAATGACCAAAGGTTCGTAAGATCATTTTCAATCGGTGTACCAGTCATAGCAATCCGCATCTTACTCTTCATTTTTTTGATCTCTCTTGTCTGCTTCGTCGTTGGATTTTTTATTGCCTGCGCCTCATCAAGAATCAGACAATCCCATTCTTTTTCCTTCAATGGTTCTATTTTTGCCGCCATTGCGTATGTTGTAATTGTTAAAAATGGTAATTCCTCTTTTGCTTCTTCTGCCAGTTTTGTTGATGGCCTTCCGTGCAGGATTACACTGTTCATAGCAGGGACAAATTTATCTTTTTCTCTCTGCCAGTTTCCAATCAAAGAAGCCGGAACGATTAATAATACTTTTGCATCTTTATCTGTTTTTCTCAATTTTTCAAGATATGTCAGAACCTGAATTGTCTTTCCAAGTCCCATATCATCTGCGAGACATGCTCCAAATCCTAGCCGATTCATATAGTTCAACCAGCTATAGCCGCTTTTTTGATATGGCCGGAGTGTTGCTTTCAAAGTCTTCGGAACAGCTACACTTCGAATTCGATTCGGTTCCCTGAGATCAAGAAGCATTCTCGACATCCACGCTCCATTTGAAACTACAATTCCAACATCTGGAAGGATTTTGTCATTTCCCATTTCCAGTTGAACTGCATCTCTAAAAGATAAGCTCTCTGGAATATCCTCCATTTCTTCCAGAAGCTTTCTTAATTTTTCATGATTGACTTCAATCCATTTTCCCTTTAAAAATGCCAGTCCTTCCGTCTGTCTGAGCAACTGCTCAATCTCACTTTGTGTCAGTCTGACTCCATCTACTTCTAATGACGGCTGAAGAGAAACAAGTGCATCAAAGCCTACCATGGATGGTTTTTCTTCACCCAGTTTTACATTGACAGATAACATGGAATTTTTCTTTCTCCACCAATTAGGTATTCTGCATAAAATTCCTGTCTCTTCGATTTTCTCGATATCTTTTAAAAATGAATATGCATCATCCACTGTGAATTTCAGCGTGTGAAACATTTCTCCACTTTCCATTAATTCCGCGATCAAAGGAGAGACTTCTGCCGCGCGATTTAAACTCGATAAAAGAGTAAGGAGTTTTTCTCTGTCGTCTCTATATTCAGTCAACGCATATTGGAGCGGCATATGCTGTACGCTTCCATCTGACTGCCTGGATGCATAGGTTGCTATAAATGCAAATGGAGCATCATCATTTTTACTTTCTACAAGATGAAGGAAAATACGCTCTGGTACATGCAGGCTTTGATTTCTCTCTGCCAGATACATTGCCACTGAACCTTTATAGTTTCTGATCTGACCTTGAAAAATTGTTTCCAATTCTGAAAATCTGTTTCGTATCCACTTTTCATCAATAAATTCTGTTCCGATTGCATATGGGGTTGCATTAAGCAACCGTTCAATGCATTCCTGTGTCGGAGCTACGTTTATCTTATCCCTTGCAATTTCCAGCTCCGGAAGTCTGGTTAATTCTTTGAAAAATGCATCAGATACAAGATAAAGGAAATATCCTGAAACTGTAAGTTTTGATGGACTCTCTATATTTCCCATATCATATAAAAATTCTGCTGATTCCTCGTCTTCTGTTTCTTCTCCTGTATTTTCCGGATAGAATCCGTTTTTTGTAAAAATGTACTGTCTTTGCATATTGAAATCTCCGTTACTGTTTTTTTCCACAACATTTTTTATATTTTTTTCCACTTCCACAAGGGCATGGATCGTTTGGATATACTTTCTTCTCTTTTACAATTGGCTTCTGCACCGGCATTCTAAAATCATCATAAAGATCATTATAAATATCCGCTTTCTCAAGCGCATCGGAAAAAGCCTCCAGCTGTGACTCTATCCATTTCAGATCTTCTGCCTTTTCCAGATGTTGTGCCAATAATCTCGCCCGTTCAAAAAGCAACTCATTTTCCATCGTACAGCCAATCCCAATAACTTCTCTGCGAATAATTTTGTAGGCTTCTTCTGCTCCTTTTTCTTCCTGTACACACCAACTCCAGACGCTCAGGGCATTCTGGTTATGCGGTTCTTTTTTCAGCCAGTCTTCAAACCATTTTCTTCCCTGTTCAATTTTGCCTTCTGCGTATAACTCTTCCCCGATTGCAGATTTAAAATTGCTGCCATCATCAAAGCTGAAGTCCAGCATTTCCAAGATTCTACTACAGAATTCTACACGCTTTTCGTGCTCACCTGCATTTCCAAGTTCCATTTCAAAATCCTGCAGCCATGCATCTATGGGATATTGATAATCCTGTGATTCCATAAGTTCTGTAATTCCAATTTTATACTCTGCATTTTCAACAATCTTCTGAAAAATCCCCCAGGCTTTCCACCATAATGGAATCATTTTCTCATAATTCTGTTCATACTGAGCTTCATAGCCCTCCTGAACTAAATTGTCCCATTCGTCCCATTCTGTCAGAATTTCATGTGTATCTTCATAATCTATGCACTGCTGCACCATGTTTCGCAACGCCTGCGCATATCTTTTTTCATCATAGGGCTGATTTTCTTTCATTACATCATAAATTTCTTCTATTACAACCGCACCTATTTTTTCTTTCGCCTCACTCACAGAATATCCTGCGTCAATCAGTCTATTGTAAGATTCTCTCGTCACAGGCGGGTCATTTTCTCTTAACTGATTATCTACAACTTCCAATATCAGTTTCTTTAATCTTAAGTTTGCCATTTTTCTTTTCCTCACATTCTTTATTTTTCAACATAACTACAGACACGAAAAGACTGTATCCTTTTTGTATATTGAATTCAAGAATGCCAAGGCATTCTTGAATTTTCTTCATTTTCATGCAAATCAATATCTTCAACCAGCAATTTTCCAATTTCCATGTATGTTCTTAGAAGAGTATTATTCACTTCACTGCAACATGTGTTCTTGCCTCTTGAAGTAATTTTTCGATTTTATTTATCATCCTATTATCCGCTAATTTATCCCTGCTTCCTGCTTCCTATATCATCAACTAGCAATCTCTACACTTATTATATCATTTTCCCCTGATAGTAGTTGTAAAAAACTTCACATTTTTCATATTTTAGGGATACTTTGTGCTGTACATAAATGCCGCCGAGGATGTCAAGTCAATTGCTATAAAAAAAATAATGACGGCTTTTTTACCATGAAAAATTGCATTAAAACCAGCAATAATTTCTCTTATAGAGGACGTATATACTTCTGGCAGTTACTCT
>ENA-OPZZ01001474-OPZZ01001474.1-human-gut-metagenome-genome-assembly--contig:-NODE-1474-length-14395-cov-4.254976_pt1 | contig 14395 bp, 10 predicted proteins | sample MGYA00242487_ERZ504511 | MGnify/ENA primary metagenome ERZ504511 (study PRJEB26092, sample SAMD00036241) | human gut metagenome | host: Homo sapiens | study: EMG produced TPA metagenomics assembly of... | reverse complement strand
TGGGGACTCTTTGGAGGAATGAATGTTATCAAAGGGCAGGCTTTTTATGGTACTACAGGACTACTTCATGCACCTACTGCCGTTATGCAGAAAGATAAAACCGTTATGCTGGAGGAAATATGCTTGATGTAATATACTTTCCCGATATTGGGTGAGAAGTGAATATCATCCCTATACCTATAACTATTATATAAATTGTACTTTGTTTCCTTGGCTGGAAGTAGCATATACTTGTACGTTGGTAAAGGGGATACATGGTTCTTCTTATTGGCCTCAGCAAACTTGGGGCAGGTTTACCAATCAGGACAGATCGTTTCATTTCCGGTTGAGGGCATGGAAAGAAGGCTGGTGGAAGGCTTGGACGCCTCAGGTAGTGATTGGTGCGAATGATCCGGGAAGCCATTCTTCAAATGGAGGTGGAGACATAGATTGGGGGGGCGGTGGTAGCGGAAACCACAATTACTTGACACGTTATTATCTGGCGGCAACGAAACATGTTGAATTTAGTGGAATAGGTACAGTGGGGGTTCATGTAGCTTGGATTATCGGTAAAGCTATGAGTGATGTGCATTATAGCCGTCCTGCTGCAGGGATAAACTTTCACTTTGGCATAAAGGGCGAAGGTTTCTGGCAGAAAGCTCTGAATGGATTTAATCTGATGGCGGAAGTGTGTCCCGGACATGCGGAAGATCTGCATACAGCAACTTATACTGTGAATGTGGGTGGAACTTATTCAATATGGAAAGACCATATCAATCTTATTGCTGAACTGAATGACGGTAAATTTTTTAGCGGAGGTATATTCTTTAAATTACATCTCAAATAACTGACTTGATTTCTAGTGGATGAAGCATTATAAGAATAGCCGGAATCACTTGGAAAAAGTAGTTCCGGCTATTCTTATATAACGATATTTGTATGTCCTGTTTTTATTATCCTACAATGTATTTAGCATTCTTGCCGCTTATTTTACGAATGAATACCACAAGCAGCCACGATACGCCAAATGCCACGATTGCGGCAGCGGGAATTTGTAAAGGCACGGGAACACCGATATTGCGCATCAGGACTACACCCGGACCTGTGAAAAAATAATGTATCATATAGATGCCAAAACCACATACGGTCAAGTTTGCCAGCATACGCTGGATCAGTTCTGAGCGTACTTTTACTTTCTTGGCTATGAGGAAGAAAGGGATAGTCATCATAATCACATTCAAAGAATTATAGGTGAAGAACAGTTCCAACATTTCATCAGTGCATTGTGGTAATGCGGTCATGTGGCGGAAACCGAAGAATGTGACCATGTAACCTGCCAGAAACATGGGGATACAGACTGACAGTGTCTTACTCCATGACCAGTCGTGGTTGCGCAGATAGTGTCCCAATAGCAAGTACCCGTTGAATCCGGCAAAATAATAGAGCATATTGAACGAGTTCCACGCACAGCCTCCCCAAATGTATGGGGATACGAACTGATAATAATAAGGTAACAAGCCGGTTATTCCCCATGCGACAAGAAACCATAGTTTGGCTTTCTCCGAGGCCTTTTCTACCCATGCGGAGAAAATAGGAAGGTATAGATATAATCCGATAAGCAGATAGATATACCACATATGTACGTCTAATAAAGAGAAATTGAGAGGCATTTCTGCTATATAACCCAATGATACGTTGAGTGACTGACGGGCGGCTTCTTCACCGCTATAAGGGAAAAAGTCAAGGATTATTTCAGGATTAAGTCCCAACAATCCTGTAAACCAGGGAAATAAATTATAAATGACACTCCAGATAAGGAACGGCCAGAATACACGGCTGATTCTTTTTTTGTAGAAAGCGGATATTTCGCCACGTACGGGGAGCAGCAATGCTCCTGTAATCATGACAAACAGTGGGACACACGGACGGAGAAAGGCTCCGTAGGCGGCTCCCCAGAATTTGATTTCATCAATGTTGGCTGGCGGTTCGCCGGGGTAAAAGTTGAACGGGTCTGCACTATGGCAGCAAACTACGGTGAACATGGCTACCAAACGAACGACATCCAGCCATACCACATGTTTTCTTGTGGTGTTCATAGCAATAGGTTGATTCATAATTTAATTTTTGATTTGACAGGCACAAAGGTACGCTTTCTCTGAGGATTATTTCTTGCTTTGGAACAAAAAATAAAAAGAACTATCCGCAATCATACTACAAAATGAGAATCCTCCCACTGCAAGAGTCACAATCATTTGTCTTTTGCAGGGGGAGGAATTCTATTTAGGGTTAGAGGGTTATTTTAGTCCTCTGTTCTTCAACAAGGGATCAATACCGGGTTCTTTGCCACGGAAATTGACATATATGTCCATCGCATCGTCAATGCAGCCGGGAGTGAGGATATATTTGCGGAACTTTCCTGCTACTTCTTGATTAAAGATATCGCCTGTTTCCTTGTATGCCTCGTATGCGTCACAATCCAGCACTTCTGCCCAAATATAACTATAGTAACCGGCAGTATATCCACCACCCATGGTGTGGTTGAAATAAGTGGTGCGATAGCGTGACGGAATTTGTTTCAGCAATCCGCGCTTACCTAATGTTTCTGCTTCGAACTGCATAACGTCCATATCATCGGGAATTTCTTTTAATACATGATAATCCATATCCAGCAGGGAAGCAGCTAAATATTCAGCCGTAGCGAAGCCTTGTCCGTATTTGCCACTCTTGTCCATTTTTTCAACCAGTCCGGCAGGAATAACTTCACCTGTCTGATAATGTTTGGCATATACATTCAATACCTCCGGTTCAAAAGCCCAATGCTCATCTATCTGTGACGGCAGTTCTACAAAATCACGCGGAACACTAGCCACACCATAATAATGTACATCTTTGAAAAGATTATGTAAAGCGTGTCCGAATTCGTGGAACAAGGTATTCGCTTCGTCTGCACTGAGCAAAGCGGGTTGTCCGGCTGCCGGTTTGGTAAAGTTGCATACCACGGTTACTACAGGAGCCACTTTCTTGCCGTCCTTGTAGGTCTGTGAACGATAGCTTCCGCACCATGCGCCACCTTTCTTGCTGGCACGCGGAAAGAAGTCCATATAGAGTACACCTAGATGAGAACCGTCTTTGTCCTTACATTCGAATGCCTGTGCATCGGGATGAGGGAGGGGAAGATTGTCCAGCTGGGTGAAAGTGATACCGTACAGTTTGTTGGCAACATAGAACACACCGTCACGTACGTTTTCCAGTTTCAGATAAGGACGTACCTGATTTTCATCCAAGTCGAATTTGGCTTTCTTGGCTCGGTCTGCATAATAACGCCAGTCCCAACCTTCGGCTGTGAAGGTTTTTCCGTCTTTCTTTATTTCGGCATTGATATCTGCCAGTTCTTCTTTGGCTTTGGACAGAGTAGGTGTCCAAATCTGGTCTAATAATTTATATACGGCATCCGGTGTTTTCGCCATACGTTCTTCCAGTGCAAAGGAAGCATAGTTTTCATATCCCATCAGCTTGGCTTTTTCCAGACGGGCTTTGAGCAGTTTGCGTACCACTTCCTTGTTGTCGTATTCATTTCCGTTATTTCCTCTGTTAATGTATCCTTTGAATATCTTTTCGCGCAGGTCTCGGTTATCGGCATATTGCAGGAAAGGCATGACGCTGGGATTATGCAGGGTGAAAATCCATTTGCCTTCCATGCCTGCTTCTTTAGCTGTTTCGGCAGCACTGGCAATCAGGTTTTGGGGTAATCCGGCTAAGTCTTCTTCTTTGTCCACGATCAATTGGAAAGCATTGGTTTCCTTCTGCATATTTTGGCCGAAGGTGAGCTGTAACATGGAAATCTCACTATTTAATTCACGCAGTTTTTTTTGACTGTCGGCATCCAGGTTGGCACCTCCACGTACAAAATCTTTATAGGTTTCTTCCAACAACTTCTTTTGCTCTTTGTCCAAATCGCCGGGATTTTCATAGACAGCTTTGATGCGTGCAAAAAGTTTTTCATTTAAGGCGATGTCATCACTGTGTTTTGATTGTAGTGGAGAGAGTTCACGGCTCAGTGCGTCCATTTCATCATTGGTATTGGCGCTTTTCAGTCCGTAGAATACGGTGCTGACTTTACGAAGTAACGCTCCGCTTTGATCCAGTGCTGCAATGGTATTCTGGAAAGTGGCGGGTTCGGGGTTGTTCACTATAGCGTCAATCTCTTTCTGTTGTTCTTCCATGCCCTGCAAAAAGGCGGGTTTGTAATGTTCCATCTTGATTTGGTCGAAAGGAGGAACCTGGAAGGGAGTTGTGTACTCTGAAAGGAATGGATTTCCGGTAGGGGCTGCCTGTTTCCCTTGCGAACCGCAACCGCTTAATATGGCAACCGCACAGGCTGCCAAAAAAATGTGTTTCATAATAATTTGTTTTATATAGGTGATAATGCAAAGATAGTAAAATAAGGCAAATTCCAATAAGTTTGAAGCGTAGAACTATTTGTTTGTTTTCATAGTCTGTCTAATTATCATACATCATTGTCTAATAATTAGACAGACTGTTTCTTTTTGTTATTTTGCAATGTGTTGTTAATCAGTTATTTGTTTGCGTGGCACGGTTTTGGCATTTATATTATAGAGAACGAATTATAGAAACTTTAGTTTCTTATACACTTTATGGGAAGTAACGTTGTGAAACGGGACTTCTCTCTTTCTAAAATAATAATGATTAAAAACACGAAATATGAAACAGATTTATTATGTCATTCAGGCTTTGATACATGGACGAAGTTCTAATATAATAAAAGTCGTCTCGTTAGGCTTGGGCCTGACTATGAGTATTCTGCTTTTCTCAAGAGTTGTGTATGAGCAGAGTTTTGATACTTGTTTTAAGGATCATGATAAATTATACCAATTGTGGAATATATGGACAGTAAATGGGGAACCTCTTCCTCCTAGTGAATATATTATCGGTGCAGCTGCCGGAGGCATACTGGATGCAATGCCGGAAATTGTGGAATCGGCGGCAAGTGCGGGGATATGGCCGGTATCATCACCTGTTTACAACGGAAGTGTCCGTTTTGATGATTTTAAAGTTGCTGCTGATTCATTGTTTTTTCAGACAATGGGTATTGAGGTCTTGAGTGGTGATCCGGTACGCGAATTGCAGCAAAAAGATGTAATTTTCCTGAGTAAAGATTTGGCGGATAAAATGTTTGGCGGTGAGAACCCGATTGGTAAAATAATTAGTTTCAATAAAGAAATTTGAGTTGACAGTCAAAGGAACGTATGCTGCTTTACCTGAGAATTGTACTATGCGACCGAAGGCCGTCATTTCCTTGCCTTCTATCTGGAGCCGCCGGATAGGAAATTATTCATGGAACGGTGGGGACAGCTGGAAAGAATATATCCGGTTGAAGCAGGATATTGATTTGGATGAATTGAACAAGCGTATTGATATGGTAGTACAGCAACATATTCCCAGAAGTGATAAGTTTGGAATCACTGTCATGGCAAAACCTGTTCGAGATACGTACCGTGGATATGATGAAGTGAAAAGAATGCGTAATATTATGCTTATTTTAGGTATATCTATTTTGTTTATCACGACATTGAATTATGTGTTGATTTCCGTTTCATCACTTTCCTATCGGGCGAAAGCGGTCGGTGTGCATAAATGCAATGGGGCAGGAAACATGACCATATTGAGTATGTTTCTTTGGGAAACAGCGATTATCATTCTGTTTGCCCTGATCCTGATGGGATTGATCTTATTGAATTTTCAGGATTTCTTTGAAGATACGGCAGCTGTCAAGTTAAGCGCTTTGTTCAGCTTGGATCGTATTTGGGTACCTTTATTAACGGTAGCTGTACTTTTCGTTGTGGGTGGGGTGTTGCCGGGACGACTGTTTGCAAGGATACCCGTTACTCAGGTATTCCGCCAATACACGGAAGGTAAAAAGGGCTGGAAACGACCGTTGCTGTTTATCCAGTTTGCCGGTGTAGCATTTATTTGCGGACTGATGTATGTGGTGATGATGCAATATTATTATATCTTGAATAAAGATTTGGGTTATAATCCAAAGCGTGTAGTGGTGGCCAATGCCAGCTTCGGTGAGGAAGAAAAAGGAAATTATGCCTTGAATGTTTTCCGGAATATGCCTTATGTGGAATCCGTGTCCAGTGCCACTTATCATCCTGTCTACGGATATAGTGGAACGATTATTAATGATGAAAGCGGACAGTCACTATTTTCATCCCGTTATTGCAGTGTTCCGGATGATTATCCGAAGATGATGGGGATGGTTCTGAAGGAGGGACGTATGCCCCGTGGTGACGATGAGACAGTCGTCAATGAGACTTTTGCCGAGTGGATGCATTGGGGAAACAATATACTGAATCGTACGGTTTATAATTCGGGATACGTATGTAAGGTAGTGGGCGTGATGAAAGATTATCGCATCGGAAGTTTTACCAGCCCGCAACAACCGTTGCTGCTTATGCACACCAAGAGGTTTGGTGATTGTATCCATGTCCGGTTGAAAGAACCTTTTGCCGAGAATCTTCTCAAACTGAATAAGGAGATGGAGAGTGCATTGCCTGATAAGACTATCGAATTTCGGTCGATGCAACAGATGATCAAAGAGAATTATAACTCTGTTCGTGTTTTCAGTAATGCTACGATGCTGGCGGCAATAACAATGTTTTTTGTGATGTTGATGGGATTGATAGGCTACACTACGGATGAGGTCCGCCGTCGTTCCAAGGAGATAGCCATACGCAAGGTGAATGGTTCTGAAGCAACCGGAATCTTGGAACTGCTGGTGAAAGATGTGCTTTATGTAGCTGTTGTTGCAGTTTTAATCGGAGTGGTAGCAGCATGGTACGTCAATGGTATGTGGATGGATTTGTTTGCCGAACATGTTCCGCTCAGTTGGGCTGCCTATCTTCTGATAGCAATTGCAAATCTGGCAGTCATTGTGGCATGTGTACTTTGGAAATCATGGAAGATTGCCAATGAAAACCCGGTCAATAGTATAAAGAGCGAATAAAGAAGAAATAAAAAGTATAACAACATAATAAATGAACAAGATGATACAGATTGAAAACATTAGTAAAGTATTCCGTACTACCGAAGTAGAGACAGTCGCACTAAATCACGTGAACCTTGAAGTAAAGGAAGGAGAGTTTGTTGCCATTATGGGACCTTCGGGCTGTGGCAAGTCCACCTTACTGAATATTCTTGGTTTATTGGATAACCCAACCGAAGGTTCTTACCGATTACTGGGAGAAGAAGTTGCCGGACTGAAAGAAAAGGAACGTACCGGCGTCCGCAAAGGCAAACTGGGCTTTGTATTTCAGAGTTTTAACCTGATAGACGAACTGAATGTCTTTGAGAATGTAGAACTTCCGCTGACCTATCTTGGTATCAAATCTTCCGAACGCCGCCGCATGGTAGAAGACATCCTGAAAAGGATGAATATCAGCCACCGTGCCAAACACTTCCCGCAACAACTTTCCGGCGGTCAGCAACAACGTGTGGCAATTGCCCGTGCGGTAGTGACTAATCCAAAGCTTATCCTTGCCGATGAGCCTACCGGTAATCTGGATTCCAAGAATGGCGCGGAAGTAATGAACCTGCTGACAGAACTGAACAAGGAGGGAACCACCAATTATCATGGTAAGCGCACTCACAGCACGATGCGAGTTTCGCACATCGTACCGTACATCTGTTTGACGGTAGTGTAGTGGCAAGTGTAACGGCATAAACCGGAACGACAATGAGACAAATCTATTATAGCATCCGAACCTTACTGCGCGAACGCGGCACAAATATCATCAGGATAATTTCTCTTTCGCTGGGACTTACTATTGGTATTTTGCTTTTTTCGCAGATTGCGTTTGAATTGAGTTATGAATATTGTTATCCGGAACCGGAACGACTGGCTATTGCACGTTGCCTGACCACTAACCTTAGCACGGGGGAGACAATGGGAGACGACGGCAACAATTATGATTACACACTTTTTGATGTGGTTGCATCTACTTTGGCGCAGGATATGCCCGAAGAAATAGAGTTTGCCAGTTGCGTCCTTACCGGACAAGGGATGAGTATATATTACGAAGACAAATTATTATCGGACGTTAACTATATATACGCTGATACTTGTTTCTTCCGGACTTTTGGTATCCCTGTCTTAAAAGGGAACCCGAAAGATATGATCATGCCGGGAAGTGTGTTTGTGTCAGAGCATTTTGCCCGTGAAACGTTTGGAGATGCGGACCCTATCGGTAAAATTCTTAAAGCAGACAGGCAAAATGATTTTACTATTCGTGGTGTATACAAGGATATGCCGGAGAATACGGTGCTCACTCACGACTTTGTTGTTTCCATCCATCGGGATGGAGGATATCAGGGAGGATATGGCTGGAAAGGAAATGATGTCTTTTACACGTTTCTCCGCCTGCGTAATGCTGCGGATATTGACAAGGTGAATGACAACATCCAACGGGTAATCGAGAAATATACTCCTGCCCAGTATGATGACTGGAAAATGAATTTCAGTGTCATCCCATTGGTGAAGTATCATTTGATATCTTCCGATGTGCAGAAGCGTTTGATCATATATGGCTTTCTGGGATTCGCTATCTTCTTTGTGGCCATCATGAATTATATGCTGATATCTATTGCCACCCTAAGCCGTCGTGCCAAAGGAGTAGGAGTGCATAAATGCAGTGGAGCCAGTTCCGGAAACATCTTTGGCATGTTTCTGGCAGAAACCGGAGTATTGGTTCTACTATCCGTCCTGTTTAGCTTCCTGTTGATAATCAACATGGGCGAATTGATCGAAGACCTGTTGGGAACCAGCCTTGCCTCACTGTTTGCCTGGGACATCATTTGGATACCCTTGCTCACTGTAGTAGTCCTTTTCCTCCTGGCAGGAGGCATACCGGGAAAACTGTTCTCACGTATTCCCGTCACGCAGGTATTCCGGCACTATACGGATGGAAAAAGAGGATGGAAACGTTCATTACTATTTGTCCAGTTCACGGGTACCTCCTTTGTACTCGGACTATTGCTGGTTACCCTGTTACAATATTCTCACCTGATGAATGGAGATATGGGAATCAAGATTCCGGGACTGGTAGAAGCCGAAACCTGGATGTCCGGCGAAACAGTAGAACATGTAAAAGACGAGTTGCTCCGCCAACCGATGGTGGACGGGGTATCGGCATCCACACACAGCGTACTGGGAGAATATTGGACACGTGGATTGATTGGTAACGACGGCAAACGCATTGCCACCCTTAATTTCAATATGTGCGACTATGATTATCCGAATGTGATGGGAATCAGAATAACAGAAGGCACTACCATCAAGAAAAAAGGCGATCTATTGGTAAATAAAGAACTCGTTCGTTTGATGAAATGGACCGATGGTGCCGTAGGAAAATCAGTGAGTGGGGTAGAAGGTACCATCGTAGGAGTGTTTGATGATATTCGTAATAGAAGTTTCTATTCCAGTCAGTCTCCTATCGTATTGATTGCCGATAAAGAATCGGCCAATCACACCATCAATGTCCGTCTAAAAGAACCCTATGACGAGAACCTGAAACGCTTGAACGAATGTGTGGCAAAAACATTCCCGAATGTAGCCCTGAACTTCAATTCAGTAGACAGCATGATTCGCGAAGGCTATAAGAGCGTATACCGTTTCCGTAACGCAGTCTGGATTTCGTCCTGCTTCATCCTGCTTATTGTCATCACGGGATTGATTGGCTATGTGAATGGAGAAACTCAACGCCGCAGCAAGGAAATAGCCATACGCAAAGTGAATGGAGCAGAAGCCTCCGGCATCCTGAAACTATTGATATACGACATTCTGAATATCTCCGTAATCTCTGTGCTGATAGGTACTGCCGCTTCCTATTTTACAGGCCAAATATGGTTGGAACAGTTTAGCGAACGAATTGATATGGATTTGTTACTTTTTATAGGAATAGCCCTGCTGGTACTATTGGTTATCGTGGCTTGCGTGGTAGTGAAAGCCTGGCACGTTGCCAATGAAAACCCCGTAAAGAGCATCAAAGCAGAATAAAGAATAAAAACCAACAGGCGGAGTAAAGCAGTTAATGCTTTATTCCGCTACCGTTTCCGGATGTTGTTTAGACACTTTCTTAATGTAAATCATCAGACTGACAACCGCCGTAATAAACGCCAATGCATCCGATACCGGCATACTAATCCAGATACCTTCCAATCCCCACCAGTTGGGAAAGAGCAGCAAGCAAGGCAAAAGATAAAGTAACTGCCGCGTCAGCGAAAGGAAAATACTTATTTTAGCCTTCCCGATACTTTGGAAGAAGTTACCAATCACAATCTGCGCCCCTACAAACGGGAACATCAATACAGCCAGCCGGATACCGTCTACGGCCAAATCAATCAATTCATCGCTATCCGTGAAAAGAGCCGACACAGCATGAGGGAAGAACTCGCAGATAATAAACCCGCTACTGGTAATCACAACCCCGGAGATAATCCCTAGTCGCAATGTCTGTTTCACGCGATCTATCTTCTGCGCTCCGAAGTTATACCCCACAATTGGCTGCATACCCATCGTCAGACCTAGTACAATCATCACATAAAGTGTCAGCAAACGGTTAATGATACCATAAGCACCGATCGCCATATCACCCCCGTAATTTTGCAGACTATTATTGATGATAATTACAATGGCACACGCACATACATTCATCAGGAAAGGAGACATACCGATGGCGAAGATACTCTCCACAATCCTCCGTTTCATCTTCCAGATATTCCCCTCAAAATGCACCGTACTGTCTTTCTTGACAAAGTGGCTCACCACCCACACCATACCGATCAACTGCGAAATCACCGTTGCCGTAGCAGCCCCCCTCATTCCCCATTCAAAGTGGAAAATAAAGATAGGAGCGAGGATAATGTTCGCTACCACCGTCACCATCGAAGTCAACATCGCCTTTTTCGGGTATCCGGTAGCACGCATCACGTTGTTCAACCCAATCATCGTATAAGTGATAGGAGTACCCAATAAGATCACCTGCATAAAGCTCCGCGCATAAGGAAGCGTCTCGCTACTGGCCCCGAAGAAAACCAATATATCATCCAGGAAGATGAAAGACAAAATACCAAAGAAGAACGAATTAGTGATACAGAGCATCAACGTGTGTGACAAGATTTCCGTAGCCCCCTTCATGTCCTTTTGCCCCAGACGGATAGACGCCAGCGTAGAACCGCCCGCCGATACCAATGTACAGAAAGCCACCACCAGATTCATCAGCGGAAAGCTGATGGCTAGTCCGGCAATCGCCATTGGGCCTACACCATGTCCGATGAAGATACTATCAATAATATTATAGATAGAAGTAATCGTCATTCCGATAATTGCAGGAATGGAATATTGTAACAGCAATTTGCCGATACTTTCTTTGCCTAAGATATGTGGGTCGTTCTTGCTCATGCGCTAGTAGATTTTGTTGGATAAAAACGTATGTTACGTTTTTTTTAGCTTTGCAAAGGTACGAATTATTTGCCTGATTCGATGATTATTCGGAACTTTGCAACGACGGATACACAAGGTTTAACGTTTAGGTAAAAAGAAAGTTTATATATGAATACAACGAAAACGATTGCGGCACTCTTCGATTTTGATGGTGTCATTATGGATACAGAAACGCAGTACACAGTCTTCTGGGACGAGCAGGGACGGAAATATCTGAATGAAGAAGATTTCGGCCGCCGTATTAAGGGACAGACATTATTGCAAATCTATGAAAAGTATTTCTCGGACCAACCCGAAGCCCAGCTTGAAATAAGCGCCGAACTCTACGTTTACGAGCAAAAGATGTCCTACGAATACATCCCCGGAGTAGAAGCCTTTATAGCCGATCTTCGCCGTAACGGTGCAAAGATAGCCGTAGTCACCAGCTCCAACGAAGAGAAGATGGCTAACGTCTACAATGCCCACCCCGAATTTAAAGGAATGGTAGACCGCATCCTGACCGGAGAGATGTTTGCCCGTTCCAAACCGGCTCCCGACTGCTTCCTGCTCGGGATGGAAATCTTTGAAGCCACCCCCGAAAACACCTACGTCTTTGAAGATTCTTTCCACGGCCTGCAAGCCGGAATGACTTCCGGGGCAACAGTGATCGGACTTGCCACCACCAATACACGTGAAGCCATCACTGGCAAAGCACATTATATAATAGACGACTTCACCGGCATGACATACGAAAAAATGATTTCTCTCCATAAATAACGGCATTATCTTTAAATAGTTATCTCACTTATATTATATTAATAAATGACATAAGAAAAATAAGTGAGATAAATAAAAATAGTGAGATCCATCCATCCTTTCAAATGCCTTCCAACTATCTAAGCGAAGCATTTGAAAGGATTTTTTGCTTTTCTTTCCCAGTTATGAATTAAATGTTATAACTTTGCCGCAATTTTTGAAAGCGTTCAAATGCGCAGACATCAATGACATAAATCATAATTCATAAATCATAAATTAAAAAGACATGGCTGGTTATATATCAGATGACTCAAGAAAGGTGACTACTCATCGCCTGGTTGAAATGAAACAGAGAGGTGAAAAAATATCTATGCTGACTGCTTATGATTACACAATGGCACAGATTGTAGACGGTGCGGGAATGGACGTAATCCTGGTAGGCGACTCCGCTTCCAATGTAATGGCAGGTAATGTGACAACACTTCCTATCACACTCGACCAAATGATCTATCATGCCAAATCCGTGGTACGCGGCGTGAAACGTGCGATGGTAGTGGTTGATATGCCTTTCGGATCCTATCAGGGCAACGAGATGGAAGGACTTGCTTCTGCCATCCGTATCATGAAAGAAAGCCACGCTGACGCTTTGAAGCTCGAAGGTGGTGAAGAAATCATAGACACGGTGAGACGCATCGTATGCGCTGGCATTCCGGTAATGGGACATCTGGGACTCATGCCTCAATCCATCAATAAATACGGCACCTATACCGTGCGTGCCAAAGACGACGCCGAAGCCGAAAAACTGATTCGCGACGCCCATCTATTAGAAGAAGCAGGCTGTTTTGCCATTGTACTCGAAAAGATTCCCGCAACCCTTGCCGAACGCGTGGCATCCGAACTGACCATACCTATTATCGGTATCGGTGCCGGTGGACACGTAGACGGTCAGGTATTGGTGATTCAGGATATGCTTGGCATGAACAACGGATTCCGTCCGCGTTTCTTGCGTCGTTATGCTGACTTGTACACGGTGATGACCGATGCCATCAGCCGTTACGTTTCTGACGTGAAGAATTGCTACTTCCCCAACGAGAAGGAACAATATTAAATATAGTATATGGCAGTTAAATTGTGGACAGTTCATTTTATGCGGATATGTGTAGCTAATTTGCTGTTGTTTATCTCCTTGTATATCTTGTTTCCGGTACTTTCCGTTGAGATGGCAGACCGTCTCGGAGTACCGGTGGCACAGACAGGAGTGATCTTTCTTTTTTTCACTTTAGGAATGTTCCTTATCGGTCCGTTCCATGCTTATCTCGTAGATGCTTATAAGCGTAAGTACGTATGCATGTTCTCTTTTGCCACGATGGTGGCAGCAACGGCAGGATATGCTTTTGTGACGAACATCACGGAACTCATCTTGTTGAGCACCGTACAGGGACTGGTTTTCGGAATCGCTACCACCGCAGGAATCACATTAGCCATTGACATAACGAACGCCACACTTCGTAGTGCCGGAAATGTCAGCTTCTCCTGGATGGCACGTTTGGGGATGATTATAGGTATTGTTCTGGGCGTCTGGCTCTATCAGAGTTATTCCTTTAAGAATCTGTTGTCCGTGTCGGTGATTACCGGAGCAGCGGGTGTTTTGATGGTATCCGGAGTATATGTGCCTTTCCGTGCACCGATCGTGACCAAGCTTTATTCCTTCGACCGCTTTTTGTTGTTGCGGGGATGGGTGCCTGCCATCAATATGATTCTGATTACCTTCGTTCCGGGGTTGTTGATTCCGCTTGTACACCGTTTCCTTAACGATTCCGTATTGGGAAGCAGTGGAATCCCTATACCGTTCTTTGTCGGTACAGGCATCGGATATCTTGCCTCCCTGTTGCTGGCGCGTCTGTTTATTCTGAAAGAAAAAACTCTGCGGCTGGTGCTCGTCGGCATCATACTGGAGATTGTAGCCATCACTCTACTGGCCTCCGGTTTTCCGGTAGGCGTACCTTCCGTACTTTTGGGTTTGGGACTGGGGTTGGTGATGCCGGAATTTCTGGTCATGTTCGTGAAACTGTCTCATCATTGTCAGCGGGGTACGGCAAATACCACTCATCTGTTGGCCAGCGAAGTCGGATTTGCATCCGGAATAGCTGTTGCGTG
>ENA-OPZZ01001473-OPZZ01001473.1-human-gut-metagenome-genome-assembly--contig:-NODE-1473-length-14398-cov-1.775909_pt1 | contig 14398 bp, 14 predicted proteins | sample MGYA00242487_ERZ504511 | MGnify/ENA primary metagenome ERZ504511 (study PRJEB26092, sample SAMD00036241) | human gut metagenome | host: Homo sapiens | study: EMG produced TPA metagenomics assembly of... | reverse complement strand
CACCTTGTACGCCTACCGGACATTCTTCGCCCGTTTCCGGATCGATCACGCGGACTTCGGTGAATTCGTAATCACGGCCTACCGTATTGTAGCGGACTTCCGCCGGATCGTCGATGCGCGAATGTGTCATGCCGGGCGATGCTTCCGTCAACCCGTATACGCTGGTCACACGCATGAACAGTTTTTTCTTCCACCTGTTTCATCAGTTCCACAGGGCAAAGGGAGCCTGCCATGATGCCGGTGCGGAGGGAGGTCAGGTCGAACATGCTGAACATCGGGTGATTGAGCTCGGCGATGAACATGGTCGGAACGCCATAAAGGGCCGTGCACCGTTCCTTGTGGATGGAGGCGAGTACGACCAGCGGATCGAATTTTTCGACCATGACTTGTGTGCATCCATGCGTCAAGACGTTCATGGAGGCGAGCACGACACCGAAGCAGTGGAACAGAGGTACGCAGCAGCATAGTTTGTCGTCTGCCGTGAATTTCATGTGTTCTCCTGTCAACAATCCGTTGTTGGCAATGTTATAGTGCGTCAGCATGACCCCTTTGGGAAAGCCGGTCGTGCCGGATGTATATTGCATGTTCACGACGTCGTGCGGGGTCACCAGCTTTTTGGCTTCCAACAGTGTCTCGTCACTGACGTTTTCGCCTAAAAGCAGCAGTTCGGGAGTGTTGTACATTCCTCTGTATTTCTCCTGCCCGATGTAAACTACATTCTTCAGAACCGGGAAACGTTTGCTTTTCAGGTAGCCACGTTGTGATTCCTTCAGTTCGGGCAACATGGTATATACCATGTCGACATAACTTCCGTCGAACACGCCGTCGGTAATGCATAATGTATGGATATCCGCGTTTTCGACCAGGAATTCCAGTTCGCTCTGCTTGTAGTTGGTATTGACGGTAACGGCCACTGCTCCGATCTTGGCGGCAGCATACAGGAATGTAAGCCAGTCGGGGACATTGGTCGCCCAGATGCCGACATGCGTGCCATGTTTGATCCCGATCGAAAGCATGCCTTTCGCCATCCGGTCTACACGTTCGTTGAATTCCTTCCAGGTGAAACGGAGGTCGCGGTCGGAATATACCAGATATTCCTTGTCGGGTGTCGTCTCGGCCCAATGTTCCATCCACTGGCCGAGCGTCTTATCTTGTAATTGAATGTCCATAGAAGCTGCAGATTAATAGGGGGTGTAGATGACTCCGAGGATTTTCGCCGTATTGTCGGCAGCGGCATGTACATGGTGGGCGACGATAGAATCGTAGTAGATGCTGTCGCCTTCTTCCAGGATATAGGTATTCTTGCCATAGTTGATTTCGAGGATACCTTCCAGTACATAGATGAATTCTTCCCCTTCGTGTGTGGAGAGGACGAAATCCACCCCTTCTTCGCTTGGAGCGACATCGATCAGGAACGGTTCCATATGGCGGCCCGACTTGTCTTGTGACAGCGAATGGTATTCCATGTGTTTGCGTGCCTTGCTGTCGTTGTTGCTGAAACCGATGCTGTTTGTGTCGTTGCTATCTTTCTTGCGGCAAATGACGGGGCCCAGTTCGGACTGATCGTCCAGGAATGTGCCCAGGCGTACGCCTAATACGCGGGCTATCTTGATTAGCGGGGCGAGAGACGGAAAGTCTATATTGCCCTCGATACGTTCTATTTGTTCGATACTCAGACCTGAGCGTTCGGATACTTCCTGGGTGGAAAGTTGTTTGGATTCACGGATACTTTTGATTTTAGCTCCTATGATTTTGTTGTTTCCCATGAGCATTATATGTTTATTGTTTATTGAATCTTTTAATTTGTAACAGAACGGCGCAAAATTACATTAAATTTTCATTAAACAAAGGTATTAGGTAAAATGAAAAAAGGATGACCCCGTGGAGACATCCTTTTGAACTTCTTGCGAAGAAATTGTTTCTTACTTTCTGATACCAAGCTCTTTGATGATAGCACGATATCTTTCGATATCAACCTTGATCAGGTAATCCAGTAAACGACGACGCTTACCTACCAACATTTTCAGAGCTCTTTCGGAGCTATGGTCTTTGTGATTAGCCTTCAAGTGTTCAGTCAAATGTGCGATACGAACTGTGAACAGTGCGATCTGGCTTTCTGCAGAACCTGTGTTGGTTGCAGACTTGCCATACTTTTCGAAAATCTCTTTTTTCTTTGCTGAATCTAAAAACATGATTCTTGTGTACTTTAATAAATTAATACTATGTTATCTAAGCGGGGACAAAGGTAGGGATTCATTTTTGATTGACAAATCTTTTTATGTATCTTTTTTTATTTTGAAGTGTCAATGTCATATACTTCTCGCAAATTTATTGTAATTTTGCGGCCAATAAATTAGTTTTCAATGCAAAAGATTAGAAACATCGCGATTATCGCGCACGTAGACCACGGTAAGACAACGCTCGTGGATAAGATGTTATTAGCCGGTAAGCTTTTCCGTGAAGGACAGGCAGAGCCGGATCAGTTCCTGGACAATAATGACCTGGAACGCGAACGAGGGATTACGATCCTTGCCAAAAATGTATCTATTAATTATAAAGGTTATAAAATCAACATTATCGATACTCCGGGACACGCCGACTTCGGAGGTGAAGTGGAACGCGTATTGAACATGGCTGACGGTTGCTTGTTGCTGGTCGATGCTTTCGAAGGCCCGATGCCGCAGACTCGTTTCGTGCTTCAGAAGGCTATCCAGTTAGGCTTGAAACCGATTGTGGTCATTAATAAGGTAGACAAGCCGAATTGTCGTCCGGAAGAGGTGCAGGAAATGGTGTTCGACCTGATGTTCAGTCTTGATGCAACGGAGGAACAGCTCGACTTCCCGACGATCTACGGTTCTGCCAAGCAGGGTTGGATGTCGGAAGATTGGAAAGAGCCGAAGGAAGATATTACCGCTTTGCTGGATGCTATCATCCAGTATATTCCGGAACCCCAGGTATTGGAAGGCTCTTCCCAGATGTTGATTACTTCGTTGGACTATTCCAAGTATGTAGGCCGTATCGCTGTGGGGCGCGTGCATCGTGGCGAACTGCGCGAAGGACAGGAGATCATGCTTTGCAAGCGTGACGGATCGATGGTGAAATCGAAGATCAAGGAAATCGACGTGTTCGAAGGGCTGGGGCGTACGAAAGTAGATGCTGTCCAGTCCGGTGATATCTGTGCGATTATCGGTGTGGAAGGTTTTGAAATCGGTGAAACGATTGCCGATGCCATGATCCGGAACCGCTGCCGACGATTGCTATCGACGAACCGACGATGTCTATGTTGTTTACGATCAATAACTCTCCGTTTTTCGGGAAAGATGGCAAGTTCGTGACATCTCGCCATATATATGATCGTTTGATGAAAGAACTGGACAAGAACCTTGCCTTGCGAGTGGTTCCGACAGATTCTGCCGATTCTTGGTTGGTGTATGGACGCGGTGTTCTCCACTTGTCTGTCCTGATCGAAACCATGCGTCGTGAAGGTTACGAGTTGCAGGTTGGTCAGCCGCAGGTCATTATCAAGGAAATCGACGGTGAGAAATGCGAACCGGTCGAACAGTTGACGGTCAATCTGCCGGAAGAATGTTCCAGCCGTATCATCGATATGGTAACCAAGCGCAAGGGTGAAATGACGATGATGGAAAGCAAGAACGACCGTATGCATCTGGAATTCACGATTCCTTCCCGTGGTATTATCGGTTTGAATAATGCTGTTTTGACTGCGTCAGCTGGTGAAGCGATCATGGCGCACCGTTTCCTCGAATACCAGCCGTGGAAGGGAGAGATCGAACGCCGTACGAATGGTTCTATCATCGCGATGGAAACAGGTACTGCCTATGCTTATGCTTTGAATAACTTGCAATCCCGTGGACGTTTCTTTATTGCTCCAGGCGATGAGGTGTATGCCGGACAGGTTGTTGGCGAGCATACGAAAGACAATGACTTGGTGGTTAACGTGACGAAGTCGAAGAAGCTGACGAATATGCGTGCTTCCGGTTCGGATGATAAAGTGTCTTTGGCTCCTCCTACGGTGTTCAGCCTGGAAGATGCTTTGGAATATATCAAAGGCGATGAATATGTAGAAATCACCCCGAACAGCATGCGTATGCGCAAAATCATCCTTGACGAACTTGAACGTAAGCGCCAGGGAAGATAAAAGCTATCACAACATAATCGCGCCGATAATGCAAATCATACTTGGACTTGCGTTATCGGCTTTTTTTGTTTTAATTCCAAATACATGCACTACTAATCCTATTTATATCGGGAGGGCAGTTTGTAAATCGTATTCAAACGTGGTACGGTTGTTGATTGTCAAATTAATAATGAATAATATCAAAAAATAAGGGGAGGCATTTGCGTATACTGATTATTTTTGTCCTATTAAGTAAAAAACTTTAAAGGAAATGAAGAAAAAGTATATACAGCGTTCATATGCCTTTGTTGTGCTGTGGTGTCTCTCTTTGCTCAGGAGCGCGTAGTAGAATTAACGAATCCGAACGAAAGCTGTACGAGTATTGCTGCTGGCAAATTGGCGACGACTGATGGTTCGGTCATGACATCGCAGACGTGTGACGGGACTTCTCGTACTTGGATGGAGGTTGTGCCTGCCCAAAACTGGCCGGACACCGCAAAACTCGATCTTTATTGGGATCTCCGTCATACGGAAAGCAAAAACGACCGTTTGGGTGTGAAACTGAAAGGTTCTATCCCACAGGTTCCTTATACATTTGCTTATCTGAATACCGGTTATCCTTGTATGAACGAGAAACAGCTGGCGATGGGAGAAACGACTATCGTGGGACGTAAGGAGCTGCGTAATCCCAAAGGCTTGTTCCATATTGAGGATTTGCAGGGGATTGCTTTGCAACGTTGCAGTACGGCACGCGAGGCGGTCTTGCTGATGGGACGTTTGGCAGAACAATATGGCTATCGTGATGGAGGGGAATGCCTGACGGTTGCCGATAAGAGGGAACTCTGGTTTTTCGAGATTACGGGTGCAGGTTCGGAAGATATGGGGGCTTTATGGGTTGCCCGGCGCATACCGGACGACCATGTGACGGTTTCGGCTAATACACCTCGTATTTCCGATGTCGATTTCGGGGACAAGGATAATTATATGTATAGTGAAGGACTGAAGGAGAAAGCACGGAAGTTAGGGTATTGGGACGGGAAAGAGCCTTTCAAGTTCTGGAAAGTAATCCATGAAACGGGGAAGAAGCCTTTTTACCATCCGGGATTTTTTTGTTTTGAAAACGCTGGCTCCTTCTTTGAACCTGACGATGGACATGGAGGAGTTACCTTTGTCTGTCAAGCCCGAACAGAATGTTTCTTTGGCGGATATGAACCGTCTGCTGCGTGAAACATATGAGGGAACAGAATGGGATATGACAAAAGACATGATGGTTACGAAGAAAATCAAGGATAAAGATGGAACCGAGCGCGATACGATATATAAAAGCCCGTTGGCACAAAACTGGATGACGAATGATATGTTTGAATTCCTGAATGCCGGGCGTGGTGAAAAGAAGATAGAGAAACAGCGGACGATATCGGTTGTCTGGTGTGCTTATTCGTTTGTGATCCAGTGCCGAGATTGGTTACCGGACGAGGTTGGAGGCGTTTGTTGGTGGTCGGAAGATAATCCGGGTGAAAGTCCCCGTGTCCCGTTATTTGCCGGAATGACGGATGTCCCTGAAAGCTTTAAGGTATGCGGGCATAAACGATATCGTCCTGATGCCGCCCTTTGGACCTATCGACGTACAAACCGTTTGGCGCAAGTGAGTTGGGGGCATGGTCGTAAATTAATCGAGCCTGCCGTCCTCTCTTTCGAGCAGAAGGCTGCCGACGAAATGCCTCTGATAGAAAACAAGGTATCGGCCCTTATTCGGGAAGGCAAGAAAGATGAAGCCCAAGCTTATCTTACCCGTTATTCCTTCGATTTTATCTATTCGACTTTGCGTTGTTGGGAGGAAATGGAAGGACAGCTATGGCATAAGTTTGGACGGGGTTTCTGATTGAGGGCTTCTTTAGTGTGAGTTCTTCTTGGCTTTTCCCGCTGCTTTCGATTTCTTTTCGGTAGGAGAGTGGGTTTATGCCTGTTTTGCTCCTGAAAAAGTAAGAAAAATAGTCGGCCGATTCAAAATTGAGCTTCATTGCGATGTCTTGGATCGACATTCCGTACTGCTCAGTAAATCTTTGATCTTGCTGAGCTTCAGTTGCAGCATGTATTGATGGGGAGCGATCCCAGTGTATTGCTTGAATGATTTCCTGAGATTGGAATAGCTCATGTTGATGGATTCGGCGATATCTTCCGGTGTAAACTTGTCGTAAATGTTTTCCCGCATCAATACGCATGCTTCCTGTATCTTCTGCATAGAAACCGATCCATAATCCTGATTTTTGTTGATCGAATAGATCAAGCCGATCGTATGCATCGTAATTCCCGCCAAAACAGCTTGGAACCCGGATTTCTGTGCCCTGGCACAGTCAAGCATTTCCCCGAAATGCTTGACGATTTGGTCATTCATGCCGATATGAAATATGGGATTTGCGCGATTAATAATTCCGTTTAATAATTTTTCAAAATAATCACCTTGAAAGGTTACGTAATATTCATCCCAACCTATATTGGCGATAGGTTGGTAGCTATGCCATTGTCCGGGGAAAATAAAGAATGCGTCTCCTTTTGATATTTTCTTTTCAAAGCAGTTGATGGAAGCAAAAGTTCCTTCTCCTTTTACAATATATACCAGGGCGAACTCGTCAATAATTCTGCCCCGGTCGGGATTAAATGTATATCCGATTGGGTGACCTTTAAGGGGATAACTGCCTTTTGGATCAATAGACTGAAATCCTATGCCGCTAATAGACATTCCCCAGATGTTCTCATCATTGTTTGTCGGTAAGTACTTTATGACATTATGTTTACTGCGATCAAAATCCATTTGGTGATTATTTGAGTATTTCAGAATAAAATGTTTCTCGCTTGAGAGATTACATTTATCTCTGTTTACAAAGATATTAAATTTATTACATCTGTCAAAAAGCAAGGGAAAAATATCATTTTTTCATGATTATAAAGATAATAAAGGCAGACATTTGTGAAAATAAATATCGTTTAACCTAATAAGTTTGGAGATTATGAGAAATCGAATTCTATTTTTGCTATGTTTCCTATGTATAGGATTGCAAGCATTTGCCCAGATTTCTATTTCAGGAAAAGTGGTTGATGCAGGAGGGCTTGAACTTCCAGGCGTAAATGTGATGGTAAAGGGAACAACTATCGGTACATTAACCGATGGTGATGGAAGGTTTACGATTCCAGATGTTCCGGGTAGCAGTAATGCCGTATTGGTATTTTCTTATGTCGGTTTCCAGACACAAGAAATAAAAGTAGGAAATACCAAAAATTTAACTGTGAAATTGCAGGAAGATAATATGGCATTGGATGAGGTTGTGGTGGTTGGTTATGGTACATCCCGTAAAAAAGATTTGGCAGGCTCTATTTCTAGTGTTAAATTGGATGATTCTCCGTTGACGCAGTTGGCAAACGTGAATGCTTTAGTTGCGTTGTCAAGCAAGATTCCGGGTTTTAATTATTCCCCGACAACAGATGCCGGTGGTGATAATACGGCTTCAATGACGATTCGTGGTATGAATTCTATTATTACAGGTCCTTCGGAGGCAAGCTTGAACAAGCCGTTGTTGGTTGTCGATGGTTCTATCTTTAATGGTAGTATCAACGAAATTGCCATGACGGATGTTGAATCCATTGATGTTCTGAAAGATGCCAGTTCTGCTGCCATCTACGGTTCACGCTCTGCAAATGGTGTAATTATTATTACAACAAAGCGTGGTCGTTCTTCCAAACCTACGGTTAATTTGGATGCTTATTACGGAATTCAGAGTTGGACAAGAAAGCCTCAGATGGTAACGGATCAAAATGAATTTTTGAATCGTCGTCGTGAAGCGATGATTGCTGCCGGTTCGATTGATCCGAGCGTAGGTTTGGACCCCGCACAGCTATTGAATGCTGAGGAACTGGAAGTTTACAATGCTGGTGGTTGGGTTGATTGGATTGATGAGGTCTCTCAAAATGCGCAGATTCAGAATTATAATCTGAGTATTTCAGGAAATGCTCCGATAAAGTGAATTATTATTTGTCGGCCGGTTATATGAAACAGGATGGTCTGATTGTTGGCGATGACTATAAAAAGCTGACTTTTATGGCTAAAATGGACGCAAAAGTTACAGACTGGTTGACGGTCGGTATGCGCGCATCTTATTATAATGCCTCTAATCCTGGTCAGATCGCAAATATTCAGTCTGCAACATGGCTGTCGCCCTATAGCCATAAGTATGTACGTTATGATGGCTATACTGATTGGTATGAAAGATATGCAAATGGAAATGTCGCCAGCCCGTTTTGGAGTTCTTCCGAAACTACTTCCTATTTGTGGACAGATCGTGAGAAGAAATATGATAACCTAAATGGAACAGGATTTGTACAGATCGATTTCCCGTTTGTAAAAGGTCTGAGCTATAAGTTTACCATGAATGCTGTAAAAAATACGAACAATGTTGATATGTTTGTAAATCCCCAGTATTTCTTGGATACGAGAAAAGTTGAGGAATTGGCTGATCCGTATAAGTATACGGCGGAGGCAAATGGTAAATCGGAGATTAACCAGACTTATGCGTGGACAATGGACAATGTGTTCACTTATACGAAAGATTTCGGAAAGAATCATTTGGATGCAATGCTCGGTTATACGCGTGACGCCACTCATCAGAATCAGTTGAAGACTGCTTATAGTGGTTTCAAACTGCCGACTGTATTAGGCTCGTACGGACAAAATTTGGCAACGACTCAGCAGATTAACAAGACATTGAAGGAATGGCAGAATGTCGGTTATATGGCTCGTGTCAATTATAACTATGCAAACAAGTATTATCTGACGGCGAACTTCCGTCGTGATGGTTTCTCTGGATTTGCAAAAGGTAGTAAATGGGCTAACTTCCCAGGTGTGTCTGCAGCTTGGACATTGTCCCAGGAAGATTTTATGCAGAATGTAATTCCGGGATTGAGTTTCTTAAAGCTGAGAGGATCCTATGGTTTGACCGGTAATCAGAGTATCGAAGCCTATGCTACATTGGCTACAGTCGCTTCCGGTTATACTTGGTATGATGCATCTTCTTTGTATATCTATCAGAATTCGTTGGCAAATGAGGAATTGACTTGGGCGACAACTAAAACAGGAAACTTCGGTCTTGATTTCGGATTCTTGGACGGACGCATTTCTGGTTCTATCGATGTTTATAAATCAAAGACAAATGATATGTTGTTGAACCGTTCATTGCCTTATATGACTGGTTTCTCGGAAGCAAAGTTTAATGCGGGTGAGGTGATGAACCGCGGTGTCGAACTATCTTTGAATACGGTTAATATAAATGGAGACGGTAAAGATAATTTCCGTTGGGAAAGCGGATTGACTTTTTATCGTAACAAGAACAAGATTGTTCACCTTTTTGGCAAGGATGCTAATGGCAAGGAAGCGAACGATACGGGTAATGCGACAACAAATGGTTACGAAACTGCTCGTGCGTTGGTTATAGGCGAGTCGATCAATGCTGCATGGGATTTGAAAATGTTAGGTATCTTCCAATCTCAGGCTGAGATTGATAGCTATGTAGACGCGAATGGTAATAAGATTCAGCCGGATGCTGTACCTGGTGACATCAAGTTCCTGGATTATAACGGTGATGGTAAGATCAGTACGGATGACCGTCACTGTATTGGAGATATGGACCCATTGTTCACGATCAATTTTAGCAATACGTTAAGTTGGAAGAACTTCTCTTTGTATTTTAACTTCCGTTGGGATGCAGGTAACAGTTCTCATTTTATCGGTAGTGATCCGTTTGGTAATTACCATAATACGGCAACGACATCAGGTGCTCAGTTGAAAGTTGCTCCATGGAGCGAAAATAATCCAACAAACGAGCATCCGCGCTTGGGCTATGTAAATACTTATTCCTATTATTTTTGGTCACAACGTCAGTATCTGAAACTGAAAGATTTGAGTCTTTCCTATACTTTCGATCAGCCGTGGGTAAAGAAAGCCAATATTCAGAATTTGCGTCTTTATCTGAGTGGTACGGACTTATTCACAATTACCGGCTGGTCTGGTCTGGATCCTGAAACAGGTGGTACGATTGCTGCCGGTCCTGGTAGTAGCCGTTATGGAAGCAAGCCTGCTTATCGGACACTTACAATTGGTGCTAATATAACATTCTAAAAATTGAACGGATATGAAAATTAAAAATATATTGTTAGGAACGGTTGTTGGCTCTTTGTCCCTATGTGGATTGGTTAGCTGTGACAATGATTTTCTAGAAGAAAAGTCATATGAATATACGTCTTCGACTTCGTATAATACACCTGAGGAATTGGACATGGCAATCGGTTTTCTGCATGGGCGCATCCAGTATTTGTTTTTTGGTGTATGGGGTAATCATAACTATTTTTATGACAGGCATGGGACTGGACACCTTTGCTGCAACAGACCAAAATTATATTACAAGTAACTGGAAGACATTTACTCCTGACGAACCGGGATATTCACGTCACTGGGTACGATAATTGTGTCAAATAATCCAACAATCGAATATAATTATCGATGCTATCGATACTCGGGATATCAAATGGGATAGCGAGACTCAAAGAAATGAGATTAGGGCGGAAGCGATCTTTTTCCGTGCGTGGGCTCATCGTTGTTTAGCCGGTATGTACGGTGACACTCCTATTATATTGGAACCGGCTCGCTCTGCAAAAGTAGATTATGAACGTTCTCCCCGTATGGATGTTTGGAAACAGTGTGCCGCGGATTTTGAATGGGCAGTTCAGAATTTACCGTTGACAACGACGAAAAATGGCCGTATCGTAAAAGCGGCTGCAGACCATATGTTAGCTGAAATGTCTATCTGTATCGGTGACTATGATAAGGCGATTGCGGCGGCAAAACGTGTAATTGATGGAACAGACGGAGATTACCATCTGATGACCGAACGTTTCGGAACACGGGCTGGTGAGGCAACGGACCGTTATGGCAATCCTCATAGCTCTTATTGGGATCTGTTCCGTATGGGTAATTTTAATTATCAGGAAGGAAATAAAGAAGCAATCTGGGTAGCTCAATATGATTATGAAGGACGCATCAGTAATACTGGTGGCGGTGGTGTTGTAAGTTGGGGATCTGCTCCAGCAAAATGCCATATCGAACAGGCTTTTGTCTCTAATTTCTATAATGTGGACAAGAAAAGGGACTTTGTCAAATGGTGACGTTATTCAGATATTTGGATTTGGGGTGGGGCTGTAACTTTTTACAAATAGTAAAGCGGATTATGATGCGAATAAGAATAAGTCGAATGTAGCAACCGACTCGACGGGGTATGGTGGCGGTGGAACTTGCCATCCGACCGAATGGTTCTTAGGTGATCTATGGAATAATTGTGGAAGTGATGTCCGTGGCTCTGAAGAGATGATTCAACGTAATCTATATCAGTCGGGAGGTAAGCCATGGAGGCAGGCCATTGATGAGGCGAAGGCTTTATATGAATCTAAAAAAGCGTCCGGTGATCCGGATGCCGATCTTTATAAAATCACGGCTAATGATACGGTCACTCTTTTCCCGCGTATCTGGAAGTTCGGTACGGATAAGCATGTGGATGGCGACTATCGCCGATATGATCCGGATTGGTATGTAATTCGTCTGGCTGAAACTTATCTGTTGTTGGCAGAAGCATATTTGAATAAAGGAGATAAAGCAAGTGCGGCAGATGCTATCAATGTTGTTCGTGCCCGCGCCAAAGCTCCATTGTGTACGGCTGCTGATGTGACGATTGACTATATTCTGGATGAGCGTGCCCGTGAATTGTATGGCGAAGAACATCGTGCAGTAACACTCTCTCGTCTGTCGACAAAAGAAAATCCGGTGTTGGTACAGCGTACCCGCAAATATGGATATCGTTTCCCGGCAGCTACAAACGAATTGAAGGATGCAGGTCCCAATATTCAGGATTATCAATGGCAATATCCAATACCATTACAGGTAATCGAAGCTAACTCTGGGGCTAACTTCCCGCAGAATGAAGGTTATTGATTAAATCTATCTGTATAAAAATAGAAAGCCTGGATGCAGAAATGCTTCCGGGCTTTTATTTTGTGTCGAGTTTAGGCGGTACGGATAAATCCATAATACCAATAGGTGTTTCCGTATTTTTGCCGGAGTACATGATCCGTATTCGGACGCTGTGACATCAGTACGCCGAAGTGCCTTCGAAAAGCCAGCCTGCAGGTTGGGGTAACCGGGTAGTTGCGGGTGGCATCCAAATGAGGAAACATGAGGTCGACCACTAACAGAGCTTCCTGATAATGAATCGGTATCGCTTCACCTTGTGGAAAGTATTGCTGGAATAAATTATAGAAGCCTTTCAAGTCTTTATCCAAAAGGACGCCGCATAACAAATAGTCGAGTGCTTTACGGTTGGTTGTATCTGGCTTTTATCGCTTGTGTCAGAAGAATGAGGGGGGAAGATGCGTCGATAATGAAATCTTCCTTGTATGCTTCTTTGGAAGTTGTTAGGGACTTGGAGATCCGTTCGGTTCGTTCTTTTATCCATTGATTGTGACAGGTGGAGGTTTGTAAAATGTCCATATATTTCTGGGCCAGGGGAAGATTCCCGGATTCTGTTTGCCAATCAATCAATCTTCTGAGCCGGGAGAAAGAAAGACCTTGTGGAGACATGGCATTGGCTTGTGCAAGTTGGTGGAGAGCTTCGTGTTTCAGTCCGAGAGCATAGGCGAAAAGGCTGTTAAAATTGGCTCCGCCCAATTCGTTTGCCGGAAAATAAATGCGGTCTGCTGACTGTACTGGATAGTGGAAGAGTTGCTCCGGCAGGATACCTTTTTCATTAAGGGCAAGCATCAGGTAAGGATGATAGTAGGCTTCGCTGCTGTTACTGGTATGGATCGTTTGTAGTACCCGATCCCATTGTTGTTCTTCCGCATACCGTTGTACAGCCAGGCGTTTCTCCCTTTCCCGGTTGGGGGAAGAATAAATGCTGTAACAACTGAATGCGATTAAGAGAAGGGGGAATGCGATAGAGATATAGCGGTTTTCTTTTCTGCCGGAGAGGAAAACAGAGCAGAGCGGAATTAGGAACAAGGCATAGTATACGTAAATATATCGCATTCCATATTCAGGATTAATGAATGTGTACAGCTGATTGACCGGGGTGTAAAAAACAAAGTTTTGCCATAACAGAGGCCATACGGCAACAAGTACCAGATTTATAACCGGTAACATAGGGAAGCCTTTTTGTTTGAAGAAAATTCGTTCGAAAACAATTCCATACAGATACAATAAAAGTAAGCAGTTTTCCGGTAAAAGAAGATATAAGAAAGGAATAGCGATCAAAGCGCTGGTATAGCGTATTACTTTGTTCTGGATGAAAAGATAAAAAACGAGTGTCAAAAGGAATAGATTGTATTGTAATAGTGCGGATAAGTTCCAGGCATATTGATAGATGCAGAACATGATGATCGGTACGGTGATTATCCATCCGTGCAGTGCTGCTTTCCATTGCCTTAAGTAGAGGAGGAGGATGACTGCGGTAATTAAAAGTAAACCTGTTTCCACGAAAAGTCCCAGTGAGAGCGAATGGTAGGGAAACACTGCTGAAGGAAATCCACACAGCCATTCAAAAGGCTGGTACATTTGACAGCTTAGGATTTGATACATGGGGCGTGGATTTCGGCTTACTGGATGCGGACGGCCATCTGCTGGCAAACCCTGTTCGTTACCGCGATGCCCGAACGAATGGCAAACCGGAACAGGCCGCTGCCTGTATGCCCGCAGAAGAATTGTATGCCCATACCGGCAACCAAATCATGGCAATCAATACCTTGTTCCAGTTGCTGGCACTGCAGGAGCAGGAATCGGAACTGCTGCAAAAGGCTGAGCAGATCCTCTTTATGCCGGATTTGTTTGCGGCTCTGTTGGGGGCCGAGCCGGTCTGCGAGCGCAGCATTGCTTCCACCAGCCAGATGCTTGACCCCCGCACAGGGCAGTGGAGCAGGGAAGTGCTGACCGCCTATGGTCTGAAGGAAAAACCACTTCGCGCCCCTTGTCGCCAGCGGTACGGTGACGGGTACACTTACAACCGGCGCGAAAATCATTGCGGTGGCAGGGCATGATACACAATGCGCCTCGGCTGCTATGCCGTGTGCCGAGGAAGATGTCGAACATACGGCATTTCTCTCCTGCGGCACGTGGAGCCTGCTGGGAACGGAATTGGACACCCCGATTCTGACGGCAGACAGTTGCCAAAG
>ENA-OPZZ01001469-OPZZ01001469.1-human-gut-metagenome-genome-assembly--contig:-NODE-1469-length-14414-cov-2.939385_pt1 | contig 14414 bp, 10 predicted proteins | sample MGYA00242487_ERZ504511 | MGnify/ENA primary metagenome ERZ504511 (study PRJEB26092, sample SAMD00036241) | human gut metagenome | host: Homo sapiens | study: EMG produced TPA metagenomics assembly of... | reverse complement strand
GGTGGTCTCGTGGCCACCGTCAGCGTTGTAAGCGAAGGTGAGCTTGTCATCGGAAGTCCACGGGCTGATAGCATTGGCCTTCTCCCAGAGTTCCTTGGCCTTCTTCTCGTTGTACTTCAGGTTGCCGACGCCCTTGAGGGAATCAGAGTAGCCCGGGGTCAGCGGAGAGGTAAAGTCAACGGCCGGAGTGCCGGTGCCGTTGAGCACCTTGTCGCAGATGTTCTCACGGTTGATGGCCATGGAGATGGCTTGACGACGCAGGGTGCCTTCTTCGGTACCAGCTTCGAAGTGCTTCAGGCTGGACGGAATGGTGAACTGCTGGATGACGGAACCGGCCTTGTTGTAGGCCTGCACGGTCTCATCGGTTTCGAAGGTCTTGGTGGCGGAGGCCGGCACGGATTCCATCACATCGAGGGCGCCGGACTGGATGTCGGCGTAGGCTGCGTCATCCTTGGTGTAGACCTTGAAGGTCACACCGTCGTTCTTCGGGGTTCGGTTGCCCTTGTAGTCAGGGTTCTTCACGAGCACGATCTCGTTGTCGTGATCCCAGGACTGGAACTTGTACGGACCGTTGCCGACTGGAGCCTCACCGAAGGCATCCGTGTCATCGTAGAAGGATTCCGGCAGCGGAGCGAATGCGGAATAGCCCACCTTGATGGCGAACACGGAATCAGACTTGTTCAGGTCGACGGTGAACTCGTGATCGTTGACGATCTTCAGACCTTCAAGCTGCTCGTCACCCTTGAGGTTGTCGGTGTCCTGCAGCGCGTCATAGCCCTTGATGGTGGAGAAGAAGGATGAGCCGACCATACCGTTCTTGGCGTTGGCCACGTAGCTCCAAGCCTTGGTGAAGGACTCGGCGGTCACATCGGTGCCATCGGTGAACTTCCAACCATCCTTGAGCTTGATGTCGTACTGGGTGGCGTCATCATTGGCGGTAATGGACTCAGCCACTTCGTTGGAAGCATTGCCTTTGGCGTCGAAGGAAATCAGACGGGAGAACAGCAGATCAACCGGCTTGCCACCACCGGTCTCGTTGGTGTTGCCCGGGATGAGCGGGTGCTGCGGTTCGGAATTGTATGCGGTGATGATGTTGGCACCTTCAGCGGCGGTGTCGCTGCCGTTGGAAGAGCCACAGCCGCTCAGCAGCATGCCAAAAGCGCACGCGGCGGCAGCGAAAGCCAGTGCTTTCTTCTTCATATAATCATTCTCCTATTCGATATCACATCGGGATTATCATCCCACAAACGGAAACGAGCCGACCTACTCACCGACGCATCTCTGTTTGGCGATAGTGCACTATTCTTGCTCAATTGACGGACAACCTTTCCATGCAACCCAAAAAAACGCACACCTTCCTTGACGACATGACGGCGGAAAACATACGTTTTCCGCCGTCATGTCGAACAATGTATCCGAAGAATAAGTCAGCTCTTCGAAATCTCGTTATACACCGGAACGTTCTGCCAGTTCATGACGAAGTTCTTCACTCCGGATGCGGCAACGCCATTGGCATTGGAGTAATACAGCGGGATGGCAGGCAGATCGTTCAACAGAATCTCCTGAGCCTGCTGGTACAGCTTATTGGCCTCGTCGGTGGTCTGTGCGGCAGCAGCCTTGGAGCACAGGTCATCGAACTCCGAATTCTTGTAATCGCCATCGTTGGAACCATTGCCATCAGCAGCGTCAGAGGAATACAGCTGGTACAGGTAGTTTTCAGGAGACGGATAATCCGGCTGCCAACCGGTACGGAACGCGCCGGTCATCTTGCGGCCGGTAACGTCGTTTCGGAATTCCTGGAAGGTCGGCACCGGGTTAGTGGTCACGTCGATATCGAGCGTGTTCTTCACGGAGTTCACCACGGCTTCAAAGATCGGCTTGGCTCCGCCGTCTGCATTATAGGAGAACGTAAGCTTGTCGTCGGAAGTCCACGGACTGATGGCGTTGGCCTTCTCCCAGAGTTCCTTGGCCTTCTTTTTGTTGTACTTCAGATTCTCGTTGCCCTTGAGCGAATCGGAGTAGCCCGGAGTCTTCGGAGACGTGAATTCGACCGCTGGAGTTCCCAAACCATTCAGTACCTTGTCGCAGATGGCCTGACGGTCGATGGCCATGGACAACGCCTGTCGGCGCAACTGTCCTTCTTCGGTGGATGTCTTCCAATGTTCAAGATCCGACGGAATGGTGAACGTCTGAATCACGGAACCGGCCTTGTTGTATGGCACCACGGAGGAATCGGATTCGAAGGTCTTGCTGTCGGCGGACGGCACCGTATCCATCACATCAAGGTTGCCGGCCTGAACATCGGCATAGGCCGCGTTGGCATCCGTGTAGATCTTGAACGTCACACCGTCGTTATTCACCTTGCGATTGCCTTTGTAATTGAGATTCTTGACCAGCTTGATTTCCTTGTCATGGTCCCAGGAATCGAACTTGTACGGACCATCGGAAACCGGCGACTCTCCGAAGGCCTTCGGATCCTTGTAGAAGGATTCCGGCAGCGGATAGAATCCCGAATAACCCAGCTTGGTGGCGAACGCGGAATCCGACTGGCTCAGGTCGACGGTGAACTCGTGATCGTTGACGATCTTCAGACCTTCAAGCTGCTCGTCACCCTTGAGGTTGTCGGTGTCCTGCAGCGCGTCATAGCCCTTGATGGTGGAGAAGAAGGAAGAGCACAGCTGTGCGTTCTTCGCATTAGCCGTATAGCTCCAAGCCTTGGTGAAGGACTCGGCGGTCACATCGGTGCCATCGGTGAACTTCCAACCATCCTTGAGCTTGATGTCGTACTGGGTGGCGTCATCATTGGCGGTAATGGACTCAGCCACTTCATTCTGGGCCTTGCCATCCTTATCGAAAGACACCAACCCAGCGAACAGCAGATCGATAGGACGGCCACCGCCGGTTTCATTGGTGTTGCCCGGAATCAAGCCATTCTGCGGTTCGGAGTCAAATGCCGTAATGACATTCGATCCTTCAGTCGCGTTCCCAGACGTGGAAGACCCACAGCCGCCCAGCATCATGCCAAGCACACAGGCCGCCGCCGCAACGGCAAACACCTTGCTTTTCCTTATACTCATTATGTTTTCCCTCATTATTCGGATTACCGGTCGGTATTGTTTCCCCGTACCAGCTTCATCTAGGTAATACACCCTAAATCAAGAAGAAACACCAATTTCTGTTACAGGAATGTAACGAAATATCCATGGACCGCGACTACGCACGAGGAAATGCCTGACCGTATCGGGCTTTCAATTGTTCGATGGAGACATGCGTGTACCGTTGCGTGGTCTTCAGCGAGGAATGTCCCAAGAGCTCCTGCACCTCACGCAAATCCGCTCCCCCGTCAAGCATATGCGTGGCGGCACTGTGCCGCAGAGCATGAGGGCTAATGTCGGGAACGCCGGCATCACGCGCGCATTCGTGCACCACACGACGTACCATCCGCTGATCAATGCGTTTGCCTTGTCTCCCAAGAAACAGCGCAGCCGCGGACTGCTCCCCCACCAACAGGGGACGCCCATCATCCAGCCACCGACGTATCGCTTTTTGCGCCGGAGCGCCAAATGGCATGACTCGTTGTTTGTTGCCTTTGCCGGTCACTTTGACCGTTCGATTGGAAAAGACCACATCCGGCACATCAAGTCCCACCAGTTCAGCCACACGCATGCCCGTCGCATACAACAGTTCCAGCATTGCAGCGTCACGCAGCTCAATGGCCCGCTGCTTCATAGTCCGTTCCTTCGGCTGAGACGTTTCACTGTCCTCGTCCACGCGTTCCATCAGCTGTTCGGCCTGTGATTCGCTGAGCACATCCGGCAACGTATCAGGTATTTTCGGAGTCATGAGCACACAAGCCGGATCCGTCGTCGTCACGCCATGCTCATGCGTCCACGCGAAAAAACCACGTACCGCCACGGTTTTTCGGGCCATGCTGCTTTTCGCATGTTTTTTCGATGATTCCGCCATCCACATGCGAAGATCTTCGATGGTCACCTCGTTAAGGTTCCTGCATCCAAGCCGTTCCAAGGCAAGCAGACATTCTTCGACATCGCCTCGGTATGCCTTCCGTGTGTTTTCGCTCAATCCACGGTTGGCTTTCAGATATGTGTCGAATGCCTCTACGCTCTCATCGAACAGCATGCCGATCAGCCTTTCCCGAGCTCAATAGCAAGCCCAAATCCATGAATTTCTCTCCATTATGTGTCCATTCTCCGATAGAAACCGAAATTCCGGCACAACTTGAAAGGAGACCAACTATGCTGTCCAATAGCGTTCGCTCAGCGAATCCGTCAATAATCGTCTATTCGAAGGGGAGATTATGCCGATTCCAAACGAAATTCCAGCAGGTGCACGCATTGTGGTGCGCACCTGCGAAGGTGTCGATCCAAAGGACCAGCGCATGAAATTCCGAGATTATGTCGGTCACGTACGTTCTTGGGACGGGCAGACATTGGAAATGACACGCGATGCGGCAGCTAACGGTTCGCGCCCGGAGCAACGTGTCAGTATTCCCGCCGACACCATCGTCACCGTCAAACCGGTTCCGGAACGTTCCATGACAAGGCCGCGACTATAACGCGTCACACTGAGGAACGCACCTGTGCCATAGCTTGACGGTAGCCGTCGAATCGCACAATATGCTCTCCCCTACGCGCCGATTCCAGAAGCATCTGCTGCCAACCGGTCTCGGGAATTGCCAGTTCGATCGTTTCGCAATGTTCTGCGAAATCAGGCTCTTTGGTGAGAGCCTTGTACTCACGGAATGGCTGCCCCTGTACGAAGAAACGCGCCATTTCCTTATCATCGCCCGCAGTGGGCGCACCCTGCTGCGCGGTCATGCCATGCAGCACATTGGCCATAAGCGTCAAGCGATTGGCCATGTTGCGCAATAACGCTTCAACATTGGCCGCATCCTCTTCCACCATTGCACAGGTACGGTCCGGATCGGTCAGCGCAACACGGGTCATGTCTCGCCACGAGCCGGCAGCGAGCGCTGCCGCGATGTTTCGATTGGGATTGGCCACCAGCTCGTTGATCATGGCCGTGGAAATGACGTGTGGCATGTGAGAGATCAGTGCCGCGCAACGATCGTGGGTCGTATCGTCGAGCACGATGAGACGATTCGCGCAATGGTCGACGATCATTGTCGCAACGGCGCGGAAACGCTGATATTCAGTGTTTTCATCCACGGTAATGGCCCAAAGAGCACCGTCGTAAAGCGTTGGATCCGACGATTCCCACCCGGATAGCTCATTGCCGGCCATGGGGTGCGCCCCTACATAGCAGTGTTCCAGCCCTACGGCCCTGACCTGCTCCCTAACCATTTCTTTGACGCTGCCTACATCGGTGAGCGTGGTGACGCTTGGATCGATCAGCGGTTTGAGTGCACCCAGAATTTGCGGCATGGCTTTAAGCGGATTGCATAGCACAAGCACGTCAGGCTTTGCATCGGCAAGCACAGCCAGCGTGGGCACGCATCGTATGCCATCCGCCTCCGCGGTTTCATATGGCCGATCGTTATGGTTCCACGCGACGACCTCGCAGCCCGCATTGACGAGCCTGCGTGCCAGAGACCCTCCAATAAGTCCGAGACCCACGATTGCGATACGTTGCTTCACCACATCAGCTCCTTTTTGACCGTTTCACTGTTCCGCCAATCGTCTGGCAGATGCCGTTCGTCAAGACGCACGCCTCCCTGAGGCAGCATCCATGAGGTGACTGGAGGATTGGGACGTTCTCTACGCGGATATACGGCCAGAGTTTTGGCCCAATCACCATGTTCTGCGATTTCGACCAGAGCATCGTGGAAACGTTGTTCCCACGGCGCCGCATCAAGCGTCGCGATAAAACTGTAGGTGCCTGTACGTCCTTTGATCGGCCGTGAGATGAAGCTTGTCATGTTGAGTCCTGCGTCGCGGAATACGTCCAGCAGGTTCGCAAGTACGCCAGGGCCGGTGACGAGCGGGATAAGCGTCAACACGGACTCGTATTCCATACCGGATTGGGAACGTGGCTGTTCCAACAGTTTCTCTGCTTCCTTGCGCGGGGCGAGCACAAGGAAATCAGTTTGCGCGCCTTGATAATCCTGCACGGCGGTGCCGATGCATGTGACGTTGTAAAGTTCGCCGCAGATGCTTGGCCCAAGGGCTATTTCGTTCGCTGTAATGTCTCGGCATGCGGCGGCATTGGATGGTGCTGGAACCGGCCGCAAACGATGTTTCGCGATAAAACGTTTGCATTGCGCGAGTCCGTGTGAATGCGCGGTGGCTACGGTGGCATCTTTCGGATCGGATTCCGCACGCACGTACGCGTCAAAAGTAACGTCGACGCCCACACGTGCGAATCCGGCCAGGTCTTGGGCGTCGATCAGCGCGTCCAAGTTCGGTACCACGTAGCCTTCGACATTGTTTTCCCATGCCACGACACCCCAGCCCTCACCCTGCTGCACGGCTTCGAGAATCTGCGGCACATCGTCCAAAGCCACCAATTTGAACCCTTCAGGTTCGAGATGGGCCAGCTCCTGCGATGCATTGACCGCGGCCTGATGGGTGAAGGTGCCTTGCGGACCCAGATAGAACAGCTTGCGTGCGCTCATTCAGCCCCATTTCTTTTCTTGGTGTTTCCATGCACCTTATCTCATTGACATGGAATCAGCTGCTAATCATTTCACTGGCTGGGCGCTGTCAGACGTTTCGGGCCCTCTCGTTTGGGGGTAGACAACAAACGCATCATCATGCGTTTTCTTGCGCGGAGGCGTGACGAACCAACATTTCGGTAATACCAGCATCACGATCGGAATGAGCACGACTCCATATAACCAAAAATATCCCGCTTGCTCACTGAAGAACGGCATGGAATCGTCTCCGCCGAATCCAACGGGAATCATGGCATCTCCGCCAGGACCATACCCAGCCATCACCGTCCAGACCGCCAGGGAAGAACCAATCAGATGCAATGCGAGGCCTGAAACGCCGTCACGTGATCGAGCGGACCATGTTGAGATGATTACCATGAGATAGGCGATCAGTAATCCGTAGGGAATGTTCATGGATGCCCCCATACGGTGAGCCATGGTTCCTATCATGCCAACTATGATTCCAGAAGCCAGATCGATCAAGAATCGTCCCCATATCGGTAGCCGGTACGACCATGGCATCAATCGTGCATCAGCCACCATCCGTTGATTGGATTCATCCGTACCGTGCGATTGCTTCATCTGTTGCGTCATATCTCTACTATCTCTCGCTAACCTGAAAAGAAAAAGAGATACGTGAGAACACGTATCTCTTTTCGCAAAAGCAACGCGAAAAATCACTTGTTATTTTGAGCGTTGTTCTGCTGAGCCGTCAAACGGAGAGCCCAGTGGGCTCACCGTAGGCGAAGTGAGCAAGCACACTACCGTGCTTGCGAAGCCGACAGAACAACGCAAAAATCACTTGTTATTTTGAGCGTTGTTCTGTCGGCGCTGCTTGGCGCGCCACTTATACCAGTCCTCACGGCTGAGAATGATCTTGCGCACGCGGATGGATTCCGGGGTGACTTCCACACACTCGTCCTCGTTGGCGAAGTCCAAGGACTCTTCGAGGCTCATCTTGATCGGCGGGGTCAGGGTTTCGAGCACGTCAGCGGTGGAGGAACGCATATTGGTCATATGCTTGGCCAACGTGATGTTCACATCAAGCTCGTCCGGCTTGTTGTTCACGCCGACGACCTGGCCCTCGTACACCGGAGACTGCGGCTCAACAAAGAAGTTGCCGCGCGCCTGCAGACGCTGCATGGCGTACGGGGTGGCGATACCCTTACGATCGCAGACCATGGAGCCGTTCTGGCGCGTTACAATCTGACCGGCCCACGGAGCGTATCCGGCGGAGATGGAGGATGCGATGCCGGTGCCGCGGGTGGCAGACAGCAACGCGGTACGGAAGCCAATCAGGCCACGGGACGGCACGGTGAACTGCAGACGGACCCAGCCGGAGCCGTGGTTGGTCATGTTCTCCATACGGCCCTTACGGTCAGCAAGCAGCTGAGTGACGGTGCCCATGTACTCTTCCGGAACGTCGATGGTGGTGTTTTCCATCGGCTCGTTGATCACGCCGTCGATGGTCTTGGTGACCACCTGCGGACGGCCGACGGTCAACTCATAGCCTTCGCGACGCATCTGCTCGGCAAGCACGGCCAGTGCAAGTTCACCACGACCTTGGACCTCCCAAGCATCCGGACGCTCGGTTGGCAGCACCTTGATGGACACGTTGCCGATGAGCTCGCGGTCGAGGCGATCCTTGATCATGCGGGCGGTAAGCTTGTGGTCTTTGCCTTCGGTGCCTGCAAGCGGGGAATCGTTGATGCCGAAAGTCATGGAGATGGCCGGGTCATCAACGTGAATCAGCGGCAACGGACGCGGATCAGACGGGTCGACGATGGTCTCGCCGATCATGATGTCGTTCACACCTGCAACTGCGACGATGTCGCCAGGACCTGCGGAATCAACCGGAGTACGCTCAAGGCCCTGCGTACGCAACAGTTCGGAAACACGGAAGTTTTCAATGGAACCGTCCACACGGGACAGTCCATAGGTCTTACCCTTTTCAAGGGTGCCATTGTAGATGCGCACCAAGCCGAGTCGTCCAAGGAAGTCGGAGGAATCGATGTTGGCGACGTGTGCCTGAAGAGGAGCGCCTTCCTCATATTCCGGAGCCGGAATGTTCTTGATGATGGCCTCGAATAGCGGTTCGAGATCTTCATTGTCTGGCAGACCGCCATTTTCCGGCTGGTTTTCGGAAGCATAGCCAGCCTTTGCCGCACAGTAGATGACCGGAAGGTCGAACAGTGCATCTTCATCGAGGTCAATACCTTCCTCGATAACATCCTGGGCCAAGCCGAGCAACAGGTCAGAGGATTCACCCACGACTTCTTCAATACGGGCATCCGGGCGATCAGTCTTATTCACGCACAGGATAACCGGCAGTTTGGCTTCCAGCGCCTTGCGCAACACGAAGCGGGTCTGTGGCAGCGGACCTTCGGAAGCGTCGACAAGGAGCACAACACCGTCCACCATGGAGATACCGCGCTCGACCTCACCACCGAAATCGGCGTGACCAGGGGTGTCGATGATGTTCAGGGTGATGCCTTCCGGATGCCCGTACTTGGCGGCCAGCGGACCGGTGTACTGCACAGCAGTGTTCTTGGCGAGAATGGTAATGCCCTTCTCACGCTCCAGATCGTTGGAATCCATCACACGATCCGGGACTTCCTCACGCTCGTTGAACACGTGGGACTGTGCCAGCATGGCATTGACCAGCGTGGTCTTGCCATGATCGACGTGTGCCACAATCGCTACATTTCGGATATCGCCGCGAACCGCCATCGAAACCTCTCTTAGTATTGCTGTTCTCTTGCGTAAACGTTCGGTACGTACATGCTGTCGGTACTTGAAAAATCGTACTTACACATAAACCGAACCAATATTAGCGAAGCGTTGCGACACCTTCGCCGGCGCCACATTCAGGCGAGCGCCTGTTGCGCTTGGATGTTAATCGACGGATCGCTGACTGTCGAAGCACCACGCAACGAGTTGCAGGATTCCTCCACTACCGAGGCGATCTGGTTGATCTGCTCCGGTGTGAGCGGCTCACGGAAGGTCATGCGAATGGCTGATTTTGCCACTATCGGATCATATCCCATCGCCAACAATGTGCCGGGCGCTTCGTGACGGCCGACAGCACAGGCCGAGCCGGACGAGCAAGCGATGCCACGAGCGTCCAAATCAACCAGCAAAGCTTCTCCGGAAAGTCCCGGGAAAACGAACGACGCATGTCCCGGAAGCCGTCGTTGTGAATCCCCCGTAAGCTGTGCTCTGGGTTCCACACGCAGCACCGCGTCGATCAGACGATCCCGGGAAGCCACCAGCGCACGTCCAATCTCATGCATTCGTGTGTTCGAGTCACGCAACGCAACGGCCAATGCGACCGCACCGGCGACATTTTGCGTGCCTGACCGTAGGGAGCGTTCCTGCCCACCGCCGCTCATCAACGGCTCGACAGGAACTCGGGAACGTAGCAGCAGTGCCCCCAGTCCCTTCGGTGTGCCGAATTTGTGTCCGGACAAGCTCAACGCATCCACATCCCATTCGCGCATACGGATAGGGATGAGTCCCGCCGCCTGCACCGCGTCCACATGCAGTGGCACGCCATGTTCGTGTGCGATGCGTGCTATTTCATCGACGGGTTCCACTGTGCCCACTTCGTTATTGGCAAGCATCGTCGATACCAGCAGCGTGCAGTTACAAGGTTTTCCGAACGTTCCGGAAACGCTGTCGGAGCTGCTGCCAAGATCACCCTGAGCCAATTCGGCCCTCAACGCGTCCAAATCGATATGCGCTTGATGGTCGACGGGAATCTCCACCACTTCGCAACCGAACCAGCGTTCCATCCAACGGGCCGATTCCAACACCGCCGGATGTTCGATTGACGACACAATGACACGCGGACGCACCTGCTCGCCATATGCTTCGCGCAGCAAACGTATGCGGGCCATCGCAATGCCTTTAATCGCAAGATTATCCGCTTCGGTGCCGCCTGAAGTAAAGATCACGTCATCCGGACGCGCGCCCAAATCGGCTGCGATAGACCCGCGTGCAGCTTCGAGGGCGCGTGCGGCGGTTTTGCCCGCGCTGTGCACGCTCATCGGATTCGCGTACGCTTCGGTCAGAAACGGCATCATCACGCTGATGACGTTGCCGCCGACCGGCTCTGTGGAGGCGGCGTCCAGATACAGGTGTTCCATCAGTCCTCCCTGCGCTTCTTCAGTTCCAATCCAGTCCAAGGTCGATGCTGCTCACGCTGTGGGTGAGCGCGCCGACGGAAATCACGTCCACACCGGTGGCGGCCACCTGCGGTATACGTTCCAGCGTCATGTTACCGCTGGCTTCCACAATGGCGTTGCCTGCGATAAGGTCAACTCCCTTGCGTGTGTCTTCCAAGGAGAAATTGTCAAGCATGATGGTATCGGCGCCGCCTTCAAGCGTGGCTTTGATCTGCTCCAAACGGTCTACTTCCACTTCGATATGCGTGGTATGTCCCACTTGTTCGCGGATGTGGCGAATCGCCCCGGCCATATCGATGCCTTGTTCGGCGAGCGCCGCGAGATGGTTGTCTTTGACCATGACGGCATCGGACAATCCGTAGCGATGATTATGTCCGCCACCGCAGGTGACGGCGTACTTTTCGAACGGACGCAGTCCCGGAGTCGTCTTGCGCGTGTCCACAATACGGGTGCGCGCATAGGTGCGCGGTGTTCGATAGTCCGTAGTTTCTACGGCTTCGTCCGCCGCTTTGACGAAGGCCGCCGTCATGGTGGCAATGCCGCACATACGTTGCGTGAAGTTCAACGCCACACGTTCCGCCGTAAGCAGGTCGCGCACAGGGCCCTCGACTTCGGCAAGCGTCTGTCCAGCTTCGAAACGTTCGCCATCTTTGATGGTGGCGAGCACACGAATCGTAGGGTTCTGCGCGGCGAATGCCGCTTCGAACACGGCGATGCCGCTCATCACACCTTCCTGTCTGGACACGAGTCTTGCGGTGCCGTGGGCTTCGGCGGGAATGGTGGTTTCGCAGGTGATGTCACCGTTGGGTGCATCTTCCTCAAGCGCGGCTTCGACGGCCGTGCGAATGACCTGACGGGTCAGCATTTATGGTCCTTTCTGCTGTCTCTCGTCGCGCGGCAGTTATGACATCTGGTACGCGATGGAATGCGCGATTGTCGGATTGTTGGTCGGATAATCCTGCCTTGTGTGCGCGCCGCGCGATTCGCAACGGTTGCTTGCCGCAACCGCCGCAACGTATCCCACGGTAAGCAGGTTGCGGTTTTCCCACATGATGATTCGTTCCGCATATGTTGTCGGTTGGGCGATGGTTTTCGACATATCCGCGCTGTCCGCCGCATTCGCCATGGAGAGCGCTTCACCAAGTTCACGTACGCCTTGGGACAAGCTGTCACCGTCGCGGATCACGCCGACGTGCTTCCACATCACGTCTTCAATTCGTGCACGGTCCCATACCAGCGATTGCGCAACATTCGGCTGCGTTGTGGCATCCGGCATATGCAGCAGCATCGGCTGCTGGCAGACCGGCATGTTTTTGATCGCGCTGTTGTCGAAGTCCTGCGGTTGCCAAACGGTACCGTCGGTGTCATTCGCAGCGGCAAGGCCGGCGCGATATCCGTAGACCATGCCTTCAGCAGCGAGTTCGATGCGAGACGATTGGCACCCTGCACACCGGTTCTGGCGCATTCGCCGGCCGCATAGAGGCCGGGGATGCTGGCTCGTCCGAACAGGTCGGTGCGGATGCCGCCCATCCAGTAGTGGGCCGCGGGAGCCACGGGAATGGGTTCCTTGCTCCAATCGAAGCCGAGCGAACGCGTGTAGGCATCGATAGTTGGGAACCTGTGGCGTAGGAATTCCGCCAAATCAGGGTTCTCTTTGCCCATGGGCGAAACGTCAAGCATGATCGGCTTACCGCCTTGCGCCTGCATGGTACAGAAGTTGGCTCGCGCCACCACGTCGCGCGGTGCGAGTTCCGCCTTGGGGTCGATGTCGGTCATGAAACGGTGCCCATGTTCGTCGAGCAGTACCGCGCCTTCGCCGCGCACAGCTTCGGAGACGAGGAAATGCTCGCCGATAGCCAAAGCCGTGGGATGGAACTGGTAGAACTCCAGGTCGGCTACCTGCGCCCCTGCACGAATCGCAACGGCCAGGCCGTCGCCAGTCGCCACCTCAGGATTCGTGGTGTACGGAAACAACCGTCCCGCGCCACCGGTGGCAAGAACCACACGGCCCGTATCGACGACACGTGTCTCAACACCGTCTTGAGCGTCACGAACCGCCAGACGCACGCCGGCAACATGACCGTCACGCACCAGCACATCGTTCAGGAACGCATGTTCCAGCACGGTGATATTCGGATTCTCCCGCACCATGGCGGAGACGTCGAGTTCCAAGACCTTTCCGGTGGCATCTCCCCCAGCGTGCACCACGCGGGAACGGCAATGCGCGGCTTCGAGCCCACGCAGCACATGTCCTTCGCCGTCGCGATCCACGTGCCAACCATCGCCGATAAGCTCACGTACGCGACGCGCGCCCTCGTCGGTCAGAATGTCGACTGCGGTGCGATCGCACAACCCATGACCAGCAGCCATAGTGTCGGTCGCATGCAACGCAGGCGAATCGTCATTGAAAATCGCAGTGGCCACACCGCCTTGAGCGTGGTATGTGTTCGATTCGACGAACTTATCCTTGCATACCAGCAGCACTTCCTGCGGTCGGTATGTGCCATTTTCCGGAATCGACGCGCGTCCGCCGGCGGACAGTCCTTCGCTGCCAAGACGGCTGTCTCCGGCTGCCGCGAGCGCCGCGCACAGTCCGGCGATACCCGCTCCGACTACGACGATCATGGGTGTACCTCCAGCATGCGCTGCAATGCGATTTTGGCGTCACGCGCGGTGTCCTCGTCCACGGTGATGCGGTTAACGATATTGCCTTGCTCGATGTTCTCCAACGCCCACGCCAGATATGCGGGGTGAATGCGATACATCGTGGAGCATGGGCAGACCACCGGATCGAGGCAGAACACGGTCTTGTCCGGATACTGCGCGGCAAGACGGTTGACGAGGTTGATTTCCGTGCCGACTGCGACGGCCGAACCAGCCGGCGCATTGGCGATCTCTTTGACGATGTATGCGGTAGAGCCGGTGCCATCCGCCGCGTTGACGACGTCCATCGAGCATTCGGGATGCACGATGACCTTGACGCCCGGATACGCCTTGCGTGCACGCTCGATTTGGTCGACGGTGAAGCGCTGGTGCACAGAGCAGAAGCCTTTCCACAGGATCATCTTCGCGTCGGCGTACACGGACGGGTCTTCGGCACCACCGGCAGGCTTGTACGGATTCCACACTGGCATCTGGTCAAGGCTCATACCCATGGCGAGAGCGGTATTGCGGCCAAGGTGCTGGTCCGGGAAGAACAGCACGCGCTTGCCGCGGGCGAATGCCCATTCAAGCACGGCATGCGCATTGGATGATGTGCAGACGATGCCACCGTGGCGTCCGCAGAATGCTTTCAGCGCCGCGGAGGAGTTCATATATGTGACCGGCACGATCTGCTGCTTGCCGTCGGCATCCGGATTGGTGCCGCAGATTTCGCCGAGCTGTTCCCAGCAGTCCTCAACCTGGTCGATGTTCGCCATGTCGGCCATCGAGCAGCCCGCGGACAGGTTCGGCAGTGTCACGGTCTGTTCGGGCGTGGACAGAATATCGGCGGTTTCAGCCATGAAATGCACGCCGCAGAATACGATGTGGTCGGCGTCGGGACGTTCGGTGGCGTTCTTGGCGAGCTGGAAGGAATCACCCACAAAGTCGGC
>ENA-OPZZ01001468-OPZZ01001468.1-human-gut-metagenome-genome-assembly--contig:-NODE-1468-length-14417-cov-6.824493_pt1 | contig 14417 bp, 18 predicted proteins | sample MGYA00242487_ERZ504511 | MGnify/ENA primary metagenome ERZ504511 (study PRJEB26092, sample SAMD00036241) | human gut metagenome | host: Homo sapiens | study: EMG produced TPA metagenomics assembly of... | reverse complement strand
AAACAGTGTGGCGGCGGCCCTGAAAGGGTTCAGTTACATGCCTGGAAGTCTTCGGTTTTCTGGGGGATCCTCGGATAGATCCGTGGGACATCATTAAGGTGTCGGATCGGGATGGCCACATCTATTCTGTTCCAGTCATGAGCATGACGCAAGATTTTGATGGCGGGCTAACCACCAGTGTGGAAGCCCCCGGGGAATCCGAAACAGAAGAACAACAAGGATTCAAGGGGCCTGTAACACAGGCAATAGAGCGTTATGCCGTGCAGATTGCCCTGATAGATCATGCAATTGTTAATAAATTGGATGTCAATACGGCCAACATTACCTACGCCAAGATAACGGATCTGGAAGCCACAAATGCTATTATTACAAAGCTAAAGACTGAAGATTTAGTTGCAATAAATGCAAAGATAAATACTGCAAATATCAATCTTGGAAACATTGAAAACTTGCTATCGGGGAATGCCGGAGTTGGTGATCTGACAAATATACATCTAACCTCCCAGAACGCGGTCATCGAGAGCGCACTGATAAAAAGCGCGGTAATGCAGTCCGTGACAGTGAATGATCTGCTGGCGGGCACCATCTATACTAACAAAATTTCAAATTTGGGTCAGATGAAGCTGGCGGCATGAAGATATTCGGGTCTACTCAGCAGTGGATGGACAAAGATGGAAGGATAAGGATGCAGGCCGGTCTTGATTCTGCCGGTGCATTTAATTACTATATCGTGGATGCCGCCGGGAATACGATGTTTGACGCCCTTAACGGCGTATCTGCGCGGGAATTAAAGGCCCCCATCATAAAAGACTCGATGGTGGCAGACGATGCCAGTATCAGCGGTTATAAGGTCAATGTACAGACGCTGGTGCAGAACATTAACGGCAGCGATGTGCAGATCCAGGGAAGCAAAGTGGTTATTGATGGGACAGGGCAGACCATATCCGCTAAATTTGACACTATGCAGGAGGAAATTGACGGTATAGCAACATCCGGTGGTGGATATACGCTGCAGACCTACGTAGATGGCGGACATACCGGAGACGGGGAGACAGCAACGATCCACGCCAGGCTATATGCAAGTAACCAGGAAGTTACGAATACATTTGGGCCAGAGCATTTCATATGGACCCGATTATCAGAAGATGATTCCGGTGATAGAGAATGGAATGGCCGTCAGGCCACGGGGTATTCGATATCCCTCTCAGGTAATGACGTAACTATGGTAGCAGATTTTGAGTGTACATTTATAATCTGGGATGAATCACCAATACTTGACCACAATAGAAATAACATACTAGATGCGAATGGAAAGAATATTATTGGTCTTACGCTTAAAACAGGAGGGGAATATGCCAAAATTTAATGAATATACCGAGAAAACAAAATCCGGATGATGCAGACATATTTTTGCTACAGGACGTTGTATCAACCAAGAAAACTACATTCTTGGGGATATTTAATCAAATCAGAACAAAATTGGGACTTGGTGAGCTTGCAAATAAGAACAAGGTATCACAATCAGACCTAGAAGATGCTCTGACTGAGTTTATATCAAGAGAAATAAAAATATTTATAAGGGAATCGGGGTCCAAACGATTGATGCTGATGTAACTTCAAAGAAGAGATCAACAACCGTGACATATCACGTAAAAATGCAGACAAATGCTGGAATTATTACCTATAATAACCGTACAGATTTTGTCAAAGAAAATCATAGATATCGCATAGATTGGGATGACTCCGTTATTTTTCCGCAATTAGGAGCAGAAGACAAAGTTAGAGTAAAAACTTTATATGCCAAAAGAGGAAGGATCAAAGATGCACAGGGAAATGCACTTGCTGTACAGGGTAAGATCTATTCTGTAGGATTTGTTCCTGGGAAGATGGACGGTAATTCCGTAAAACTTGCGGCAAAGAAATTAGGATTATCCAAAGAAGAGATTCAGAAGAAACTTGATCAAAAATGGGTGACGGATGATTCCTTTGTACCATTGATCAAATTAAAAGAATATTCAAAAGATCTTCTCAATGTGAAAGGGATCATTGTTTCCACAGAAACTGGGAGAATCTATCCACTTGGAGAGGCAGCAGCACATCTTATCGGTTATATGCAAAATGGCGAAGGAAAAGCAGGACTTGAGAAATTATATGATGAGCAGCTTTCTGGCACGAATGGCTTAGAGATATACATAGAAGATTCTAATGGACAGAAAAAACAGTCACTGGCGGTCAGATCTCAGACAGATGGAAAGGATTTAACAACAACGATCAACAGTAGTTTGCAAAAGGCTATTTACGAACAGTATAAAAATGATAAAAGTGCTCATGTTGCATTGAATCCTTCAACAGGAGAGGTCAAGGCACTTGTAAGTACTCCGTCTTATGATGCACAGGCATTTATCTTAGGAATGAGCCAGAAGAAATGGAATGTGATCAATAGCGATCAAAGACTGCCAATGCAAAATCGCTTTAAAGCAACATTTGCACCTGGATCATCCATCAAACCGATCATAGCAGCAATCGGACTAAGCCAGAATAAATTTCGTGCAAATGATGACTTTGGAAACAGTGGAAAACGCTGGCAGAAGGATAAAAGCTGGGGTGGTTATTACGTAACAACATTGCACGATTATAATGGGCATAATCTGCAAAATGCAATGATCTATTCTGACAATATTTATTTTGCAAAAGCAGCCCTGAAGATAGGAAAAGATACCTTGAAGGATCAGCTTGACAATTTAGGTTTTGGGGAAAGTCTGAAATTTACATTTGGACTAAATGCTTCATCCTATGGAAGTGAAGGATTTACTTCCGATATTCAGTTAGCTGACAGTGGATATGGACAGGGGAAAATGATGGTAAACCCGGTACATATGGCAGCAATCTACACAGCATTGTCCAATAATGGTAATATGCTGAAACCGTATCTGGTCAAAGAAAACGGATCAAAAAAACAAGTATTAAAGGAAACTATATTTACCAAACAAGCTGTGAATACCGTAAATGAAGCTATGCGACAAGTAATCAGAGATCCCTCTGGTACGGGACACGCAGCGAACATAGAAGGGGTAGATCTTCGAGGAAAGACAGGAACTGCAGAGATCAAACAATCACAGACAGACACAAAAGGAACAGAAATCGGCTGGTTTGTGACCATAATGCCAGCAACAAACAATAGGGAAGCATTGGAACTGGTATCCATGGCAGAAAACGTGAAGAAACGAGGCGGAAGTGGATACGTGGTCAATAAAACAAAGAAGATCATGGAAGAATACCTGCAGTAGATCAGCTGCAGGTATTCTTCCATGATTGATGATTTCAGGCATCGAAATCCTGTTCTAATTACAATCTTTATAAAGTTTATAGATATCTTTATTTTCCAAAGTAAAATGATCTTTGATGCAATGATATAAAGACTCAATATTTTCAGGTGTTTCTTCTAATTCATCAGCAATTTGAATTAAATTCTTGGATTTTTCAATTTTTTTCTTGATTTGTTGTATTAATCGAAAGTAATCTCCCTCAGCAAGTCCTTCAGCAAGTCCCTCAGCGCGTCCTTCAGCAAGTCCCTCAGCGCGTCCTTCAGCAAGTCCCTCAGCACGTGCTTTTCGTTTCTCAAGAATTTTTTCTTCCCATTCCTGCATATATTTCACTCCAATCTCTTCGCTGGATTTTACGATATTGACATGTTTTTTTATTTCCTGAAGGCGTGGTGTAGAGCAAAAGATATCTTCGGTAGTATGTTCCATATAGTATAAAAGTTCTTTTAATTCGGAACTGATACCTTCGGGATTTTGACCATGAGTATTTAGAAAAATACGTATAGCACCATCGTTTAAAGGTTGACCAGTTTCATTGCAGTTCATTTGAAAAGTATATTGATATAATCCTTCCCCAAAAAGATCAAAAGGTGCAATAATAATAGAATAACAATCTTTCATCTTTGAAAAATCTATCTCTCCCGGGTCCAGAAGTTTCGAATCAATTAATGCCTGATAAAAACGACTTCTGTGAGGAAGATTTTTGGTATTTTCCTTTTGTGCTTCTATATTGTATACAGCATCCGTATCGTCCTCAGCCCATACATCAAGACGCACCTGACGTTTTAAAGGTGATGTACGCTTTTCATGTTCGGATTGCGGATGTCCTTTAATGGATATGTCTTGGCCAAGAATAATAGATAATACGTTTTCAAAAGTTTCTGCATCTTCCATAACTTCAGCAAATAAAAAACGATCAAGTAAAGTTAAATCCTGTAGCGATTTTTTAGTTTGACTCATAAGTTTCTCCTTTCATTTTATATTGAAATGTAGTTTATAGCAATAATTAACAGTTAAGAAAAGTATAATGAGAGTATCAAAAGTATTTTAATAAGAATAAGAGAAAGAAGATTTTAAAATAAAATGTAAAATATTTACATGGAATATATTAACAAAAATAATTATAAATGTCAATTAGATTCACGAGCATGATGAGAATGGTTTTTGATATCTTAGAATTATAAAATAAAATTTATAATTTCTTTACAACCAATTCATTGCTATTCTGCATAGGTTTGCGTATAATTACCATTATACTTAAATGTGATATCCATAATAGAACAGATATCAAAGAAGGAGAAGTCTATGAGAGATAAATTCAACCAATTCATGCAGGGCAGATACGGAAATGACGATCTGAACCGCTTTTTAATGAAGATTATTTTAGCAGCATTTGTACTATCACTATTTACAGGAAGAATCGTATTTGGCGGCGTAGTATCACTTAGCCGTATTTTTTATTGGATTGCATTAGCACTTTTGATTTATTGCTATATCCGTATGTTTTCAAGAAACATCTATAAACGAGCCGAAGAAAACAGATGGTTCCTGAATAAAACATCCAATATGCGGGGACTCTGGAGCAATAGAAAATACAAAGCACAGCAGATGAAGAACTACCATATTTACAAATGTCCAGGATGTGGACAGAAGATCAGAATTCCAAGAGGAAAAGGAAAGATAGAAGTTCGTTGTCCAAAGTGTCGTACCACATTCGTAAAGAGGAGCTAAAATGTTTGGGTATATCATTGTCAACAAACCAGAGATGAAATTCCGCGAATTCGATGTCTATCACGGATACTATTGTGGTTTGTGCAGAAAATTAAAAGAACATTATGGAAAGTTTGGTCAGATCACACTTTCCTATGATATGGTCTTTGTATTGATGACCTTAACCAGTCTTTATGAATTAGAAACAACAAAGAGTATGAAGCGATGTGTCACACATCCATTGCAAAAACATGAGGAAAGAGTAAACAATATCACGGATTATGTCGCACACATGAATATTTTGTTAACTTATTACAAATGTAAAGATGATTGGAATGATGACCGCAAATTAGAGAAGTTGGTATTAGAAAAAATTTTATACCATAAAAGTGGGTTTTCCAGAAATTTTTATAGGGAAAAATGGAATAAGATCAATGATATATTAGAAAAGCTGTCAGAAGAAGAGAAAAAAGACAATCAGGATATCGACCAGATGTCAGGGATGTTTGGAAAGGTCATGGCAGAGATCATGTTGTATCAGGATGATGAGTGGAAAGAACTTCTGAATCAATTTGGATTTTTCCTTGGTAAATTCATTTATTTGATGGATGCATATGAAGATATTGAAGATGATCTGAAGAATCACAACTATAATCCACTGAAAAATATATATACAAAACCGGAATTTGAAGATATGATCCATCAGATTCTAACGATGATGATGGCAGAGTGTTCGAAAGCTTTTGAACAGCTTCCACTGATCGATGATATAGATATATTGAGAAATGTCTTATATTCCGGAGTATGGTATCGATACGAACAGGTACGAGAGAAACGAGAAAAAGAAAAGGAAGAAAAGAATGTCTGATCCATATGAAATTCTAGGAGTGCAAAGAGGTGCTTCAGAAGAAGAAATAAAAAAAGCATATAAAAGATTAAGCAGAAAATACCATCCAGATGCCAATCTTGATAATCCAAAGGCAGCTGAGGAGAAATTTAAAGAGCTCCAGCAAGCTTATCAACAGGTTATGAAGGAGAAAACAACCGGATACAGCCAAAGTTCTTATGGTGGATACCAGAGTCAGGGGAATCCTTATGGTGGACAAGGGAATCCATATGGAAATCAACAAGGAAATCCGTATGGAGAATGGAATCCATTTGAGGATATTTTTGGACAATTTAGTGGCTATTACACAAATGGTGGAGCTCAGCAAAGACAGAAGACAACGACAGGATATGAGAAGGACACGCATTTAAGAGCAGCAGGTAATTATGTAAGGAATGGTTATTATCAGGAAGCAAGGAATGTTTTAGATGGCATGGAACCAGCCAGAAGAAATGCGAGATGGTACTATTACAGTGCAGCTGCCAATCAAGGCCTTGGAAATAATGTAACTGCTATGGAACATGCAAAACAGGCAGTTTCCATGGAACCTGATAATTATGAATATCAGATGTTATTACAACAGCTGCAAGGAAATGGTTCTTGGTATCAACAAAGACAAAGTACTTATCAGAATCCATATTCCACAGGTGGAGACTGGTGTATGAAGATGTGCATGTTAAATTTGATGTGCAACTGTTGTCTCGGTGGCAGATACTGGTGTTGATCTGTAAAACAACACTGATTTAGGAGGGAAGACAATGAGCAAAGTAATAGGAATAGATTTGGGAACAACAAATTCTTGTGTAGCAGTGATGGAAGGTGGAGTACCAGTTGTGATCTCAAATGCAGAAGGTGGAAGAACCACGCCATCGATAGTGGCATTTGCGAAAAATGGAGAACGACTGGTTGGAGATCCAGCAAAACGACAGGCGGTAACGAATGTGAGTCGTACAGTTGCATCCGTAAAACGTCAGATGGGAACAGATCGTAAAGTAAAAATTGATGGGAAGAAATATACACCAGAAGAAATTTCAGCGATGATCCTGGCCAAATTAAAAAAGGATGCAGAAAGCTATCTCGGGGAAGAAGTAACGAGAGCCGTGATCACAGTACCAGCTTATTTTAGCGATGCTCAGAGACAGGCTACAAAGAATGCTGGAAAGATTGCGGGATTAAGTGTGGAACGTATCATTAACGAACCGACATCTGCTGCATTGGCGTATGGACTAGACAAATCCGTATCCCAGAAGATCATGGTATATGATCTTGGTGGAGGAACTTTTGACGTTTCGGTGATCGAGATTGGTGATGGAGTTGTCGAAGTACTGGCAACGGCTGGAAATAATCATCTTGGAGGAGATGATTTTGATCAAAGGATCATGAATTATCTGATCGGGGAATTTAAAAAAGCAGAAGGAATCGATCTGTCCAAGGATCAGACAGCTGTTCAGAGAATCAAAGAAGAGGCAGAAAAAGCAAAGAAAGAATTATCTTCTTCTATGACTGTACAGATTAATCTGCCATTTATCGCAGTAGGGAAAGATGGCCCTAAACATATGGATATCACATTAACCAGATCCAAATTTGAAGAACTGACTTCAGATTTGATCGATCAGACAGCAGGACCAGTTCATCAGGCGTTATCTGATGCAGGAATCAGTACCAGCGAACTTCATATGGTACTGTTAGTCGGCGGTTCTACCAGAATGCCAGCAGTTTCAGAGAAAGTAAGACAGTTAACAGGTAAAGAACCAAGCAAGAATATGAATCCAGATGAATGTGTAGCTCTGGGTGCAGCAATTCAGGGTGGAAAGATCGCAGGAGAAGCAGGGTTAAATGAGATTTTATTAATGGATGTTACACCGTTGTCCTTATCTATTGAGACAGCTGGAGGCGTTGCAACTAGATTGATCGACCGAAATTCTACAATCCCAACAAGATACAGTCAGATTTTTACGACAGCAGCAAATTTCCAGACAACTGTAGAAATCAAAGTTTTGCAGGGAGAGCGTGCGATGGCAAGGGATAACCAGGTCCTTGGAACCTTTAAATTAAAAGGAATCAAGCGTGCGATGCGAGGAGTACCACAGATCGAGGTAACATTTGATATTGATGTCAATGGAATTCTGAATGTATCTGCCAAAGATCTTGCGACAGGAAAAGAACAGTCCATTACGATCACAGCAAGTTCTAACATGTCAGATAAAGACATAGAACGAGCAATGGAAGATGCTAAGGCATATGAATCCGAAGATCAGGAAAAACGTGATGCGATCGGAAGTTATAATGAGGGTGAAAACATGCTTTATAAGGGTGAGGCATATTTAGCCCAGCATAAAAAAGAATTATCCAGAGAACAAAGATCAGAGTTGAAATCAGCAATTAGTGATCTGAAACATTCGATGAAACGGATCAAACCACAAAATATTACAGAAGAACAAGGCAGAGCGATCAAAGAAGCATCGGAACGTGTAAATCAGTTGATACGATAGGAAAGTGTTTGGACCGATTGTATTAATGGATATGAAAATAGAATAAAAGATATAAAAATGGGAAGATTAATGACTATAAAAGCAGAAAATATAGTGATAAATCTTCTCATTTTTTGCTATAGACAAATCTATTGTATAGGTGTATGATGCAAATAGTTAGTTAAGACTAACCTAAGGAGGAATCAATGAGATATCAAGTAGAATTAAGTCATGTAAAATGGAAAAAATGTATGCAGATGCAGATGGCGATGCATTGTGCACCTGTGCTTGCAGGGCTAAAGCCATCCAATGCAGTAACTCTCGACTATATTGACTCAAAAGAATTAATTCAGTCACTTGCGGGAAGTGATATCAAGTGTGGACTGATCTATTCAGGAAATGGTAAATGTCTCTGGCTGCTGTATCGTGAACAGCAAGTTAACCAGTATCTGATGGATCCAGAAAACCAAAGATTTTTAAAACACTGCGGCTATTCATCCTTTCAGATTCAAAATATCCTTTATACACTTAAGAATCGTTACAGGCTTTACAAAGCAGGGCAGGCAGATTTTCCACATGAACTTGGCTTGATTCTCGGATATCCATTATGTGATGTGATCGGATTTATCAAAAATAATGGACAAAATTGTTTATATTGCAGCTACTGGAAGGTTTACGACAACCTTTCTCAGACGAAAAAGGTCTTTGAAGTTTACGATAAAGTTCGTTTTCAGATGGTCAAACTTGTGGAATACGGAAAGAGTTTTAAAGAACTCGTCGACATGTACACAAATTATCAGGTACCTAGGTATGCTTAACTAAAAATAAAACACTCAAACAAAAAAGAAAGACAATCATTAGGAGGATAAGTCATGAGCGAAGTAATCGTTGCATTTTGGACAGGAACAGGAAACACAGCAGAGATGGCAGAATATGTTGCAGAGGGAATCAAAGAAGGCGGAGCTGAGGCAAAGGTTGTTTCTGTAGACGATATCAGCGCAGCAGATTTAAAAGATGCAAAAGCATTTGCACTTGGATGCCCATCTATGGGAGTTGAACAGTTAGAAGAATCAACAATGGAACCATTTGTTGAAGAAGTCTGCGGATTCGCTTCAGGAAAAACAATCGGATTATTCGGATCTTACGGATGGGGAGACGGAGAATGGATGAGAAACTGGGTAGAGCAGATGGAAGGAGCAGGAGCAACTGTTGTTGGCGGAGAAGACGCAATCTGTCAGGAAGCTCCAGATGAAGATGCTCAGGATGAATTAAAAGCCATGGGTAAACAGCTGGCAGCAATCTAATTTACAAATAAAGAATAAGAAAATAAACAGCCGGGCGTATGGATCATATGTCCGGCTGTATTAAAAACAGCAAGACAATATCTAGAAGGAGGGAACACAAAATGAGTATTGTAATTATTGGAGGACATGACCGCATGGTACGTCAGTATGAAACAATCTGTAAGAAGCATAACTGCAAGGCAAAGATATTTACACAGATGCCATCATGTCTGAATAAGAAAATTGGTAACCCGGATTTAGTCGTATTATTTACGAACACAGTTTCACACAAAATGGTACGTTGTGCTGTCAGTGAAGCAAAGAATAAAAATATTGAAGTAGTAAGAAGTCACTCAAGCAGTCAGGCTGCATTAACAGAAATTTTAGAGCAACGTTGTGAAATTGCATAACGAAAAAATATAAAAAACCCCTTGACAGTATTTTGAAGTTAGAATATACTAACAAATTGTAAAAGGAAATTAGTTTACACTAACAAAAGATAGTTACAACAAACAATAATAGAGAAAAAGGGGAAGATATCATGCCTTTGATTATGGTTGGAATTGGAGAAACATGTACAATTCAGAGAATCGGTGGAAGTGAAGAAACAAGAAGATTCTTAGCAAATCTTGGTTTTGTACAAGGAGCAGAAGTAACTGTATTATCAGCAATTGGAGGAAATGTCATTGTGAACATTAAAGACTCCAGAGTTGCAATTAATAAGGATATGGCTAGACATATTATGGTTTAATATGTTTGTTATATTGCGTTTATAGGAATAAATTGTCACGTAGCGGTTTATTTGATAGATGCTTGATAGATTTGAAGACAATGAAATATTGAGAAGAAAGGAGATATGACCATGACTTTAGGAGACGCAGCAGTTGGAAGCACAGTTATAGTTGCAAAGATCGATGGAGACGGTGCTTATAAACGTCGTATTATGGATATGGGAATCACAAAAGGAAGCGAAATTTTTATCCGCAAAGTAGCTCCTCTTGGAGATCCTGTTGAAATTACAGTCAGAGGATACGAACTTTCTGTAAGAAAGAATGATGCTCAGTGTGTATTAGTTAAAGAAGCTTAATACATAAGAGTTAGTAGTATCTAATAAAAGTTAGTAATATCTAATATCAAGAAAAGCTATTATTTAATAGGGAAGCAATTCCCCAGGGAGGTAAAAAAGAAATGGCTATTAATATCGCACTTGCGGGTAACCCGAACTGTGGTAAAACTACCATGTTCAATGCCCTGACAGGAGCTAACCAGTATGTTGGTAACTGGCCAGGTGTTACCGTAGAAAAAAAAGGAAGGTAAATTAAAAGGAAAGAGAAAAGGGGAAGACATCACGATCACTGACCTTCCAGGTATCTATTCTCTTTCACCATATACATTAGAAGAAGTAGTCAGCCGAGACTTCTTACTAAATGAAAATCCAGATGTTATCATCGACTTAGTTGATGCAACTAACATCGAGAGAAACTTATATCTGACAACACAGCTGATTGAAACTGGTGTACCAGTTGTCATCGCTTTAAATATGGCAGATTTATTAGAAAAACGTGGGATTAAAATTGATGTGGAACGTCTTTCTATGTTATTAAACTGTCCAATCGTTGAGACATCCGCATTAAAAGGAAAAGGTCTTGATGAAGTAGTAGAAGAAGCAATCAAAGTTGCGAAGAAGAATACAGTAGATCTGCCAAAAGAGATTTTCTCTAAAGATGTAGAAGCAGCGATCGCTGAAGTTAAAAATGTACTTCCATCATCTATTTCTGAAGATAAGAGAAGATGGTATGCAGTTAAATTCCTGGAAAATGATAGCAAAGTAGCAGAAAGCGTAGTACTTTCAGGAAATGGTGCAAAAGTAGTAGAAGATAACAGAACAAAGATTGAAAAAGCTGAAGACGATGATATGGAAAGCATCGTAACAGATGGACGTTATCAGTTTATTCAGAAGATCGTTTCCACTACAGTGAAGAAGAGCGGAGGAAAATTAACGATTTCTGATAAGATCGACCGTATTGTGACAAACCGTATCTTAGGTATCCCAATCTTTATCGCGATCATGTTTGTTGTATACTATATTTCTGTAACAACGATCGGTACATTAGTAACAGACTGGACAAATGATACATTTGTAGCTGAGATGATCCAGCCAGCCGCTCAAAGCTTCTTAGAAGGAATCGGTGCAAGCGCAGCAATCCAGGATCTGATCGTTAATGGTATCATTGGTGGTTTGGGAGCTGTCCTTGGATTCGTTCCTCAGATGGCAATCTTATTCTTATTCCTGTCTATCTTAGAAGACTGTGGATATATGGTACGTATTGCGTTCGTAATGGACCGTGTATTCCGCCACTTCGGATTATCAGGTAAATCCTTCATTCCATTACTGATTTCTTCAGGATGTGGAATTCCTGGTATCATGGCATCTAAGACGATCGAACAAGACAACGACAGACGACTGACAATTATGACAGCAACATTCATTCCATGTGGAGCGAAACTTCCAGTTATCGCTATGATGGGTGGTGTTATGACAAGTTATGCAACAGGAAGTTATGAAGCAGGTGGATTAATGGCACCATGTATGTACTTCATTGGTATCGTAGCCGTATTAGTTGCAGCAATCATCTTAAAGAAGACAAAACCATTCTCTGGAAAGCCAGCTCCATTCGTAATGGAACTTCCACAGTATCATATCCCATCTGCTAAGACAGTATTACTTCATGTATGGGAAAGATTAAAAGGATTCATCATCAAAGCCGGAACAATCCTGTTCTTAGCTTGTGTTGTTATGTGGTTCTTAAGTGGATATGGATTCGTTAATGGTTCATTCGGAGCTGTTGAAGATCCAGGAAACAGTTTATTAGCAGTTATCGGTGGAGCGATCGCACCAATCTTTGCACCACTTGGATTTGACAACTGGAAAGCTGTTGCAGCTTCTTTATCAGGATTCTCAGCAAAAGAGTCTATCGTATCAACAATGGGTGTACTTGCAAACGTAACTGGAGATGCATCAGAAGATGCTGTCACAGTAGCAGAAGCAGTAAGAACTTGGTTCCCAAGTGCTGTAGCAGCATTTTCATTCTTACTGTTTAATCTGTTAGACTCTCCATGTTTAGCAGCAATCTCTACAATGGCAAAAGAAATGCAGTCTAGAAAATGGTTCTGGTTTGCGATTCTTTTCCAGAATATTTTTGCTTATGTTGTAACACTGATCGTATATCAGATCGGTACATTTGCAACAGGTGGAGCATTTACAGTAGGAACAGCAGTAGGTATCGTATTATTGCTTGTAATGTTATTCTTGCTATTCAGACCAGATCCATACAAAGATCAGAAAGTATATTCAAAGAGATCTGTTCAGGCGTAGTCGAAATGGTATATAATAGAGGGGCTGGATGTGTAAACATCCGGCTTCTTGCTTATCGAATTTCATATAAAAAAAGTATGATATAAAGGAGGGACGATTATGAATCCAGTAAGTATTATCATATTGTTATTGATTATCGCATATTGCGCATTTGTTATTTATAAACAGGTGCAGAAGAAGAAACAAGGCGGATGTGGAGGCAACTGTGCAGGCTGCTCAGGATGCAGCAGTTTTCAGGTGAAGGATTCATCAGTCAAGAAAAAAGGAAGGTAATCAGCAATGGGAAATTCAACAGGTTCTATGTTTTATGCATTTGCAATCTTTATTGGATTATATCTTATCGGGGTGATCGGATACCAGCTTTATAAACTGATCCGTAAATTACTAAATAAATAATGTAAAGTAAAAAGAGGTATCATAAAATGGCAGATATTATTATTGTACTTATCCTTATTGTTATCGCAGTTTTTGCGATCAAACAGACAAAGAAACATATGCATGGGGAAAGTCCTTGCTGTGGCGGCGGATCGGGTACTGTAAAGAAAGTAAAAGAAAAACATTTAGATGGTCCTGTGATGGGAACGAAAACAATGAAGATCAAAGGTATGACTTGTGAACACTGTGTCAATAATGTGACAAATGCGATCAATAAAGTTGCAGGAGCTTCAGCAAAAGTATCTTTAAAAGATAAAGAAGCAATTATTTCATATGATCGTGAATTAAGTAATATTGAGCTTAGAAAAGCAGTAGAAGATGCAGGATATGAAGTTATATCACTTTCATAAAGAACGGTGTTTTAGAAGAATTTATCGAAACCATCAGAAAACAAAAAAGCACTTTTAAGATCTGTAATATACAGAAAAAAGTGCTTTTGTTTCAAATTATTTGTTTTGATTGCTGAGAGCTTTAATATGTTCTTCAGAATTCAGATGTGCTTTGATCGCATGAAAGCTTTCAGGGCTGATCACATGTTCCATACGGCAGGCATCTTCAGCTGCAATCTCTGCAGGAACTCCAAGTTTGATCAGCATGTTAGATAAAACAGTATGGCGCTCAAAAATCGTATCAGCAATCTTATGACCAGCTTCAGTTAAAGAGATGAAACCATCAGAATCAACGGTGATCATATCAGAATTACGAAGATTTTTCATAGCAATACTGACACTTAGGTTTAGAGAAATTCAAATAATGAGCAATATTCAATGGATCTTACAGACCCTTTGTTTTGTTGCAAAATTAAATAGCTTCCAAATAATTTCAGCGGATTCTTGTATTTTCAAAAGATTCCTCCTTACTAATAATTGTATATCTAGTCTACAAGATATGTTTATTTTGGTTATCATTGTATCATAAACAGTGTGTATTTTC
>ENA-OPZZ01001467-OPZZ01001467.1-human-gut-metagenome-genome-assembly--contig:-NODE-1467-length-14439-cov-6.059041_pt1 | contig 14439 bp, 17 predicted proteins | sample MGYA00242487_ERZ504511 | MGnify/ENA primary metagenome ERZ504511 (study PRJEB26092, sample SAMD00036241) | human gut metagenome | host: Homo sapiens | study: EMG produced TPA metagenomics assembly of... | reverse complement strand
CCAAAACGTGGCTCAGGACGGCGAAAATCAAGGATGTGGGAGCATATTTCGCGGTTTCGGATGCGAAAAGCGAGCTTTCCCCATGGGACAGCCGTTTGCAAGTATCCAGCAGGGGCTATATGATGGGGTACAACGATTTGAAAGACCCTTCTGTCAGCGGCTTTTTCCGATTCCTCGCAAAGGTTGGAGACAACGGGATGAAAATGCAGATCGTGAAGATCAGATTTGGAGGCAAGAAATGAAGATTCTGGTATATGGTGCAGGCGTTCTGGGGTGCAATCTGGCAAGAAATCTGCTGCGCGCCGGAAAGGATGTCACTCTGCTTGCGCGGGGAAACTGGGCTGCGGAGATCAAGCAGAACGGCCTGCGGATCAAGGATAAGTTTTCACCCTGCACCTCGGTCAGCCGCATTCCGGTGGTGACTGAACTTGCACCGGATGCAATGTACGATGTGATCTTTGTGGTCCTGCGCTATACACAGCTGGATTCCGTTCTGGACACGCTGCGGGCGAACCGGACGAAGAACATCGTTTTTTGTGGGGAACAATGTGCAGGCGAGGGCACGTGGCGGCGGTACTGCCGGAAAAGAACGTCCTGTTTGCCTTTGCGCTTTCTGCCGGGCATCGGGAGGCTGACCGGGTGGTCTCCATCGACCTGAAAAAGATCACCATCGGACAGCTGCCGGGTGCAATCTCCAATAAACAGCTGATCGGGCGCATCTTCCACGGCACAAAATATAAGGTCGTTTACGAGCCGAACATGGAGGACTATCTGCTCTGCCATGCCGCGTTTGTGATGCCTGCGGCCTTCGCCTGCTATAAGACAGACGGCGACCTGAAAAAGCTCAGGGGAGATACCGCGTACCTGAACCGTGTGCTGGATGCCAACATCGAGGGATACCGCGCCATCCGAGATGCCGGGCACACCATTCTGCCCAAGGAAGATGCAGACTTTGAAGGGGAGAAATACCGCAAGACCTGCCTGCGCTTTTTCAAGCTGATGTGTGCCACCTCGCTGGGGAAACTCTGCGCCTCCGACCATGCCATGAACGCCATCGACGAAATGAGTGCGCTGAATCGGGATCTCAAGAAATTTTTCGATGAACATGGCGCAGTCTACCCGGTATGGCAGGCACTGGAAGCGGAAGCCGGGAGGTATCTGCAATGAAGTATGCCGGAATGCCCTTTGGGATGTGGATGCTGTTTGCCGGTTCCTTTCAAAAGCAGCTGACCGCTGTGCTGGGCTATGATGCAGCCACCGCAAGAGCTATCACGAAAAAGGCAAAGCCGCAATACCGGCAGATCATCCGCAGGCTGCCGGAGTTTGAAAAAGCGGACCGCTTCAAGATGAACATCGTCAACTGCGCAATGCTCGGCGCGTTCATCCTCTCCATGCCGCAACGTCCGGAGGTGGACAGGCTGACGGATTACTACGCAAAGTCCATGATGACAAAGCCCATGCAGTGGTTCTGCCGCAAGAGCGGAAAAAACAAGTTTACCCCCAAAGATATTTCCGGCATGAAGGCGACCGCCACCTTGAAAGCCGCCGACCGTAACCCCTATTCGTGGAACATGGAATTTTACGAATACCCGGATGGCAGCGGCTACGAGGGACGCTTCACCAAATGCGGCATCTGTGTGCTGATGAAAAAGCTGGGGCTATATGACCTCACTCCCGCGCTGTGCCGTCTGGACTACACCATGAGCGAAGCGGGCGGCGTGACAAATTTTGTGCGGCAGTACACCCTTGCCTCCGGCGGACCCTACTGCGACTGCGGGTACAAAAAGAAGGGGTGACGGACGATGAAGGCGAAGGAAACCTATCTTTCCCGTGACTTTCGGGAGACTGCGGCGCAACGCTTTCCTGCGCAGGCAAAGCAGCTGAACGCCGCTTTTGATATGCGCCTGAATGCGCTGCTGGCTGAAAACGCGGGTGCAAGCAAGGAAAAGCAATACCACCTCAAGCGGCAGATATTGCCGGGCATTGCGGCCTACGAGACCTTGCAGCGGGTCATGCCGAAAGAGGAGGCACTGCAAACCGTTCACGGCTATGTGGAGCACTTGGCGAGAACGAGCCACAAACAGCTTGCCGCCCTGCTGCACATACCGGGGCTTTACCGCCTTGTTCCCGGCGTTTTCGTCAAATCCACCCGGAGCATTTTCGGCCCGGCGGCGGGCTTTGCCCCAAAAGAACTGCAGACCGGTAACGGCGTCTGGCGTGTGGATATGATGAAGTGTCCCTATCACGACACCTGCGCAGAATACGGCTGCCCGGAGCTGTGCCGCTGTTTTTGTGACAGCGATGACATCAGCTATACCGGGCTGCATCCGAAGCTGATCTGGGAGAGAAGCATGACGCTGGGGCGTGGAAATGACCGCTGCGATTTCTGCATGAAGGTCAGATAATAGTGGGCGGCATATTGAAATGGAAATCAAACGATTTGGTACATGGTATTTCTGGCATACGTTCTTGTTTTGTATGAACCACAATGGAAGACGAAGGAAATGGGAGCATATGCCCGATTCGCACGCAGACTGAGAGGAGAAAAACAATGATCGTACTGCAACTGCTGCTTTATTGTCTGCTGTTTACCGCAATGGTAAAAATCGCTGTGATCGGTGGTGCTGTCAACGGACTGTACTTTTATCCCAAGGAGGTGCAGGATCGCGCCATCGAACTGGGACTGATCGACCGCAATACGATGAACCGGAAACGAAAATGCTTTATGATACCGTTCTTTATCGTGATGCTTGCTGCTCTTGTGCTGATCATCGGTTTGTGGAACGGGGCTTCCTCCTTTGGTGAGGCCTATTGGCAGGCGCTGCTGTTTCTTGAGGTTATGAATATCTATGACGGCGTTGTAATCGACAAGCTATGGGTCGGGCACAGCCAGTTTTGGGTGCTGCCAGGGCTTGAAGATGCGCCGTTCGTGCAGACCTGGAGGCAGGTGCTGAAAAAGCGAAGCATACTGGCGCTGATCTGGGTTGCGGGAGCGGCAATTGTCGGCGGTATTGTCCATTTGATTTTCTAAGAAGTTGGAAATTGCCCAAATGAAAAGCAGAATCATGAACTGCAATCGGAGACAAAAAAGATGAAGACGGAGAAACCGAAAAAGCTGATTCGCTGGTGCATTCTTGGCGCAGTCGGATGCGGATTTATGGCTGCCGGGGACTGGCTGCTGGGCTGCATTCCGCTTCGGGAAACGGACACCGGTCTTTTCAATAGAGCCTATTATCTGTCCGGCTCCTACGGGCTGTGGAAGCCTGTGCTTACCGTTGGGCTGGGAGCGGTCGGCGGCTTTCTCTATTACTTCGTAGTAAAAGCGCTGAATGCGGACATTGATACAAAGTACAGAAAAACAAAGATCATTCAGTATCTGTGCGGAATTTTCACCGTTGCGGTGGCGCTGACTATCCACACCTGGGTGGCTACCATGGCGTGGTTCACCACCTATCTGGGCCCGCGCATCGGAGAAGAAGCTGCCATCGCGGCGGTCACCGCCTATCAAGACGGCATGCTCCTCGCCATTGCGCCGATGTACGTTCCGATGATACTGGCTTTCGGCATCCATTTCGTGATGCTGCTTGCGGGCAAGACACGGTATTCCCGGTGGATGCTGGCTTTTCACCCGGTCACATGGAATCTTCTGCTGGTTACTGTTCCTGATATTGCACAGGCCATGCAGGTGCCGGTGGCCACATGGATGTCCGTAATGAGCCAGAGCAGCACGAACAGTGCCATTATGGTCTGGTGCATCGCGGCTGCGGTTTATGAGAGAAGTCACACTCAATAAAAAAGGAGTCTTGAATATCCCGGCTGATAAAAAAATAAAACCGTCCTCATCATCGCCCACCGGATGCGCACTGTTTCCAGTGCAGGTAAGATTGTGGTGCTCAAAGATGGAGTAGTAGCAGAACAGGGATCGCTTGCACAGTTGCTGCATACGATGAAACCACCATCATTGAAGATTTGTATTTGAAAAAAGTTGTCTAGGACTTGACATCGTGCAGAGTTCATGATCACGCATGCCGCCATAGCAGTCATATTGAAAGACATCCCGCCTGAAAGTGAAAGCTTTACTTTCAGGCGGGACTTTTTGTTTTTTATTGTAAAGGCTGGTTCCTGTTCTTTAAGGAGATGGCTACACATTAAAGAACTTTGGCCCCATTGGCCGTCAACTTGAAGGTTGCTCCCAGCATATCGGCAGCCCCACGGCACATCAGCATCCGCTGCAGGAAAATCTCAAAATATTCGTACATGCTGCAAATGTCGGTGTCGATCTGCAGATTCAGCGAGATGACCTTTTTCTCGGTGTTGATTTTCAGAGTCTGGTCTGTCACCGCGTAAGAGAAACCATACAAAACCTTTTCCAAACGCCGTTCGAGGGGAACCACGGACGGCGTTTTTATATATCAGCGAAAAGGAGTACGCAAATGAACCGTAAGACCACAAAAAAGGTGGATGAATCCACCCTGACAACTTTGTGCGCCGTCTGCCGAGGGGCATTTTTGGACGCAAAGGGCGTCCATCTCCGCAGAGCCGACCCCAGGCAGCTCGTCAAGGATGTCTGCACGTATTGCCAGACACGATATGGGTTTGACTACTACGTTCAGCCCATTGTCCGTAAATCAAAAATGACCGGAAAGGAGAACCGACGTGAAACTGAGCCAGCTTAAAATTGACCCGGAGTTCCAAAGCAAAATTCCGCCGCTGCAGTTTGAGGAAGAACAGCAGCTTGAGCAGAACATCATTGCCGAGGGTCGTCTTCTGAATCCCATCATCACATGGAATGGCTACATTCTGGATGGGCAGAACACGGTAGAAGCACGTCGAACCTGCAACGGTGGTATGGAATTGCCCATTCGCTGCAAAGTCTTCTACGGCCTTACCAAAGAAGACGAAGCAACGCTGTTTGCGATTCAGACGGGCAATGCTACCTGCCTGACGGCGGGCGAACGCCTTCGTGCAAATCTGGTGGCCGAAAATCCGGATGCACTTTACTTTGTGGGGATCACGTCGAATGCCGGTGTGGAATTTGCCTATGACGGCATCCGGGCACCCTGGAAAATCTACTGCATCGAAACGGCATACGAGCTGTACAAACAGTATGGCTGTGAGCGCTACGTCGAGATGCTTCGCATCATCAACGAGGCGTGGAAGGGCAATGTGGATTCCTACCTTGCCGGTGTAATCCGTGGTGTGGCCCGCTTCATCTCCGTATACGAGGGCGAGTACAGCCGGGAGCGCCTGGTGCAGCAGCTGGCAAGGACACACCCGAAAACCATCACGCAGCTGGCTCAGAAAGACACCGGAAGTTCTGCAAACCGCCACATGCGGCAGATTCTTCGCATCTATAACGGTGCCAGCCGTGAGATGAGCCTGCCGCTGAAAAACTGACAGTTTCGTTTTACCTCCTGAACAACAGCCGTCGTGGTATCCGTCTGCGGCGGCTGTTTCTTACATAAAAAGCCGACGACCTGCGGGCACTGCTGCCCGAGCTGCAGGCTGTCGTGCCGGGTGCTCAGCTGCGCGGGGTGGACTAGAGCCGCGAGGGGCCGCGCCCTCGCATGCCGCAAGCACGCGCCTCTTGCGGATCCCGAATTCCGGCCAATCGAGGAACCCGCGGCACACGAACCGCTCAACACCCCGCGAAACCAGGCAGCGCATCGGAAACGGGAAATTCCGGCAGGAATCGACGCGATTCTGTCATCGAGAAAGCCCGCGCCCTTCGGCCTTTCCGCGTCCAGCCCCCTAACCAGGCCCGATACATCCAGGCAAAAGCTCTATCTCGGCATAAAGCAACGAGTTCAGAAAGGGACGGCAGAATCCCGTCGAAAACTGCCAAAAATCAGGGTTTTCACCGCGCATCTGCGGCCCCCGGCACGGCTGCTTGCAGCTCGGCCAAGCCCTTCCTCAGCACGCGGAATGTAACCAAGCCGATGACGAATGCGATGGCCGCCGTGCCCAGCGCGACCGGCACGAGGTTGCCGCGCAGCGCGTCGAACAGGCCGCCGTAGATGAGCTGCCCCACGGGTTGCGCGCAGTTCGCCAGCGACATGGTAAGCGCGATCACCTTCCCCACCAGGTGGCCGGGCGTCTCGAGCTGCACGAACGAGATGGCTTGGATGCTGAACATCGTGGCGCACGCCATGGACGCGAACAGGCCCGCTACCACGATGCCGTACGCCAGCATCGCGTCCATCGGCACGCCCAGCACCACGGCGATGGAGATAAAGGATGCCGAGAGAATCGACTGCCATAGGTTCGGGATGATCACCTTGAAGAACACCTTGGGCCAGGAGGCACCGAGCGAGCGGGATGCCTCGACCAGCGTCTTGACGTCGATGGAGTTAAGCCCCACGGCGAGCGCGCGGAAGGCGAACGGCATCACGAGAATCACGTAGGCAAAGCACAGCCAGATTGGGTTGGTGCTCAGCACGTCGGCGGACAGCCAGCGGTAGATCGGGCCCAAACCCACCACCAGCACGATGGCCGGGATGGTCAGCGGCAGCGTGGCCACCCATTCGATCGCGCGCTCCAAAACCTTGGAGCGAATATGCACGATGACCATGGTGGGCACCAGCAGCACCAGCATGATCACCACGGTGACCGCGCTCAGGGCCAGCGAGGTGCCGATGCCCTGCCACAGCACGGTCAGGTCGGCACCCAGCGACTCGCCGTTGCCGGTGAAAATCGCGATCCACGGCGCGGCCGACCAGCGGCCGGACAGCGGGTGACGCAGGGTGAAGATGAGCATGGCCAGCAGCGGCACGAACAGGAACGCCAGGGTGACGAACAGGATCACGAATTTGATGATGCTCTGTTTACGCGCACGAGCGGCGCGCAGCTGCGGCGGCTTGGTTGCGGAAGTTTCGGTCATTGCCAACGTCCGGCCCTCTTTTCCACGGCGTGGCTCAACAGCATGACGATGGCCACGACGATGATCATTGCGAATGCCAGCACCTGGGCAAAGCCCTGCTGGTTGGGGTCCAGTTCGTTGCGCATGGCACCTTGGATCATAAGCGGCACCAGAATCGAACGCTGGGAGAACAGGGCCGCGGCGGTCGCGTATGCGGAGAACGCGGAGGCGAACAGCAGCAGGAACGCGGAGATGAAGCGGGGTGCCAGAATCGGGCAGGCCACGCGCGTCCAGTACTGGAACGTGTTGCCACCGAGGGATTCGCATGCCTCGCGCCACTGTGGACGGATCGAATCGACCGCGGGCAGGAAGATGATGATCATCAGCGGAATCTGGAAGTAGCAGTAGATGGTCACCAGGCCCGGCAACGAACTGAGCCAGTTCGGGTTCACGGTGTAGCCGGCCAGTGTCTTGATAAGCATGGTGCCGATACCGTTGATGCCGATGGTGGCGATGAACGCGAACGCGAGCATCACGCCGCCGAACTGAGCAAGCACGGAGGAGATGGCGGAGACCATACGACGCAGCAGGCCGTTCGGCTTGGCACCAATGACCAGTGCGTAGGAAGCGAGCGCGCCCACCACTGCGCCGATCAGAGAGGATGCTAAAGACACCAGAATCGAGGTGCCGAATGCGGCGATGGTGTTGGCCTCGAACATCTTATTGAAGTTCGCGAGCGTGAAGTTGCCGCTGCGATCCTGGAATGCACCGACAATCACGATGACGGTGGGTGCGAGCAGGAAGCAGGCGGTGTAGGCGAAGAACGGGAGCGTGGTGGCGAGCGTGCCCAGCTCCTGGCGGTGCTTGGCCATCGCCGAGGAGAGAGGAGAAGCGGGAGTAGCGGACGGACCCGCAGCCTTGGCGGCAGCAGGTCCGTTCGATGCAATGGGTGCGATTGCGGCGGTCATCGGTCTGTGCCTCAGTTGCCGATCGTCTTGTCCCAGTTGTTCTGGAGCCACTCGGTGATGCGGGTGGAGTCGTCGTTGGTGTAGGAGACCGGCTCGCCTTCGATGGTGATGGCGTCCTTCAGAGTGGCCTGGTCGACGGTGCCGTCTTCCTTCATGGAATCGAGCAGCACCGGGTTGGCGCCGCCCTTGAACCACAGGTTCTGGGCGTCGGCGGTGTACAGGTACTCCTCCCACAGGCGGGCGGCGGCCGGGTGCGGCGCGTCCTTGTTGATGGCCTGGTTGTAGTAGCTGACGACCTGGGCCTTCGGGAAGGTCTTGTACTTCCAGTTCACGCCCTTGTCCTTGAGCTCCTTCTTGTAGGAGGCCTGGTTGTAGGTCCAGTCGAAGACCACGCCGGTCTGGCCGGAGTCGATGGTGCCGTTGGTCACGTCGACGGTGGTCAGGTTGCCGGCTTCCTTGAGCTTCTTGAAGTAGTCAAGGCCGGGCTGCAGGTTGTTGATGTCGCCACCGGCGAGCTGGTTGGCCATCAGGTAGCCGTTGAAGGCGGCGCCAGCCTCGGCGGGCTTGCCGTTGAGGGCCACGGTGCCGGCGAACTTCGGGTCGAGCAGGTCGTCCAGGGAGCTGATGTCGCCGTACTTGTCGGCGTTCCAGCCCACGGACATGATGCCGGTGTAGTCGGCGTAGTAGGCGCCGTCGGCGTCCTTGGCGGTGTCCGGGATCTTGTCCCAGGCCTGCACCTTGTACGGGGCGAAGTAGTCGGTGGAGGTGGCGGCGATGGCCTGGCCGACATCGAAGACGTCGGGGGCGGCGTCGGTGCCCTTGTTGGTCTTGGCGGCGTCGAGCTCTTCCTTGGATGAGGCGTTCGGGTTGAGCTCGGTGACCTTGATCTCCGGGTACTTCTTCTTGAAGCTCTCGATGACCTCGCCGTAGTTGGACCAGTCGTGCGGAAGGGCGATGACGTTCAGCGCGCCCTCTTCCTTGGCGGCCTTCTCGAGGTCTTCCATGGTGCCGAAGTCGGCGAGGGAGGTGGCTTTGGCGGACTTTTCGTTCACGGTGACGGCCTTGCCGGTGCTTTCGCCGGTGCCATCGGAGGAGGCGTTGCTCGAGCCGCAGGCGGCCATCGAGAACGCGAGCACGGCGGCGAGGGAGCCGGCCGCGATCTTACGCAGGTTGTTCATAATGTTCCTTTTCTCAACATCATCCAGACGACAGTCTGGGGAGTCGGGCTTGGTATGCGCGGCATTCGCGCGGCCCGTGAATCCAAGAAAAGAAACTATGCGCCTAATCTGTCCTGACACTGGCGCGCAAGTGAATTGCGTTCGCCATTTGCTGTACGCCTGTTGAACTTAGGAAAACTTGGCATGAATTACTGACAGGTATGGGCGATGTGTCAATAGCGGAACCGGCCTGCGGCCGATTCCGCACCACACTTACCTCAGCACGCCCTCAATCAATCGCGTGATGAGTTCGGTGTAGCTCACTCCGGTGGCATCCCAAGCCTTGGGATACATGGAAATCGGCGTGAAGCCGGGCATGGTGTTGATTTCGTTGACCATCACCGTGCCATCAGGCGTCACGAAGGTGTCCACACGGCTCAAGCCGGCACCATCCACGGCCTTGAACGCGCGACGGGCCACGTCACGCACGTCCTCAAGCACGCTGACCGGCAGATTGGCAGGCACTTCCACGTGGCTGGCGGAGGCATCCATGTACTTGGAGTCGAAATCGTAGAACTGGTCGTCGTTCTGATGATCGAGCACGATTTCGCCGGGCCAGCTGGCCTCGGGCTCGTCACCGGCCTTCGGGCACAGCACGGCACATTCGATTTCGCGACCATCAATCCCCTGTTCGACGAGCACCTTCCAGTCGTGCTCGCCGGCGGTGGCGATGGCGGCGGCCAGACGATCCTGCTGGGTCTCGCGGTCATCGGCTTTCTCGACTTTGGTCACACCGAAGCTGGAGCCTGCGCGCGAAGGCTTGACAAACAGCGGATAAGTAAGACCGGCGTCCTCGATCTCGGCAAGCACATCGGCGGCGGTGAAGTTGCGCGCATCGACCGTCACACCGGGCGCGGTGGGAATGCCGGCGGCATCCAGTACCACCTTGGTGTAATGCTTATCCATGCAGGCGGCGGAAGCAAACACTCCGCACCCCACGTACGGCACACCCATCATTTCCAGCAGGCCTTGAACCGTACCATCCTCGCCATAGGGGCCGTGCAGCACCGGCAGTACCGCGTCCACATGGCCAAGGGAGGTCAGCACATGGTGCATTTCCGGGTCGGACATGCTGACGAAGCTGGTGCCGAAGCCGGAATCGGCGGAATTGATGTGGCTGGGCTCGCCGATGAAGAAACCGTCCTGTCCGCGAGATGGGTCAAGCATCACCGGGCGCGATTCCGGGGTGATCTTTACGGTCGGCAGCTCGCCGCCGTCCAAGTTCCAGCCACGCGGATCTTCGCCATTGATGATCCACTTGCCGTCCTTGGTGATGCCGACCGGAATCGGCTCGAACCGTTCAGTGTCCATGGCCCCCAGCACACCGGCAGTGGAGATGCAGGAAATCGAATGCTCGTCTGCACGCCCACCATAGAGCACCACAACACGCTTCTTGGCCATAACCATCCTTTTGTTGAAACTACAACCGTTTTCAAGCCTATGCTTTGCACCGCCAACCGGACCGAACCGCGCTCGGAACGCCGCGCACAAGAGACGCACACCAGTCTACTCGTGCACGTCAACGACGTATACGCCATGCGACTTTGCACGTACAACGTATACGCCACGTATACGTCGCTTCTCTCGTTATTCGCCGGTAACCTCGTGACCGAACAGTCCGGCAAGCATCTCCGAGCAGGAAATGCCTTCGTTCAGCACGCGGCTCATCTGATACGCCAACGGGGTCGGCACATCAAGCTGATCGCCAAGAGCCACCACCGCATCCGTGGTGGGCACGCCTTCGGCCACACCGTTGCTGACCTTGGTGGCCTCTTCGACCGTCAATCCCTTGCCGAGATTCGCGCCGAACGTATAGTTACGAGACAGCGAAGAGCCACAGGTGGCGATGAGATCGCCCACACCGGCCAAGCCGAAGAAGGTCTTGGGATCGGCGCCAGCGGCTACGCCCAGCGCGGTCAGTTCGGCCAGTCCACGAGTTTCGATCATGGCTGCGGTGTTCTCACCGTAGCCGGCACCACGGGCCATGCCCACGGCCAGCGCGGTCACGTTCTTCAGGCTGCCGCACATTTCCAGGCCGATGACGTCGGTGGTCACGAACGGCTTGAAATAGGAGGTGGTGCATGCCTCGGCCACCTTCGTGGCATTATCGAGGTTCGTGCAAGCCACCACGGTGGCGGCGGGATGACGATCGGCGATTTCCTTGGACAGGTTCGGTCCGGAAATGGCGGCGAACCGGTCGGCCGGCAAGTCAAGGGATTCGCGGACGACTTCGTCCATACGCTTGTTGGTGCCACGCTCGATGCCCTTCATCAGGCTGACGACGATGGCGTGATCGGGAATCAGTCCCTTGAATTCGACGAGTGCCACTCGCGCGAACTGCGCGGCGATGGCCACGACTACGATGTCCGCGTTCTTGACGGCTTCGGCGCGATCCCCAGTGGCGGTCATGTTGTCCGGCAACTTTTCGACGGACGGCAGGCGCACGGCGTTGTGGTGGTGATCGCGAATGCCCTCGACAATCTGCTGCTCCTTGGCCCACATGGTCACCGTGTTGCCTGCGTCCGCCAGCACTTGGCCGAAAGCAGTACCCCATGCTCCTGCACCGAGAACCGTTATATTTTTACCCATATCAAATTCCTACCTTCGCTTGTCGCGCAACTTCATCGGCACAATCTTGTGCCATGCTACTCGCCTAGGCTCCCCGTACGGGAACCGGTGCGGCTACTTCTCAGCCGGGAACGGGCCGCCGGCTTCAGGCCAAGGCTTACGACTCATACTGCGGTAGTCCCAGTAGCCTTCAGCGGGGAACTGCTCGCCACGAATTTCCTCCAGTACTGTGTTCATGCGTTTGAGCACGCGCCACATCAGCTCGTTCACGGCCTCGGCAGGCGGCTCTTCACCCCATGAGTCCATGTCGGCAAGCAGATCGGAGTAATCGAGCGCATGGTCATAGCACATCACCACGTTTTTGCGCGGCCATGGCCACCAGTGGTTGATGGAGGCGGCACCCCACGTCACCGCCGGGTACAGCGGCACCTGATGCCCCAGTCTGCGCGAGGATTCAAGGGCGATATATCCCACGCCCTCCTTAATGCTCATCACCCACTTTTTCGGGTCGCGGGTCACGGTGCCTTCCGGCCAGACCGTCAGCGGGCGGCCGGACGTCAGAATATCAATCGAGGTCTCTTCGATCTGCTTGGCCTTGCCCGAATGACGCTGCACCGGCTGCATGCCGACCAACTGGAACCACTTGCCGATCAATGGCCACTTCGCCATCTCGGCCTTGGCCATGTAACGGGGGCGGCGGCCCATGTGGAACAGGCTCATCATTGGCACGAACACATCAAACATGGTGACATGACTGGCGGCGGTGATGAACGGTCCGGTTTCCGGCACCTGTTCCAAGCCCCAGGCCTTGGTCTTGCAGCTGGCGCGGAACACAATGGACACCCCTCCCAGCAGTCGTTTGGTGGCCTTGGGATTCTGGGCGTTGATTTCCGGCTGATTGGGCGTGCGGGGGCCGGTCGGGTAATACTGTGTCGAGTCCACAAGCGTGTGGCGGGCGGCCAGACGCTTGACCTGCTCATCACTCAGCGGGCTTACGGCCGAACGCGGCGACGGTTTTCCTTTGGATGCCATGGTCTCTATTGTGGCACGGACCACCGCCCAACGATTCCAGCGCAACATTCCCGGGAATGCGTCGCACAATACGCGGCGGCCCGTCTGCACACACCATGCGCGCAGCGGCCGCCGGGGAAACGTTCGAATCACTCCACCGCGATGGCGTCGATCTCCACGAGCGCACCCTTGGGAATCATGTTGTTGCCAAAGGCCACGCGGGCGGGCTTGACGGAGCCGATGAACACCTCAGCGTAACGTGCGTCCACTTCCTTGAAGTCCTCGACGTTCTTCAGGTAGATGGTGGCGCGGCACACATGCTCAATGCCGGTACCGGCAGTGTCGAGAATGTGCTTAATATTCTTCAGCGCCTGTGCAGCCTGCTCTCCAGCGGTCTCGCCCGCCAGTTCGCCGGTGGCCGGATCAATGCCCAGCTGGCCGGATACGAACACGAAGCCATTGGCCTTCACCGCCTGGCTGTATGCGCCCAGCGCGGCCGGCGCCTCGGAAGTGGCTACGGCTTCCATCTTTTCGCTCATATTGTGCTCCTTCTCATCTTGGGGGCGCCCACCTGCTGCGGCCGGCGCCGGTACACATCACCACCGGCTACGACCAATCGCACGATCAGCAACGATTGGCAATGCCGATTACGTAGCAGTCTACTGAGCAAAGTCGCGTTTAGCGCGCATGATGCCCGGCATACGGCCATCAACAGACTATTCCTTGCTATTCCAGACGATTCCAGACGATTCCAGACGATTCGGCTACCGTTCTCGCCAAACCGGACGGTTTTTCCACGACCCAAGCGAGCCGGCATCACCGGCCTTGCCATTGCCGACACCAGCACCAGCCTTGCACGCGCCGAATATGCAAAAGGCTTCCGGCGGTTAGCCGAAAGCCATGCTGGTGGGCTTGATGGGGATCGAACCCACGACCTTCTGTTCCGGAGACAGACGCTCTATCCACTGAGCTACAAACCCGAGCAACTTCTTTACTGTACACCACATCACGTTGCATGCGGCACATACGTCGCCAAAATAACGAGAAAATCGCCATTATCGGCTCTACAATGGGGTTATGTCGGAACCTACAGATGACTTCGAATACGAACGCCGCTTCTTCTGCCGCGAACTGCCGGCGGAATACGACGACGGCGACGCCCCGACCCTCATCATTCAGAGCTACTACGTGCATGCCGACAATTACGCCTTGCGCGTGCGGCTGGTCTCGCGCAAGGTTCACGTCGACATGACGCCCGACGTAAATCCGGTGGCCGTGCTGGACGAATACCGCGACCGGTTCTCGGAAGCATATGTCACCGTCAAAGGTCCGTCCGTGGGCGGCACGCGCTACGAAGTCGAGCGCGAAATCGATACGCGTATCGCGGCCGAACTCATCAAGCGCGGCGGCTCGGTAATCATCAAGAACCGGTATTCCGTGTGGATTGAGGAAGACGGCTGGAGCGTGGATGTGTTCGGCGGGCCGAATGCGCCGCTCATCGTAGCCGAGGCCGAACGATCCGGGCCGGTTACCAATCTGACGATTCCGAAATTCTGCATCACCGAAATCACCGATCAGGCGCGATTCAATAACGATGGTCTCGCCAACCGTCCGTTCTGTAAGTGGGCGGATGATTTCGAGGAGGAGCTGGCGCTGGAGGGGCCAAGGTTCCAGCAGTATTTCGGGAAGGGCAGATTCTAGTGGTGGTTGCAACACCTGAGGTTTGAGCGGCCTTCCATGGTCACGTTGTCGGTTGTTGAGGTTATCACGCGGCGTCGAGCAGTTCGATGATCTTCTCGCTTGGTTTCATGAACCC
>ENA-OPZZ01001464-OPZZ01001464.1-human-gut-metagenome-genome-assembly--contig:-NODE-1464-length-14447-cov-2.923534_pt1 | contig 14447 bp, 9 predicted proteins | sample MGYA00242487_ERZ504511 | MGnify/ENA primary metagenome ERZ504511 (study PRJEB26092, sample SAMD00036241) | human gut metagenome | host: Homo sapiens | study: EMG produced TPA metagenomics assembly of... | reverse complement strand
ATCTAAAAAAGTGGATTTGGCATTGAAAGGTTAAAGACCGGGCACTGATTTTTGAAATTGAGATATTGGATAAAGAGCATGGCAATGTGTATGATGATTATTTGAAGATAGGTGCTCCACATTCCCCTGGTTACAAAGAAATCGATTATCTGAAACGCGCTGCTTGGAATACAGATAAACAGATTGTAAAGGTGAATTCTGAAGGCACCTTGGTTTGGCAGTCTGTATTGGCTCCGTGGAGTTGCGTGTTGATTCGCGAGCTATAATGACGGAAAGAATAAAATGCCCGAACATGAAAAAACGATTATTCTTAAAAATAGAATATTTAATCAATCGTGAGAGGACATAATTCCATCTTCTTATTAGGTGGAACGGAAAAGCTCTGTTATTTCTGAATAAAAAAATCCGTTTTTTATTATTAGGCACTTTTCTTGGATAAACTGACATTCCTTTTGCTTTTTATCTTGTTGTATGGGTGGGAAAGTGTTGAATAATTAATTATTATGATACTTCTGTCCTGTCGGAATTTGTACTATAACTAGAGCGAAAATAAGCTCCCGGTAGACCTTTTTGTGTTCCCCGGTGGTAATCGATGTGTTCCTCGGTGCCGGTCGACTTGACCGACACCGAGGAACACATCGATTGTTTTAAACCAACGGATGTTTTATGAGTGCAAAAGTGCATATTTGTTCTGATATTATGCAATGAAACTCTTTATTTATGCATATTAATGCGGTGATTTATACAGTTTATTCTCTAATTTATCATTTTTAGGACAGTCGGTTTTCTACAAAATCTTAAAAAACGAACATCAGGAAAGAAGCTTGGACGATGTTCTCTGCATTGTATAGATTCTTGTAGACAATAGGGGGTAATATGAGCATCCCTTGTTGACAACCGGCTTTATTTTTTCAATGTTATATACTTATTGAACGAAATAATAATTGTATATTTGCAGGGAACAGAATGTGAAAGGATGAAAACATACTCATTGTATTATTTATTATATTGCTAAATATACTTAATCCACAATATCTGTTGGCGAGAGACTTGAAGTTTAACCGTTTGACAGCCGAGAATGGTTTACCTTACAGCACGGCTAATGTGATGCTTCAGGATGATAATGGATTTCTATGGATTGGTACTCATACAGGCTTGTGCCGTTACGACGGGATTAATACGGAGATCTATTCAGAGTTTGAAAACAGGCAGGTTCGATCTTTGGAAGAAACGGACGGAAATTGGTTATGGGTTGGTATGGAGAGTGGGCTTGCCCGTATTAATCTGAAAACACGTAAGATGGAATCTATTCTTTGTGAGGGGAAAAAGGAACTGCAAAGGGTTAGTGCTATCCATTGGGGAAAAGATGAAAAGGTGTATGTAGCCGCTATTGACGGGCTTTTTGTCTATGACAAAGGTATATTGACACATGTGATTGCTGATGAAGGACAAGTGTTCTCTATATTGGAGAATACTCTCACTGACTATTGGTTGCTTACTGAAAAAGCATTGTTAAATCTGGATACTAAAACCGGAAAAGTAACAAGGTATGCCTGGCCGTTGAAATTCAATCCGTTCTTTCTGGCTTCTTTAAATTCGTATAAAAACATTCTTTATATTTCTGCCGAATACAATTCAATGTTACGATTTGATATGAAGAATCGCCGATTTATGAATGAGTTTGCAATAGAGGATAAGAAAAGAACCTATCCATTGATTATTGATGGCGGACAACTATTTGTAAATACAACGTGGGGAATAGAGGTGCTCTCATGTACTACGAATCAGTTGCAATATACGATCGCAGCTGATGATGATATGAAAAATGGGCTCCGGTCCAACCAGTTCTATTCTATGTATAAGAAAGGAACTACTTTGTGGTTGGGTATTTTTTCCGGGGGAATCGCTTATTCGCAGATTGAAAATGATGCCTTTAATGTTTATCGGCTTCCCGGCACGGATTTTACTACTTTTAATCGTCAGGTGCGTTCTTTTTGCATTGTCTCGGATGATATAAAATTAATAGGAACAAGGAATGGATTACTGTTAGTTTCTGAAAAGGAAAAACGTGTTCAGACTTTCACCACTCAAGATTATCCGGCATTACTCTCTAATTCTATTTTATTTATTCAACCATTTGGTGGGGATGATTACTTGATTGGTACAACAAAAGGGCTTGTCCTTTTTTCTTTGAAAAAGAATTCTTTCAGGACCTTCTCTGAAGAAAACGTATATAAAGGAACGCAGTTTTATTCTTGTTTGTCAGATGAAGAGGGGATATGGTTAGCTACATCTGAAAAGGTGCTTTATTATAATATGCATACGAATCAGACGGATATATACCTGCTGGATACTAATAAATATCCGGGATGTTCTGCTTTGTCTTTGTGCTTCGATTTCCGTGATCGTTTGTGGATTGGAACAACCGAAGGGCTTTTTTTATTGGATAAGGTTACACATAAAATAACGGATACCTTTGAGGGAAAGGATAAATTGAAGGATATATCTAAAGCGCAGATTAATAATATATCCAGAAGTAAGAATGGAAAGATGTTCATTTGTACCGATCGGATGGGGCTGATTGTTTTGAATGAACGGGGAACGGAGATTGATATTTATTCAGAAGATAATATTTTGCCGCATAATACAGTTTATAGCATTTATGAGGATGAACAGAATGAATGGTGGATTGCCACGATGAAAGGGATTCTGCGTTATAATCGGGTGACTAATAAGAAACAGTTGTATGATTTATCAGCCGGGATACCTGGTGGGGTATGCCGCTCATTTAGTAAAGATAGTCAAGGCAGATATTGGTGGGCTAATGAAATGGGATTGGTTGTTTGTGATCCTTATCTGTTGTCACAAGCTGTATTGTGTGATTTGCCACGTATTAGTTCTGTTAAGGTTGCAGGGAAACGGCAACAATTGTTGGAAGATCAGGAACAAGGTCCTGTAACTCCGGCTTATGCAAAATCAATGGTATTACCTGCGTTTCAGAACAATTTGGAATTATGTTTCTCCATGCATACCTATCTAGGGGCATTGGATTCTTATCAATATATACTGGAGGGATTTGATGAAAGATGGAAATATAATATTGAGAATAATTGTTGTCCTATACTGATTTGCCAGCAGGGAAATATCTATTGAGAGTTCGTGGACAAGGGAACTCTGATTACGAAACTCAATTGGAAATTATTGTGAATACCATGGTATGTTACGTATGGTATCGCTGCCATAGTTGTCATAATTGTGCTATTGGGTATCGGGTGGAAATATTGGCGGAGAAAAGTGGCGATAGTAGGAATGAAACAGGATGCTGATGATGAATTGTTAAATGCGGCAGCGCATAGACCTAAAACTCCAAGAGCCAGTCAGGAAAAGTTGGATAGCCTGTATGAACAACTCATTGATTATTTTGAAACAGAAAAACCATATTTGAACAAACAGTTGAAGAGTGCGGATATTGCCGCAGCGTTATCCTGTTCCATTTCTTCTTTATCAGAATGTCTTTCTTTTAAATTGAATACTAACTTTTCCGATTTTGTTGCTCATTATCGAGTGGAAGCTTTTGTTCAAAAGCAAAAACAGGAAGATATTTCTTTATACACATTAATGTCTATTGCAGAATCTTGCGGATTCAATTCAAAATCATCTTTCTTCCGGCTGTTTAAAAAGCAAATGGGATGTACTCCATTAGAGTATATTCAGAAGCAAGAGCATGACAGAGTGTCAAAACAATGATTTGGGACTTTGCTTTTTGTTTTGTATATTGTTGATATATAGTTGTTTATCTGTTTATTGTCTTTCTTCCTTGCATTGATACCTACCGCTCCCAAATTTATGTTTTTAAATGGGTTCAACAGTTTATATTTGCATTCGTAATCATAACCCAAAGTTTATATTATGGAGAATGTAACTGATAGATCCCAGAGTATTATTGTAGATTCATACATTGAATATTATTCTCGTGTGGTGGATTTTATAACGTATCGAATTAACAATCGTTGTGAAGCAGAAGATTTGGCACAAGATGTATTTGTACGTCTGATGGAATATAAGCAAATACTTTGTGAAGCTACTGTAAAACATTTCATTTATACTATTTCCCGTAATATTGTAACTGACTATCTTCGCCGTTATTATAAGGCAAGAGAAATCAGTAGCTATCTCTACGATCAAACTTCTTCTTGTACGAATGAAACGGAAGAAACTGTCTTGGCCAATGATATTTCTTTATTAGAGAAGAAAAAACTGTCAACTTTTCCAAGGCAACGAAAACAAATTTATTATTTGACGCGCTTTAAAGGGCTTTCATCAGTAGAAATTGCTACTCGTCTGAATGTCGGGAAGCGAACGGTAGAATGTCATTTATTTATGGCAAGGAAAGAGATGCGTACATATTTGCAACAGTGTATATAAAAAAAGAGATAATAAACGATATAGTGTTAATTTTAAATTGGAATTTATGGAAAATGATTTTCTTAGATTCTCACCGAAAAGAGTTTTATATTCTGTGGTGATGGTATCCGCTTTGTGGGTAGGAAATCCTCAAAAAGCTTTTGCCGATACAGGTGAAGTACAAGTTGCGATGCAGAGCGGTATGGTAAAAGGTAGAATTGTGGATGTTAATGGTGAACCAGTTATTGGTGCTAGCGTATCTGTGAAAGGAACAACTACTGGAGTGATTTCGGGTTTGGATGGTGATTTTTCTATTAAAGTAGCACCAAATGCGACTTTAGTTATTTCGTTTGTCGGTTATAAGACTCAGGAAGTAGCGATAAATGGCAAGAGTGTCTTGAACATAACATTAAAAGAAGATGCCGAATTGTTAGATGAGGTAGTTGTTATGGCCTATAATTCTACGGTGAAACGTAAAGTTGTAGCATCTGTGACTAATGTGGATATGAAACAGGTAGAAAAAATGGGGAGGACAAAGATATGGGTAATGCTTTGCAGGGTAGAGTTGCTGGTGTTATAATCACTAATAACCAAGGCGGACCGGACTCTTCCCCAACAATTTCTATCCGTGGTGGGGGTGATCCAATGTATGTGATTGATGGTATAGTGCAGGATAAAAGTGCTTTTATGCGTTTGGCTTCCCAGGATATTGAATCTTTATCTGTGATGAAAGATGCTGCATCCAGTGCTGTTTATGGGGCATCTGCTGCAAACGGAATCGTTGTAGTAACTACTAAAAAAGGGAGTGTCGGGAAGATGAGGATTAATTATACTTTTGATGGACAATACGATTCTCCTATTGTGAAAAGAGATAAGCTTAATTCTTTAGAATATGCGCAGCTTCATAATGCAATCAGTGATTATATGGGAGAGGGGAAACCATATTCTGACATCGTGTTAGCCAAAATCAAAAGTGGTGAATTTTCAGATTATCCGAATACTGATTGGTGGAATACTTTGATAAAAAATGGTTCTTTTTCTCAACGTCATACATTGACATTGGATGGAGGTTCTGAAGACACACAATATAGAATGTCCTTTATGGTATATGATCAAGGCTCTTTGCAAAAACATGTTGCCGGGAAGAATCCGCCGTTAGATTACAAGACATACAGTATGGATTTAAACCTGACACACAATTTTCGTAAGGCAGGAATTAAACTGGGGTTAGACATTCGTCCTTATTTGGTAGATAATAAATCTTATGGTAATGGTTCTGTTTGGAATAATACAACTGGCGTACAACAGCTTAGTCCGTTAGATAAAATATATAATTCTGACGGTTCTTATTCTCCCAATAGTCCTATGGCTTTGTATGGTGATACGGATGGTTCTTACGCTAAGAAGTTTAATTTTGGTACAGATATCAATTTGAATCTAGATTGGGATATACGTTGGGTGAAAGGTTTGAAAGGTGTATTTTGGGGGAATTATCGTTTAGGTAGTTCGCGTGATAAAAAATGGACTCGTTATGTACCCACTTATAATGAGGATGGTACAGAAGTGACGGCTTCCAAGCCTCAATTGTCTGAAACTCAAGGATACAGTTGGATTTATGAGTTCAATGCCGGTTTGAAGTATGATACCACCTTCAATGAGCATAGTCTCTCTTTAGGCTTGTTTTATAATCAGCGTGAGAATTATTACGAAACACTTACGGGTACACGTATTGATTACTATACTAACATAGACCAAATATTCGCCGGCCCTACAGACGGGCAGACAAATAGTGGAACTGCCGGTGAAGGAGGACGTTTAGGATATGTCGGTACATTGAACTATGACTATGCAGGTAATATCTTTTGTCTGCCAGTTTTCGATATGATGGAAATGACGGATTTGCAGATGGTTCCCGTTGGGGATTCTTTCCGTCTGCGGCATTAGGATATATGATTTCGGAAGAACCTTTTATGAAGAAGTTGAAGTCTGCCATTTCTTTGGATATGTTAAAATTGAGAGGCTCTATCGGACAAATAGGAGAAACTTCTTCTCGTTTTGGGTATTTGTCAAATTGGGATGTCAATCAAAACGGAGCGTATGTAGGGGGGGTACTTGTGCCTACCATATCACCTGCATCGTTGACAAGTAATGATTTGACGTGGTATACTACCACTACATGGAATATTGGTTTGGATTTTGGCTTCTTGAATAATCGTTTAACAGGAACTGCAGATTATTTCTTCCGTCGTACAGTGGGATATTTGATTAATCCGATTGATAGATACAATTCAACATTGGGTAATCAAACAGGACGTAATGGTAATACTTATACATATGGCCTTCCAAAAGTGAAATCTGATGATGCTTTTCGTCGTGCAGGCGCAGAATTTTCATTAAACTGGAAAGATAAAATTGGAGATGTATCTTATAGTATTGGTGCAAATTTGACTTTTTACGACCAACTTTGGGAGAAATATGCACAGAACGATGATGCTGTAACCTTGGCAAACCCCAATAAACGTACCACTTACAAGACGATTGGACAGGGAGATTTGATATATATATACGATGGTTTGTTCAGGGATGCTAATGAATTGTTGAATTCTCCTATTCAATCAGCGGGAACAAGTATGATGGCTGGTGACGCCCGTTATGTGGATGTGAACGGAGACGGTGCTATAACTGATGAAGATATGATTTACGACAATAAGCCACGCTCTGCCATTATGCAATGGGGAATTCCTTTTAGTCTGCAATGGAAAGCATGGTCATTGGAAGGTCTGCTGCAAGGTTCGGGACGACAATATGGTATATTGCATAATAACATTAAAGGGACCGGTTGGAATAAGATATACTATAAAGACCAATTGGATATTTATTATCCGGGAAATGAGAATGCTCGTTATCCGCGTGCCGATAATGACTATGGTGTTTGGAATGGTGAATATAATCGGGCTGCTTCCGCTTTATGGCGGGTGAATAAAACCTACGCTCGTCTCAAGAATCTTAGTATTACTTATAACTTTAAATATAAGTTGCTGAAACATGTTAATTGGCTCAGTGCGGCTTCCGTTAGTTTGACAGGGACTAACTTGTTTACTATTTGTCCGTCATTAAAGTATGGAGATCCTGAAACGGGGCCAATAAATGATACTGCAACGGTGCAAACAGCGGCTTATCCCACAACGAGAACTTTTTCAGTAATGGTTAATTTAGGTTTTTTAAAATGATAAGAATATGAGAAAGATATTTAATATAGGAATTTTAGCCGTCATATTTGCATTTACATCATGTAATGATGTTTTGGATAAGGCTCCTTTAGATTTGACAACAGAAGATATGGTGTGGAGCGATGCTGGTATGGCTCAAGCTTATCTGAATAGAATCTGGTATGCGACAGGTCGTTTTGATTACCAAAATGAGACTTGGTTTTCGTTATATGCTGGTCCTCTGACACCTGGAACGGATATTGTGTCAGATAATCCTTACTGCCGTTGGAATAGAAATGGTTCGGTTGTCCGTAATGATGTTGGGTGGACGGAAAACACTAACAATGGTTTGTTTGATAATTTTATAGATATCCGTCGCGCGAATATCGCCATCGATAAATTGACAAAGGGATGTGGATTCAAAAAAGAAATCGAAGATGATATGTTGGGGCAAGCTTATTTTGGTAAGGGATTGATATATGTTACACGTGCTAAATCATTTGGAGGTTATCCTATTATAGATAGAACTCTGACAATAGATGACGAGTTGAGTTTGCCACGTGCCTCTATCAAAGAGACTTTTGATTATGGTATTGAACTGCTAGAAAAAGCTGCCGGTCTTTTAAATGTATCTTCTCCTTCAGGACGCCCGAATAAGGGAGCGGCTTATGCCTTATTGTCTGAGGCATATCTGAATGCGGCGGCTTATATCAAATATGCGATGATTAATAATGAACAATCAACAGTAGATCTTACTCCTTATCTGGACGGTGATGATAAGCAGTGTTGAATAGATTTGGAAGCTTTAGGAAAGTATCAAATGGAAACAGCCGGAAGTGATTGGGGGAAACAATTTAGCGATTTAGCGTATGCCGCTGGTTCACCTAAAGAAATTATTCTGGCACAGTTCACTCCTCCCGGGCTTTATCCACTCTCAAATGATAAAATGGTGGAAATAAACTGTTATTTGCCAACAATGGTGGCGGATAATTTGAAGTCGGATATTATTAATAACTATGATGGTAATCCTTATCCGGGATTTACACCTAGTAGCGGCTGGCAGTCAATAGCTCCCAATCCAGCTGTAGTGGAAGAGTCTTTCTATATTGTTGATTTAGATGGTAAAGCGCGTCGTTGGGAAGAGTCACAGAAATTTGCAAAATATGTGGAATTACAAGCTGATGGAACTCGTAAACTGAACGCTCAAGCTGTTTCAAGCCGATTTACAGATATTTCAGCTTTGATGTACGAGAATCGTGATAAACGATTCTATGAAACGGTAGCTTATGATGGAGGAACATATTTCGGTAATTCATTCGATTCTCGAAGAGGAGGAAATATGCATCCGGAATCATTTAAGGCTAGTAATAACTCTTATGGTTCAGTAACCGGTTATCTATTTGTTAAATCTGTACCTCAAACTCAAAGTTGGACTTCTACTGATTTATCAGGATTTCATCGTAATTGCCTCCGTTTGTCTAAGGCTTATTTGAATACAGCAGAAGCTTATCTGTTAAAAGAGGATTGGACGAATGCTCGGGGATATATTAATAAAACACGTATTACTCATGGTGGATTACCTGCATTAGCATCTGAATCAGGTGATGAATTGTGGAAAATTTATTTGGATGAGCGTAATGCAGAACTGATGCTTGAAAATGACCGTTACTATACTTTATTGCGATATGGTATTCATAAGTTGAATGCTGAAGTAGTGGATCAACTGAATCGTGGATATATGCAGAAACTGGATATTGCATCTGACGGAAGTTCTTATCAATATGTTGGTTTGCCATTTGAATCCGAAGCCAATAGAATGGTGTTTAGCAGATATCGTTATCTATATCCTGTGGCGAAAGTGTATATCGATGCGAATCCTAATTATAAGCAAAATCCTAGATACTAACTTTAAAGATTAAAACAGATGAAGAAAAATATAATTTTCCTTTTACTTGGGTGTATAGTTCTGTTTACATCCTGTTTGAAATCCGGTCTTGATGATATTGAAGATTCTGATCAATGTACTATCTCTTCTCTTACAATGGAATATCGTTGGATAACTCAAAATGCCAATGGATACGATCAGTTGTCACGCCAACAGATGACACTAAGTAATACTGCTCCTGATGAAAATAATGAAATTCATTTTACGGTAACCGTACCTTCTGCGAGCTCTTCTTTCTCAAAGGAAGTAAGACAACATGTATCATTGGATGGTTTGTATTTGATTGCGGTTATTAGTTCTGCTGCAAAGATTATGCCTTTGGATGGTGCGCCGAGTCTGGGACTTCCTGGAAATTACGAAATAGGAAAGGATTATCGTTATGAGGTGACGGCAGCTAATGGAAAGAAAGCAGTATATCATATAGTAATAGAAGACTTTATTAAATAACGTTCGGATAGGTATAATATAATAGCTAAGAAAGACTATGAATAAGATAAATAATATATTATGGAGTACATTGTTGCTTTGCACCTGTTTTTGTGTAGGTTGTAATGATAACGATTCGGATGATTTCAATACACCTCCTGTTGTGACAGACTTCTTTCCTAAGGAGGGAGATGTCGGTACGCGAGTGACTATCAGTGGTGAGCACTTTGGCACTTCTTCCCAAGGACATGTTTATTTCAATGGGTTAGAAGCTTCAGAATATGTGAGTTATACAGACAAAGAGATTGTTGCTGTTGTTCCCAATGGATATGTCAATGGACCTATTACTGTTAAAAGAGGGAGTATAGGTACGAGGACGGTAGAGTCTTTTAAATTTAAGAGTAATAATCCGGAAGATAATTATGAAACAGGAACTTTTCATGTTACTGTAACCTGTAAGGATGTGGTCTATTTTACAGGGAAAGCTAATCCCTGTGATTATACTAGTGAAGATGCCACGAGTGGCTGCATTGGAGAAATGGGTAAAAATCCTGATTATAAAGGTAGTAGTAATGCTAAGAGCTTTGCACTATGGGATGCCAATTCAGGTGATATGGTTATTTTTAAAGTAGATATTACAGATATAGGAAGATATTATGTTTCTTGCGCTTCGGCTACAAGTGATAACGGAATTTCTGCAAATGTGGAAATCAGTAAGGATTTGGATGCGTTGAAAGACGTTTCATCTTTGAAAGGTAGCTATACAATGGGTATTATCAACAATGGAAAATGGGATGATTTTTCCAATAAATTGGAATTTGGAGGATATCTATTGAAAGAACCTGGTACTTATTATATCAGAGTAGTGATGCTTAATGAGGCTGGTAGCGGTCGTACGGCATGCCTCAAGTTTATAAAAATATTCAATTAACAGATAAACAGATAATAAAATGAAGAATATTTTACGATATACACTTATCATTGCCGGTATATTGGCGTATAGCATGTTTATCGGTTGTAGCGATGATGATAAAAAGTTAGGGTCAGCATCTATCAGTATTACCGATTTTACACCAATGGAAGGTCTGCCTGGAACGGAAGTGACCATTAATGCTTCTGGCTTTGGAGAAAAAGCAAAAGTGTTTTTTAATGAAACGGAAGTTTCGGAATATGTTTCTCGATCGGGCAACACTATTGTTGTAAGAGTACCAGATAATGCAAGTACGGGTAAAATTGGTGTATTGGATGGCGATGCTTTCGGATTTTCTATGCAACAGTTTACATTCATTCCGAGTGCTGTTATCCAAAGTTACTCTCAAAATACGGCTCCAGTTGGAGAAACGTTAATCATTAATGGTCGCAATTTCTTTGATATAAGTCTCGAAGATATTATAGTGAAATTTGGTAATGCAACAGCCTCTGTTATTTCTGCTACTTCCACAACTCTAACCGTAGTGATTCCCGAAGGTGCGGAGTCGGGACCGGTAGTTGTGCAGTTTGGAGATATCCAAACGGTGATAGGACCGGAATTTACGGTAGGACAGATTGTAATTACTGTCCCTGATTATTTGGTAAATACAAAAAAATATGTGCTTGCCGGAGGAACTTTCAAAGTAGATGATAATTATATAGATGGAACCAAAAATGGTGCTTATATAATATATGAGATTACACCTGAGTCGGATGGATTATATAATGTTATGGCAGATGCGTCGACTAGTCAAGGTTACAACTGTTATCTTAACATGGATATGGGTACTAATGCCGAAGACTTAGCAGGAAAACCTGTTGATCAATCATTGACGAAACGAATAGAAAATTTAGGTGGATGGAGTGCATGGGGAGCATATACTTACGGTCCATTCAAATTGAAAGGTGGGAATACTTATTATCTAAAGTTATCTTACCTTGCTGATGGCACTTCATGGGTATGTAATTTAACTAATCTTATCTTACATTATTCTGACGACCAGTCGGGTAGTGGTATTGATGTGGATAACGCTGAAGAATTACCTTATGCGCTTTATGCCAATGACTTTAATAGTGGAACAACACTTCTTCCTTTTTTGAAACGTGCAGAAGGAACTAACTATGTGAAGTTAGTAGATCAATGTGCAGAGTTCTATTATGATCCTCAAATGATGGTTGAACATCCGGGAGAACGTGCATATAAAGGTGCAGAAGTGTCATGTGACGAATATGCAACAAAGAGCGAAGGGTGGTATGGATATCGATTATTCTTGCCTGAAGGCAAGTTCCCTAAAGAGGCTTCGGGCACTATCATTTCTCAAATCTTCAATAACGGATATGGCAACACGTGGGCTGGGCATTTGCACATTAATGGTGAGACACTGGCTGTTGGATACAGAGGTTCGTCTGCTGCAAATGCTGAAATAGACGTAGATGTGTGTAAGTTAGAGTGGAACAAATGGATAAAGCTAGTTATTAACTTCCGGGCTGGAACAGCGAATAAAGGGCATATCCGTATATGGGTGGGTGAAGAAATAAACGAAGAACAACCAACATTAAAACTTGAGAACATCAATTTAGGATTTGGCACATGGGCAGATTCTAATACCTTGGAAGATAGTTATCTTAGTTGTAAATTTGGTCTTTATGTAGCCGATGGGTATGAGCGTACTATGCGATTTGACGATTTAAAAGCATTGGAAGGTAGTCCGGAAGGAGCGTTCGATATCGTTAAACCTGTGAACTGATTAGACTTCTTGATATAGTAAAGTCTTATACAATATATGTATGAGGGTGCATTAGGAATAGATTAATTTTGATGCACCCTCTTTGAATATAAGGAAAAAATAATTTTCATAACCATGAAAACTACGTTTATATTTACGCTACTTTTTGCGGCATTACTCCCCTTACCGGCTCAAAATATTACAGATCTAGCTGTTATGAACGATCGGACGGCAGACACTTTCATTGGAAACGGTACACAAATATCGTCCATAGATGATTCTGTGTTTATTCATCCGGATAGAATCCGTTATGACCGGCAATGTATACAGATTGAAGGGAAGGATATCTTCCTGTTTAGTGCTGCGTTCCATTATTTTCGTGTACCTCAACCTTTGTGGCCGGATCGTTTTAGAAAGTTGAAAGAAGGTGGTTTTAATTGTGTGGAGACATACATCCCCTGGAACTGGCATGAACGGAAAATGCCTCGTTCACCGCAGGATGAATCATGTTTGGACATGAGGGAACTGGATGACTTCCTGAAAATGGCGGAAGATTTTGGGCTTTATGTGATTGTCCGTCCCGGACCTTATATTTGTGCAGAATGGAGTGGAGGTGGTTTTCCGCAATGGATTATGCAAAAGAAGCCTGCAAAGACTACTTTTGATACTTGGTTACAAAGTAATGATCCTGAATTTATGCGTTGGAATGAGCATTGGTACAGAGCTGTATGCCGTGTAGTGGCACCGCACCAATTAACGCGGAAGAGTAAAGGGCATACAGGTGTCATCTTTTTCCAGGTGGAGAATGAGTTTAATCGAATTAAATGGTTTCCGAAAGAGGCCAAGAAAGACTATTTGATTCAACTTACGCAAATTGTTCGTAAATATGAAATAGATGTGCCGGTTATAACTTGCTGGACGGATGAAGCCCGTAATGTGGAAGAGGGTGTACTTAACGGCGTGGTAGATATGGTAAATAGTTACCCGCGTTGGGAAATAGAGAAGAATTTCGGCCGTTTGATTAATCAACAGTTACGTACCCAACCCGGTAAACCGTTAATTTCGGGAGAATTGCAAGGTGGATGGATGAGTGAAGTGGGAGGAAAACTAAGTTGGGAACAGGATGGTTTAATACCGGTACAAACGCAAAATATTACCTTATATGCATTGCAGCGTGGTTTTTGTGGGATTAATTATTACATGACTGTAGGTGGTACTAACTTTGATGATTGGGGAGCTGCTGGATGCTGTTTGCACCAATCCTGTGGACTACGAACTGACGGCAGATGTGGAGTCCGAAGCCCAGCGAACAGATAAATACCACCGGGACCACTACACGCCGGAGCCGCACTACCGGCGGGACAACTGAATGATAGCACACGGTAATGGCCGTCAACTGATGTCTATTCAGTTGGCGGCCATTTTGCGGGGTCATAGGGGCGGCAAGCCCCTGTCAAGCGGAATTTGCCCCAGCAAATTCGTTGCTTGCTAAGACAATACCTCCATCCTCCGCGCCTGCGGCGCGGGAGAGCGGGCGGGCTTGGTCATTACATGGAATATCCCCCCTTGTTTTATTGTAGAACTTGCTTATAATTGAGGATAGTACAATGAATGATTCCGCGCCCAAATTGCAAAATAAAAGCAATCAGGAGTGTATAAGATGAAAGAGCCGATTAATCTCAACATTATAGACGAAGAGTTTTACTCCACTCATTTTTCGCTGTACTCCGAGGAATTTGAAGATCGCATTTACTTTTATGCAGTATG
>ENA-OPZZ01001463-OPZZ01001463.1-human-gut-metagenome-genome-assembly--contig:-NODE-1463-length-14451-cov-3.551592_pt1 | contig 14451 bp, 14 predicted proteins | sample MGYA00242487_ERZ504511 | MGnify/ENA primary metagenome ERZ504511 (study PRJEB26092, sample SAMD00036241) | human gut metagenome | host: Homo sapiens | study: EMG produced TPA metagenomics assembly of... | reverse complement strand
AATGCAGGTTTTACCAGTAATGCACCGATTTTGGAACGCAGGCTTGTCATCATGCCCTGCTTGACTTTACTGATCAGAGTTGCACCGACACCTTCGTAAAGTTTCAGGATCACGTTTCCCACGAACGCCTCACAGACGATCACATCGCACACTCCCTGCGGAATGTCGCGTGCCTCCACACTTCCGATAAAATTGAGCTCTTTGCATTCTTTGAGCAGTGGAAACGTCTCTTTTACAAGTGCATTGCCCTTTTCCTCTTCCGCACCGATGTTGACCAGCCCGACTCTCGGATTTTTGACTCCCATAACATTTTCCATGTAGATGGAACCGATCTTTGCAAACTGCACCAGATGGGAAGGTCTGGCATCCACGTTTGCCCCACAGTCGATCAGGAGAGAAACTCCGTTCTTTGTCGGAATAAGCGGTGCCAGCGGCGGTCTTTCAATTCCTTTGATCCTGCCAACGATCACCTGACCTCCTACAAGGATCGCTCCGCTGCTTCCTGCAGAAACAAACGCATCTGCTTCTTTCTGCTTGACCATATTCATACCTTTTACGATCGAAGAATCTTTTTTCCTGCGAATTGCCATGACAGGCGGTTCGGCCGTTTCGATCACTTCTTCGGTATGCACGATCTCCAGCCTTTCTTTTGGAAAGGTGTATTTTGAAAGCTCGGCTTCGATCACCGGCTTTCTTCCCGTCAGGCAGATAAAAATATCTTTTCTGGCGTTCAGTGCTTCTACGGCACCTTTGACGATTTCTCCGGGTGCGTTGTCTCCGCCCATGGCATCTACAACCACCCTGACCATATCCTGCATAGTTTTTCCTCCTGTTGCAATTCCTAATATACTAGAGTGCGATATAAAAATCAACCTAAAATTTTTGCAGATCCTTTCATAAAAAATCAGGGACCAAACAACATCAAATTGTTCAATCCCTGATTCTATAGCATTTATGCAATTAGTCTTCAACTGCAACGATTTCTTTTTTGTTATATGTTCCGCAGTTTTTGCAAACTCTGTGAGACATCATCAGTTCACCACATTTGCTGCATTTTACCAGATTCGGAGCACTCATTTTCCAGTTTGCTCTTCTCTTATCTCTTCTTGCTTTAGAAGATTTATTCTTTGGACAGATTGACATGGCTTACACCTCCTTAAATTTATTGAAGATATCACGGATCTGTGCCATTCTGGGATCTAAATCTGTATGATCACAGTCGCAGGTCCCATGATTCAGATTCTTACCGCATATACTGCAGATTCCTTTACAGTCCTCTTTGCACAGCACACGAAGCGGCCAGTTCACCAGAATCTCGCTGTAGACCAGCTCATCCACATCCAGGTCATATCCATGTATATACGCGCATTCATCGAGCGCTTCCCGTCGTTCTTCTTCGGTAAGATTCATGTCGATTTTCTTCTCAAAATCAAGTTCAAACTCTACCGGAACTTCCTCCAGGCAACGTCCGCAGGGAATCAGAATCGTAAGATCCATCTTGCCCTGTATTAACAGATTCCGCTTTCCTTTGTTCGTAAGAACCAGTGAAACCGGAGTCTTTCGGGTAATCGGATACTTGCCGAGCTTCATCTCAAATGTATCCGGATCGAAGTCTGCATCTACCCGCAGTATCTTTCCATCGTCTTTCAGTACATCGTTTAAAGCGATCTGCATAATATCCTCCTATCCACGCCTAAACTATTATATCCGTGCATCTGGCATTTGTCAACCCATTTTTTTGTTTCAGGTCGAATGCATGCAAGACCTGTCATGCGATCCTGTCAGTCCCGGCAATAAGAAACTGCCGCAAATCTCTTTGCAGCAGTTTCTTCTATTAAAAATATAAGATGATGTGGGTATCAAAAGTAAATTTTGCCACTCATTGATGTATACGAATTATTCCGTACTCCCACAATTATACCAGAGCAACGGTCTCGCGGCAGATAGCCAGCTCTTCGTTTGTCGGGATAACTGCTACTTTTACTTTGGAGTCAGCAGCAGAGATCACGCAGTCGTCACCGCTCTTTGCATTTGCTTCTGCATCCAGAGTGATTCCAAGGTAACCCAGATAGCTGCAGACTTTTTCACGTACAAGACCTACGTTCTCACCGATACCTGCTGTAAATGCGATCGCATCTACACCATTCATAGCTGCTACATAAGAACCAACATATTTTGCCACGCGATAGCAGAATACTTCGATTGCTGCGATCGCACGTTTGTTGCCTTCTTTTGCACCTGCTGTCAGGTCACGGAAATCACTTGACAGTCCGGAAATACCTTCCAGACCGGATTTTTTATTCAGAACGTTCATAACGCCTGCGATGTCCAGGTCTTCTTTCTTTGCAATGTATTCCATGATCGCCGGATCGATATCACCGGAACGTGTACCCATTACCAGACCTTCCAGCGGAGTCAGACCCATGGAAGTATCTACGCACTTGCCGTCTTTTACGGCACTGATGGATGCACCGTTTCCAAGGTGGCATACGATGATCTTGGAGTTTTTCAGATCCATACCGAGGAATCTTGCTGTTTCTTTGGATACAAAGCTGTGAGAGGTTCCGTGGAAACCATATCTTCTCACTTTGTAGTTCTCATAATATTCATATGGCAGACCATACAGATATGCTTTTTCCGGCATAGTCTGATGGAAAGCGGTATCAAATACAGCTACCATCGGTACACCTGGCATCAGCTCTTTACATGCATTGATACCGATCAGGTTTGCCGGGTTGTGCAGCGGTGCAAGGTCGTTACACTGTGCAACTGCTTCCAGAACCTCGTCTGTGATCACAACGGAAGAAGCAAATTTCTCGCCGCCGTGTACGATACGGTGACCGACTGCATTTACTTCTGACAGGCTCTTGATCGCACCTGTTTTGTCATTTACCAGTGCATCCAGTACCATCTGGATTGCTTCTTTATGTGTTGGCATGGCTGCCTCTGTGATCTCCTTGTCGCATCCGGCTTTCTGGTAAACCAGTCTTCCGTCAATACCGATTCTCTCGCAGAGACCTTTTGCCAGAACATCTTCTGTATCCGAATTGATCAGCTGATACTTCAGAGATGAACTTCCGCAGTTGATAACTAATACGTTCATTTTAACATCCTCCTGATATGTAAATCTTATTATTTAGCCAGACACTGTACGGCTGTGATCGCTACAACACCTACGATGTCTTCTGCAGAACATCCTCTGGACAGGTCATTGACCGGTGCTGCGATACCCTGTGTGATTGGTCCGTAAGCTTCTGCTTTTGCCAGTCTCTGTGTCAGTTTGTATCCGATGTTTCCTGCATCCAGATCCGGGAAGATCAGTACGTTTGCTTTGCCTGCGATGTCGCTGCCCGGTGCTTTGGAAGCTCCTACGCTCGGAACGATTGCTGCATCCAGCTGGAACTCTCCGTCCAGTTTCAGATCCGGATACTGCTCTTTTGCAAGTCTGGTAGCTTCTACGACTTTATCAACATCTGCATGTTTTGCGCTGCCTTTTGTAGAATGAGAAAGCATTGCTACGATCGGCTCTTTCTCTACCAGCAGTTCGAAAGAATCTGCAGAAGATCCTGCGATTGCAGCCAGTTCTTCCGGATTCGGGTTCTGGTTCAGACCGGAATCTGCAAAGATAAAGGTACCGTCTGCACCGTATTCGCAATTCGGAACGACCATCAGGAAGAATGCGGATACCAGTTTTGTACCTGGTTTTGTTTTCAGGATCTGCAGACATGGACGCAGTGTATCAGCGGTAGAATGGCATGCTCCGGATACCATACCGTCTGCATCGCCCATTTTTACCATCATTACACCATAGTACAGATACTGGTTTAACAGGATTTCTTTTGCCTGTTCCGGTGTCATGCCTTTTTTCTGACGCAGCTCAACCAGCTTGTCGATGTAAGCCTGTGTTCTGTCGGAAGTAGCCGGGTCAACAACTACGGCTCCTGTCAGATCCAGTCCTTCACTTCCTTTTTTCACTGCTTCTTCGCTTCCGACCAGAATGATCTTTGCGATTCCCTCTTTCAGGATCTGTGCTGCTGCTTCATATGTTCTGCGATCCTCGGTTTCCGGTAATACGATCGTTTTGTTTGCTGCTTTTGCTCTTTCTTTGATTACGTCAATAAATCCCATGATTTCTGACTCCTTTCAGTATAATTCATTTCCATTCACAGTCTGTAATTTCACAGTGCCTGACTGTCCGTTTCGTTACAGACTGCGTTTACTTTCATTATATCGCCTGATTATGGTATTTTCAACCAGAAATATGTATCTTTTTACAAACAAACCCTGATTCTCCCCCTCTTTGCCATAAAAATTTCACAAATATTGTCTTACCATTGTTTTTTTATCTCTTTACCTCTGTACTGCTTCATGCTATAGTTAGCAATCATAAGTCCAAGGAGCGATGTTACCATGAAAACCATCAGCATTATTGCCGAATACAACCCTTTCCACAACGGCCATGCCTGGCAGATCGCAGAGGCGAAACGCCGTACCAGTGCAGACTTTGCCCTGATCGTGATGTCCGGAGATTTTGTCCAGAGAGGCGAACCTGCCGTTCTTGATAAATTTTCCCGCACCAGGATGGCTCTGCTTGGCGGAGCAGACCTCGTACTCGAGCTTCCGGTCCGCTATGCAGCCGGCAGTGCCGAATATTTTGCGAGGGGTGCCTGCTCACTTCTTGCCTCCCTGAATGTAACCGATACACTCTGTTTTGGATGTGAAACAGAAGATCCGGCTGCTTTTTCGGCTCTTTCTTCTCTTCTTGCAGACGAACCGGAAGCTTTCAGGCGATATCTCAGATCGTATCTTGCCGCCGGAAATTCCTATCCGAAGGCACGACTTCTGGCCCTTGAATCCTTTTTCTTTCCGGACTCTTCTCAAAGCTCTCCCGGATACGACTCACATTTTGCTTCTGACGCTGATCCTTTGAGTCCTCCGGGCAATCCTTTCTCTTTCAAAACAGCCACCGAGCTTCTTTCTTTCCCGAATAATACGCTCGGGCTCGAATACCTGATTGCCTGCAGACGTCTGAAGGCTTCCTTTGATTTTCTGCCGGTCAAACGTCAGGGGGCTTCGTATCACAGTTCTCTGCCCCAGGGAAATTTTGCTTCCGCCACAGCGATCCGCAAAAATCCGGCTCTTGCCTGCGGATATATGCCGGATGTCTGCCGGGAATTATATGAACATGCTGTTTCAGGTCAGATGCTTCATTCTATTGATGATTACTCAGACCTTCTACACTATGCTCTTCTGATGCAGAAGGATTATACTGCTTTTCTGGACGTAAATGCAGACCTCTCGGACCGCATCCGCAAGCTGCTGCCACAGTACAAGTCTTTTTCTTCGTTTGTAAGCCTGTTAAAAAACAAAACAGGTCACCGAGGCACGCATCCGCCGCAGTCTGCTGCATATTCTGCTTGGTATTCGAAAAAAAGAACGGCCGGAAGATCGTTTTGCCGGTCTTTCTTATGCAAGAGTTCTCGGCTTTCGCCAGAGTGCATTGCCGCTTTTCAGGGAGATCAAAAAAAGAAGCTCAATCCCACTGCTGACAAAAGCCGCAGACGCGAAAAAGCTTCTTTTAGCATCCGAACTGGATGAATTTCTGTTAAATGTGCGTGCCAGCGACCTCTATCACATCACCGACCCCGGCGGCGGCTACAATGAATACCGCACGCAGATCATCCGTATTTAAACGCGATATATTCTTGCATCTATCATGTACTTTTTAACTGTGCAGTATTACGAATCATATGATATTCTGCTTTTCGCTCACTCGATCAGGCTGCTTTTCTGCCATTTTCCGCTTAAGTAGCGTACAAAACCGATTGCAAAGCCGATGCCCCAGCCAATCGGGATCGACCACCAGATAGCCTTTGCACCGAGCATCCCAGACATGCTGTAAGCAAGGATCACACGGGAGCTTAAGTTGATCAGCGTTACCATCAAAAACCAGAGGATGTCTCCTGCTCCCCGCAGTACGCCGGTACAGGTATTCATGATACCCATCAGTGCATAGAACAGGCCGACCACACGCAGGTATTCGATGCCGGTGGCAATCGCCGCCTGATTGGAACTGCTGTCCATGAACAGCCCGACAAACACCTTTGCATATACAAGAAGGATCCCTGTCACGATCACACCGATTACGGCACTCATCAGAAGTCCGGCACGAAATCCTTCTTTTACCCGCTCCGGTTTCTTACCGCCGATGTTCTGAGCGGTAAACGTTGAGACGGCATTGCCCACGTTTACCATCGGCAGGATTGCAATGCTGTCAATCTTCGTTGCCGCTGCATAGCCTGCCATCACGGCTTCCCCGTAACCATTGACCAGTCGCTGTACCAGAAAAATCCCGATTGACACCATCGACTGCTGGAGCATGGACGGAACTGCCACATTGCAGACAATTTCCAGGATATGCAGATCAAAAATTCTGCTCTTTTGCTGTGTTTTCATTTTCTTCATGCGGGTACAAAGCCACAGAAACGAAACAACAACTGAAATTGCCTGAGAAATATCAGTGGCCAGTGCAGCTCCGGCTACGCCCATCTTCCGTTCTGTCACAAAATACAGATCCAGTACGATGTTGCAGACGGATGACAGTGCCAGAAATACCAAAGGGGACTTTGAATCCCCGATCGCATTGAACGATGCCGTCAGCATGTTGTAGAGGAAAAGAAAGACAAGACCGCAGAAATAAATTTTCAGATAAAGAGATGCATCTGAAAAGATTTTCTGCGGGGTCTGCATAAACCGCAGGATCGCGTCCGTCCCGAAAATCCCGACCAGCATCAGGCACAGTGCGATCACAAAAGAGGCCAAAAGCACCGTCTGGATCGCTGTTTTCATTTCTCCATACCGTTTTGCCCCAAAATACTGGGAGATCACGACCGAAGAGCCGATGCTCAGTCCCGTGGCAATCGCCACAAAGAGAAACGTAATCGAAGCAGATGCACCGACGGCTGCCAGTGCATCTGCTCCCACATAATTTCCCACAATGATAGAATCAATAATATTATAAAGCTGCTGAAAAAGATTTCCGAGTACCATCGGCACTGCAAAGAAAAACAGTGTCTTCCCCGGATTTCCTTTTGTCATATCCTTTGCCATAACTCCACCTTGTGCTTTCCGGTTTAGTTCTTGAAGCTGTGGATCGGTGCCGGGATACGTCCCTTGCGGGATACAAATGCTTCACAGGAGAAGGAATTGACCGGCATAACCGGAGCATATCCGAGCAGTCCGCCAAATTCTACCATATCTCCAACGTCTTTTCCGATGACCGGAATCACACGCACTGCCGTTGTTTTCTGGTTGACCATACCGATCGCCATCTCATCAGCGATAATACCGGAGATGGTCGCTTCGCTTGTCTTGCCCGGAATGGCGATCATGTCAAGACCGACGGAGCATACACAAGTCATTGCTTCCAGTTTTTCCAGTGTCAGTGCACCGGCTTCTACCGCATTGATCATACCCTGGTCTTCGCTGACCGGGATAAAGGCTCCGCTTAAGCCGCCGACATAAGAAGATGCCATGACACCACCCTTTTTCACCTGATCGTTCAGAAGTGCCAGTGCTGCCGTCGTGCCAGGTGCTCCTGCATGTTCCAGACCGATCTCGCAGAGAATATCTGCAACGCTGTCTCCGATCGCCGGAGTCGGTGCCAGAGAAAGATCGATGATGCCAAACGGAATACCAAGTCTTCTGGACGCTTCCTGTGCAACCAGCTGGCCTACTCGCGTAACCTTGAACGCCGTTTTTTTGATCGTCTCGCACAGTACTTCAAAACTCTCACCGCGTACCTGCTCCAGGGCAGTCTTTACAACGCCAGGGCCGCTGACACCGACGTTGATGATCGCATCTGCCTCGGTCACGCCGTGGAATGCTCCTGCCATAAACGGGTTATCATCCGGTGCATTGCAGAATACAACCAGCTTTGCACAGCCAAGAGAATCCTGCTCTCTTGTATATTCTGCTGCCTGTTTTACAATCTTGCCCATCAGGCGTACCGCATCCATGTTGATACCGCATTTTGTGGAGCCGACGTTGACGGAACTGCAGACACGCTCTGTAACAGAGAGTGCTTCCGGAATGGAGCGGATCAGATTCTCATCGCTCTTTGTCATGCCCTTTGATACCAGTGCGGAGTAGCCGCCGATAAAGTTGACGCCAACCTCTTTTGCGGCACGATCCAGTGTTTTTGCAATGCTCACATAATCTTCGGGACATTTGCATGCCTTACCGCCAACGAAAGCGATCGGTGTGATGGAGATTCGCTTGTTGACGATCGGGATCCCATATTCTCTTTCAATCTGCTGACCGGTTGCTACCAGATCCTTCGCAACGGTTGTGATCTTGCGGTAAATATTTTCATTTAATACTTCCAGGTCTGCATCGACACAATCCAGCAGGCTGATACCGAGCGTAATGGTACGAACATCCAGATTTTCCTGAGTGATCATCTTATTTGTCTCGTTTACTTCAAACATATTAATCATAATCGCTGTCCTCTTTCCGTCACGGTTTAAATACGATGCATCTTGTTAAAAATATCTTCGTGCTGGCAGCGGATGGTCAGTCCCATCTCATTTCCAAGCTCTTCCAGCCCTTTTGCCAGATCTGCAAATGGTTTTTCTGACTGGTTTGCATCGGTGATCATCATCATATTAAAAAATCCCTGCACGATCGTCTGTGAAATATCCAGGATATTTACGTTATTCTCTGCCAGATACGTGCAGACTTTTGCGATGATACCTACGGTGTCTTTTCCTACTACGGTTATAACGGTACGTTTCATTTTATCTTCCTTTCTGTCTGATATGCAGACTCCGCCCGCCCTTTAAAGGGCATAGAGCGGTGATATATGATCCCTCGCTGCCACTGCGATTGGAAAATCGCCGGCCTTGTAAGGATTATCACCCAATGTAACTTCCGCACATACGGTCTCGTAAGCCAGTGCCTCATAATTATTCTCCCTGCTTAAATGTCCAAGCAGAATGGTTTTGATCCTGTCATTTAAAATCTCACAGAGCAGACGGCCTGCATTTTCATTTGACAGGTGCCCTCTGTTCCCGAGGATCCTCTGTTTCAGATAGTAGGGATAGCTGCCAACCTGCAGCATATGTATATCGTGGTTGGATTCGAGCAGCACGCCGTCAAGATCTTTCAGATGAGAAACAATCTTCTCATCGTAATAACCAAGATCCGTCACAACGGCAACCGATTTCTCTCCATTGTCCAGACGATAGGCAACCGGCTCGGCGGCATCGTGCGATATGGCAAACGGTTCCACCTCCAGATCTTCGATCTGAAATTTCCCATCTGCCCGGATCGTATGGAACAGATCTTCATCAATCTGACCAAGGCTGGTACTGTTTCTGATCCCGTCGATCGTACCTGCTGTCGCATAGATTGGGATATGATACTTTCTGGACATCACGCCCAGCCCTTTGATGTGATCCGAATGTTCGTGTGTGATCAGGATCCCCTTCAGCTCTTCCGGCTTCCGGTCGATCTCATGCAGTCCGTCCACGATCCTTTTTCTGCTGATCCCGGTATCGATCAGCACAGAAGTCTGATCGGATCCTACATAAATGCAGTTTCCGCTGCTTCCGCTTGCTATACTACAAAAATCCATGTTCTTTTAATCCCCTGTCCATTTGTTCAAATGTATTTTCTACAAAATCGCTGCTGTTGTCAACCACAAATTGACAGGACTTTCGAAATACGCTGTCTTTTTGCTGATTTTTCAAAATATCATCTATTTTGCGGTCACTATAACCTCGGCTCTGTTTCAGACGTACGCGACGTGCCGCATCGTCCACATAAATATACCAGATCTCGTCACAGATCTCGTCGTAATGTTCTTCCAGCAAAAGAGCTGCCTCCACGACCACAAACGGCACACATGCCTTTTGTTTTTCCAGATAAACGGCAGTTCGAATGTATTCTTTCACTGCCGGATGAACGATCGCATTTAACATGGCAAGCTTTTCCTGATCTGCAAACACGATTGCACCCAGTTTTTTCCGGTCGATCTTCTGATCTGCCGCCAGGATCTGCTCTCCAAACAAAGAACAGATCTGCTTATAGCAGGAAGTATCCGGCTCCATCACCAGATGGCCGACCTGATCAGCCTGGATGACTTTTGCCCTGTATTTCTCCTCCAGATAGGCAAGGATCGTACTTTTCCCTGCCCCTACCTGTCCGGTAATCCCAAGTACTTTCATATATTTATAACCTGCTTTCTGCACTTTTTGCAATCTCCGGTCTATTTTGCCTCGTACCAGTTCTCTCCGGTATGCATATCGATCTCCAGGCAAACCCTTAAATTCGCCGCACCGTGCATCTCCTCTGCAAGGATCTGTTTTACCGTATCCAGCTCCTCTTTTGCCGCCTCCACAAGCAGTTCATCGTGCACCTGAAGGATCAGTCTGGATCTGAAATGTTCTGCTTTCAGCCGCTCATTGACACGGATCATGGCAATCTTGATGATATCTGCCGCCGTACCCTGGATCGGTGAATTCATCGCCACACGCTCCCCGAAAGAACGCTGCATAAAATTTGAAGAAGAAAGCTCCGGAACCGGTCTTCTTCTGCCAAACAGTGTCGTGACATAGCCTTTTTCTTTTGCATCTGCCACACTCTGATCCAGAAACTGTTTGATGCCCGGATACGTCTCAAAATATTTCTCAATATATTCTGCGGCTTCTTTTCTGGAGATGCTCAAGTCCTGACTTAAGCCAAAGGAGCTGATGCCGTAGACAATGCCGAAATTGACTGCCTTGGCATTTCTTCTCTGCAAAGGTGTCACTTCATCAAACGGCACATGGAACACCTGGGAGGCCGTGATCCGGTGGATGTCCTGAGCTTCCCGGTAAGCTTCAATCAGCCTTTCATCCCCGGAAATGTGTGCCAGCACACGCAGCTCAATCTGGGAGTAGTCGGCATCCACAAAGACAAATCCATCTTCCGGGATAAAGACTTTGCGGATCATTCTGCCAAGTTCCATACGGATCGGGATGTTCTGAAGGTTCGGCTCCGTGCTGCTGATGCGTCCCGTTGCCGTGATCGTCTGATGGAACTTGCTGTGGATCCTTCCGTCTGCCGCAATGTAACCTGCCAGTCCGTCCGCATAGGTGGATTTGAGCTTTGCAAGCTGACGGTACTCCAGAATATGGGACACGATCGGTGCCTCCGGTGCCAGTTTCTCCAGCACGTCGGCCGCAGTCGAGTAGCCGGTCTTCGTTTTCTTTCCATATGGAAGCTGCAGTTTTTCAAACAAAATCACACCGAGCTGCTTCGGAGAATTGATATTGAAGGTCTCTCCAGCCAGATCGTAGATCGTCGTTTCCAGTTCTTTGATCCGTCCGGACAACTGCTCCCCATACTGCTTTAACGCCTCTCCATCTGCCTTTATACCGGCTTTTTCCATGTCGTAAAGCGTATAGACCAGCGGCATCTCAATCTCCTTAAACAGATCCCACATACCGTTCTCTTTTAACTTTTCTTCCAGTTTTGCTTTTCCTTCCAGGCAGGTGTACGTGCCATAGCAGGCTGCATTTTTCACTGCTTTCTCATCTTCCGATCCAAAATCTTCTTTTCCAAGCAGCTCCTGCACGGACGGAACCAGAAGATCCAGACATTCTTTTGCAATGTCCTCATACGCATAGGTATCTTTGAGTGGATTTAAAAGATACATGGCGATCGCTGCATCAAAGAGATTTTTCTTCTCCACGTGCAGATACGAAAGCTGCTCTTTGACGTTCATCGTGACAGCCGCACCCGCTTTTTCCAGCACTTCCGTCATTTTTTCACAGAGATACTGATCGGTCACAAAACCCTGTGCCGGAATATAATAAATCTTTTCTTTCTCCCAGCCAAGAGAGATGCCTTTTACTTCTCCTTTGTGAGAAATGACAGAAAAGCTCACGAGTGCTGCCCCTGCTGCCTGTGCAAACACGTCTTCTGCCTCACCGAAATCTTCCACTGCGTAAAAATACTGTTCTATCTTCTGATCCGGTGCATCACACTGAAATCTTCCCAGCAGATTCTTAAACTCCAGCTTTTTTGAACAGGGCAAAGGCTTCCGGCGTGTACAGATCGGTAAGTCTCGCATCCTCCAGCACAAAATCAATCGGGCTGTCGGTATCGATCGTCGCCAGTTTTTTTTGCTGAGGACTGCCAGATCATAGTGCTCCAGAAAAGCATTTTTTCGCCTTGGTCGGCTTGATCTCCTCCACATGGGCACAGGCATTCTCGATCGTACCGTACGCTGCGACCAGTTTTGGTCGCCGTCTTTTCACCGACTCCCGGAAGTCCCGGAATATTGTCCGAGGCATCACCCATCATCGCCTTCAGCTCAATGATCTGCGGCGGTGTCACCTGATACTTCTCCAGCACTTCTTTTGCATGGTAATCCTCGATCTCCGTGCCGGTCCGCTTCGTCTTTGGTATGCGGATCATGATGTGCTCTGTTGCAAGCTGCAAAAGATCCCGGTCACCGGAGACCACAGAAACATCCAGACCTTCCTTTTCCATCCGCTTTGCCACCGTTCCAAGCAGGTCATCCGCCTCATAGCCTTCTTTCATCAGAAGCGGTACACCCATCGCCGTCAGCACTTCTTTCATGACCGGCACCTGCTCGTGGAGCTGCGGCGGCTGCGGCTTTCTCGTCCCTTTGTAAGCATCATACATTTTATGGCGAAAGGTCGGTGCTTTCAGGTCAAAAGCAACCGCCAGATACTGCGGCTGTTCTTCCGCAAGGATTTTAAATAAAATATTTAAAAAACCATAGACCGCATTTGTATGCAGCCCTTCCGAGTTGGTCAGCTCCGGCACTCCGTAAAATGCCCGGTTCAAAATACTGTGTCCGTCGATCAAAACGAGTTTCTCTCTCAATGTTCCAGTCCTCTTTTCTGTTCTTTCACTTTTCTGTCGTTTTTTCAGTCTGCTTCTTTTTCTTCTTTTTTGATTTCTTTGATTTTTTCTTGTTTTTCTTCTTTTTCGACTGCTTCTTTTCTGTCTGTTTCTGCGTTGTTGTTTCATTTTCTGTCGAAGCAGTGTCTGTTTTTATCAGAGGATTCTTTGTTTCGCTTTCTGTTTCACCCGGCTTAGACTCTGTCTCTGCCTGCCTTCTGTCTTCTCTGTGTATGGATAAAAACTGACAGATCGGATTGTGTTCCATGGTTCCGTTCTGCCACAGATCTGCCTGTGTCATTAGGATCACAACCAGAAGCAGCTCCGCCAGTACCATGAGCCCCATGCGGTAGATCCTGGAAACTTTTGTCCTCCATATATAAAAACGACTTTCTTCCAGACGGTTCTGCAGTGCCTTTTTGACATTATACACCTGATCCGCCTCATCTTCATCCAGACGGGCTATAGTATAATGTACGGTATAGTATATTTCCAGCTCCTCATAACATTCCTCACAGCTATCCACATGTTCCAGAAAGTCTTCCAGATCTTTGTCATTGAGTTTTCTCATAATATAAGCTGTTACCAATGACTGGGCTTTTTTACAATCCATCGTGATCCCCCGCTGTCTTTTCCTTTGTTTTTCGTTCCCCCTCAGTATATCCTATCTCCGTTCGGGTGTAAAGTAAAAGAAAACACGCAAAAAACGCTTGCAATACCAGAATATTTATGGTAAACTAAATATCGGTTTTGAGATTTTGCCGGTGTGGCGGAATTGGCAGACGCACTTGACTCAAAATCAAGCGGTTTAACAGCCGTGCCGGTTCGAGTCCGGCCACCGGCATGAAAAAAGTCCTGAAGAACATTCAGGACTTTTTTTAATCGGATCTGCCACTGATACAAGCCTGTAGTGCACCGCCTGCCAAGACGGGATTCATCTCACATTTGATATACAGTCACCTGAAAGATCCAGTAGATCAGTCCCAGCACCCAGCTCGAGAAGATCCCATACAGGATCACAGGTCCTGCAATCGTAAAGATCTTGCATCCGATCCCGAAAACCTGCCCTTCTTTCTGATATTCGATCGCAGAAGCTGCCACCGAATTGGCAAATCCAGTGATCGGCACCAGCGTTCCTGCTCCGCCGAACTTTGCAAGTTTCGGATAAATATTCAGACCGGTGAGTATCACACTGACAAAAATCAGGATCAGGGAACACCAGCTCGCTGCAATGTCTTTTTCCAGTCCGAGCATATCCCCATAATTTAAGATTGCCTGTCCGATCACGCAGATCACGCCGCCTGTCACAAACGCTTTGAGCATATTCAACGGCAGACTGTGCACCGGTGTCACCTGTTTGACATAATCATTGTATTTCTGATTTCTCTGTTCTTTTAACACATCTTTCATGTTCTTAACATTCCTTCCTGCCGCCTGCTTTCTACATGCCCCAACGCCTGTAAAAAATGGTACAGACTGCCCGCCGTTTTTTCCGACTGCGATCGCGATCACAATCAGACTGTAACCTTTTGT
>ENA-OPZZ01001462-OPZZ01001462.1-human-gut-metagenome-genome-assembly--contig:-NODE-1462-length-14463-cov-2.990513_pt1 | contig 14463 bp, 14 predicted proteins | sample MGYA00242487_ERZ504511 | MGnify/ENA primary metagenome ERZ504511 (study PRJEB26092, sample SAMD00036241) | human gut metagenome | host: Homo sapiens | study: EMG produced TPA metagenomics assembly of... | reverse complement strand
AGAGAGGGGAAGGAGGTCAGCGGGGCCGGGAAGAGGACCGGATGGAAAGGGCGGAGCATAGCCCGGCCCAGGGTGAAGCGGTACATGCCGATATAAGAACAGAGAGAGGACGAGGACCACCAGGGCGCAGTTGGCCAGGCCGGCCAGCTCGCCGGGAGTGAAGCTGCCGCTGTTGAAGTACAGGATCATGGCGAAGAAGGCGTAGATCAGCAGGGTGCCCGTGCACAGGGGGACGAAGAACACCCGGGAGATCTGCCCTTTACCGTGCGGCGGAGGAAGGCGCTGGAGGGCCCCCAGATGCCGCAGGTCGTCATAGACCCGGGCGTTGGTCATGGCGATGGTCATGCAGCGGGTAAAGAGGATGACCACCATAGCGGCAAAGCAGACGATGGAGACAAAGACGAACAGCATCAGAAAGACCGCCATGGTAGTGGTGAAGTCCGCCTGGTCCAGCACCCGGAAGCGGGGCATGTATTTCCAGGAATTCCGGAAGTTGCTGGAATCCCGCTGGTCATATTCAATGGGAGAAAATCCATTGGGTTCCAGATGGGGCCGGGTCCAGGAAGTAGTAGCCCTTCTCTGCCAGATAACGGTCCCGGACCACCGGGTCCCAACCGTCGAAGAGGGCCACCTCGGGGCCGGAGCGGTCTACGATCTCGTCGAACAGGGCCCTTGCAAAGAAGTAGGTGTCCTCCTCGTCCTCCACGTCAAAGACGGCCACCACCTCCCGCCATTCATCGGGCAGGCCCTGGGTGATGCGGGCATAATCCCCGTCGTCCAGCACCCGGTATCCCAGAAGGGAGGTGCTGCGCAGGGGCTCGTCGGTGGCCGAGCTGGCGTTCGTCGCGGTGGCGCTGGACGTGCAGCATCAGGCGGGCGGCAGCATGAAGCAGGTGCTGGACGCGGCTCGCGACACGGTTCAGAGCGAGATCGAGCTGCGACGCGCGCTGCGCGTGCAAACGGCGCAGGCGAAGCTGTCGGCGCGCGTGGTGAGCGTCCTGCCCTTCGTGCTGATAGCGGTGTTCTCGCTGGTGAGCGAAGGCTTTCTGGATCCGTTCTTCGCCAGCCCGATGGGCATGGCGCTGCTGGCGATCGCGCTGGGCATGCAGGCCGCCGGCATCGTGGCGGTGCGCCGCATGCTGGCCGTGGAGGTGGGCTGATGGAGGCCGTGCAGGCGCCTTTCCTGATGGCTGCGGCTGTGGCCGCCGCCGGGATCGCCGGAGGGCTGGCGGGCTCAACGCTTCTTCGGAGGCGCGACGCGACGGCGCGACGCGAGCGGCTGCGCAAAGCCGCCGACCTCGTATGGGAGGAAGGCTACAGGCAGCCGTTCATCCGCGAACTGGGCGAAGGCACTCTGCCGCGCGAGAAGTTCGCGTTCTATCTGCTGCAGGATTTCCGTTATCTCAACGACTACGCCAGAGTGCATGCTTTGGGACTGGCCAAAACAGACGATCCGGAGATCATGGCGTTCATGCTCAACGTGCAGAACGGCGCGTTGAATGTGGAGTCGACCGTGCACCGCACGTATCTGGCCCAGCTACGGCATCACCGACGAACAGATGAACAACGTGCGCCAGTCGGCGTTCGCCCGCGCATACACGTCGAACATCCTTTCCATCGCCTATGGCAAGGATATTCTCGACATTCTCGTGGCCGTGCTGCCGTGCGCCTGGGTGTATGCGGATTACGGTTATCGTCTTGCCGCCGAGTTCGCGGACACGCTCGACGACAATCCGTACAAGAGCTGGGTCGACATGTATAAGACCGACGAGTTCTGGCAGGATTCCGTGTGGCTGCTCGAACATATCGAGAAACTGGTGGCCGACGCGAGCGAGGAGCGCAAGCGCGAGCTGATCGACATTTTCGTGACCGGCGTGGAGAACGAATACATGTTCTGGGCCAGCGCGTACGACATGCAGTACACATGGAAGCCCGAATGGAATCAGGCGCGCTGATAGCACTCCTTCATGGGGTTTCCTGACTTTCGATTGTTTATTTTCATTGCAGCAAGGCGGGTGTCTTCTGATTGGTTTTCAGAAAGCACCCGCCCTGTTATGTTTGGTCGCGTCAGTTTCCCGCTTTACTCGCGCACGAGGCGGATATGTTCCACGTCGTCGCGATGGGAGCGGCGGTAGAGCACGAAACGGTTGCCGATGACCTGCACGAGTTCCGCGTTCAGTTCTTCAGCCAATCCCTCGCCTGCCTCCTTGGCGGTCAGACCGGATCCGTCGAGCACGGAGCACTTGATGAGCTCACGTTTTTCGATGGTTTCGTCCGCCTGCTTGATGGCGTTTTCGCTCAGATCGTTCTTGCCGACCTGGATGAGCGGATTGAGCTTGGTGGCCAGGCCTCGCAGCTGCTTGACCTGCTTTTTGGTTAATGCCATAACTAATTCCATTCTTATCTGTGATGCTTGCTCAAGAGTAGCGTGAGGACGGTAAAATCCGCCGACTGCCTTCAGTTTAGTCCAGCGATCAGAACCAACGCAGCCACATATGCCACAACCACACCGCCCGCGGCAATGTCTCGTTTGGCGATGCTCATCACGCGCCAATGTGTGCGTGCGATACCCTCTTCATAGCATCGCGCGTCAAGTGCGAGACTGAGATTGTCGGCATGGCGTATCGCCCCTGCGAACACCGGAATGATGATGGAAACCATCGCCTTGATACGCTGCACGAACGTTCCCGTTTCGATGCTGCCACCTCGAGCTGATTGCGCATCCACAATGGCTTTCGCTTCGCCTCCTAACGTGGGCAGGAACCGCAATGCGAGGCTCATCACCAACGCGATCTCCTGCGCATGTATGCCGAATTTTGCGAAAGGTTTGAGCAACGCTTCGAATGCGTCGGTAATGGCCGTGGGAGTGGTCGTGGCAAGGAATACCGCTCCGACGATAATGACCGCAACGAATCTGCAGGCGTACAGTATAGCGATACGCACACCGTCGTCGGTGATTGGAATCGGTCCGATGTTCGCAAGAACATTGCCGGATCGTACGAAGAACACATTGAGCAGTCCGCAGAACACGAACAATGCAAGGAACATGTGAATCGATTTGAACAGTTGTTTCACGCCGATGCCTGATGTCGCAACGATCATGCCGGTCAACAGTGCGGCCACCAGTAACTGCCAGAAGGAGCGGATGGCGAATGCGGAGAACATGACCGCCAACGCGCTCACCATCTTCACGCGCGGGTCAAGCCGTTCCATAAAACTACGGTTTTCACGGACGTCTTCCTTTGCATGTCCGGAGCCAAGCGTGTGCAGATTCTTCGAACCTGCCGTTTCGGAAGTGACATTGGTTCCGATATCTCGAGTGACGTCATTACCGTTTTGTCTGCGATCAAGCGCGATCACCCGATCGGCGAGCACGTCGATTTCCGTTTGCGAATGGGAAATGATAAGTACGGTGACACCTTGGGAATGAAGGGTTTGGATGAGATCGTGCACGCGGGTTGTGGCCGCTTCATCAAGTCCCGCGGTCGGCTCGTCCATAATGAGAATCCGCGGTTGGCATGCGATGACGCCCGCTATGGCAACGAGTCGTTGCTGCCCGCCGGAAAGGTCGAATGGCGAACGGTCGGCAAGATGTTCAATATGCAGCAATGCCATGGCTTGGCTGACATGTTCATCCACTTGCGCTTCATCAAGCCGTTGGTTGCGCGGACCGTAGGCGACGTCCTCGGCTACGGTTTCGGCGAAAAGCTGACGTTCGGGGTGCTGCATGACGTAGCCGATGGTGGCGCGCAGTTTCTCGCGGTCCGCACGCTTGAGCGACTGCATATTGCCGTTGGCGCGTTGGCGTGCGACGGGAATGGTGTTGACGGTAATGCTGCCAGATTGCGGCTGTTCCAGCGCGCAGAGAAGACGCGCGAGGGTGGTTTTGCCTGCACCGTTATGCCCTGTGATGGCCACGGTTTCACCCTCATTGATGGTTATGGAAAGCTTATCGAGCACAGGCTTGCTACTGTTTGGATATTGATATATCAGATTATGGATTTCAATGATTGGTACAGCTGATGTTGGCTTCGATGCGCCATTTGCAATATTGGATTTGGCAATTGGGTTGTCTTCTTGCGCTGTGCCTGATTCGTCCATTTCCGGAATACTTGCAGTATTACCGCGAGCGCTTTGCACGATACGCCCGTTATCCAGGCGAATGATGCGGTCGGCATTGACGAATTCGTCACGATGGTGGGTGACGAGAATGATGGTTGTGCCGTGCTGCTGCAATTCGTCAAGAATATGCATGATGTCGGCACGGCCTTGCGGATCGAGCATGGCGGTAGGCTCGTCGAGCACGAGGATTTCGGGATTCATGGCAAGCATGCCGGCGATGGCGACGCGCTGTTGTTGGCCTCCGCTCATTCGCGTGGGATCGGCTTCTCGCCGTTCGCTCATGTCAACTGCGTCAAGTGACATGGCGATCCGCATATCGATATCATCATGCGCAATGGCGAGGTTTTCCGGACCGAAGGCAACATCATCCTCGGTAATGGTGGTGACGATCTGATCTTCCGGATGTTGGAAAACCGCCCCGATACCATGCCGGGCGCTGCGGTAAGCGTCAGCGTGCGCGCCGGTTTCATCGAAGACGTTGTTTCCCAACAGCGTGACATGTCCGGCATCGGGTGCCGCAAGTCCTGCGATGATGCGTGAGAGTGTGGATTTGCCCGACCCGTTTGGTCCTGCCAGGCACACGCGTTCTCCTTGGCGAACGGTCAGGTTCACACCGTCGAGTGCCCAAGTCGCGCCGGAGTCGTAGGTGAAACGAATATCGTGCAGTTCGACCGCGATGGTGTTCGTGGCGCTGTCAGGATTCATGGAAAAAGTCTTTCATATAACGGAAGGAACCTTCCATAGGTCGGAAGGTTCCTTTCTATTCATCAATATGGTGAACGAGGCTCAGCGGTTCAACAGGTTGGAGATCGGCTTGTAGATCAGGAAGGTGACCACACCATGGATGGTGAATTTCAACGCGTTGAACGGCAGAAGCGCCGGCACGATCAATGCCACGACCTGTGCGGTGGTCATATGCGCGTAGAACGGTGTGACGATTATATTGCCCACAATCGCCATCGCCAAGGCTGCGATCGCACCGACGATGATGCCGATGACCGCGCCTTTGCGGGTCTTGTTCCTGCGGTAGATCAGTGCTGCCGGCACGGATAATGCCAAAGCCACGAGCACGGCCATAAGCGTGCCCCATGGGTTGGTAAACAGGTGCGGCAGGAAACCAAGCACGCTGACGATTACCGCCGCCGCTGGCCCGTAGGCGAAACCTGCCACCAGGCCGACAATGCCGGATGGATCATATTTCAGCCATTCAACGCCTGGCACAATGGGAAATTCCACAAAGCTGACGGCCATCGACAGCGCCACGAACAGCGCATACATGGCGATGCGTTTGGTGGACCAGCGTCCAGAGTCGGCCACGCCTGTGGAATGCGCGTTGTCGGGGCGCGTCATGCTTTCGCTGGCGATTTCGGCGTCGTTGTTTTGGGTATTGTTTGGTGAGGATACACTCATGTTGAGCCCCGTTTCTTCCATCCGGACTTTGACCGTTGGCTCCGGATTCTCACCGGATCAGCCGCTTTCGCGGGTCGCGGGCTTCGGCATGGGACCGTTATGAACGTCAGTCGTACCGTTACCGCCAGTAAGGATTTTCACCTTCCCTGAAACTTGCACGATTATATATACGCCTATCGTCGGAAATATGCAAACCGCGTCTCACTGGCGTCTATTATCAGCAGGCATCAATCTTTAATCCGGAAACCATGATCTTAGCCTCATATGCCTTTTGCCTATGGCATGAACGTCGCCTCATGGTGTGTTGCCGCAGTGTGCGCTTTGCCTGTTGCTTTCGTATCGTGTGCGTTCAAGCAAGCGGCAGGTACGTTGATTGTTATGCCAGCAGGTCGAGCAAGTCGTCTTTGCTGAGTGTGCCGACGCCTCCAGATGCGGTGCCGTCGGTGAACTGTTGGGCAAGCTCGCTTTTCTTCTCCTGCAGTTTGAGGATGCGTTCCTCAATGGTGTCTTTGGCTACGATCTGGTACACGTTCACATCCTGCGTCTGTCCGATGCGGTGCGCACGATCGGTGGCCTGGTTCTGCGCGGCCGCGTTCCACCACGGGTCGGCGTGCACCACTACGGACGCACCCACAAGGTTCAGCCCCGTATTGCCCGCTTTGAGCGAGATGAGGAACACGGGAACATCGTTGCCATTGAATTCGTCCACCAGTTCCACACGGCGTTTCTTCGGTGTCTCGCCGGTGATGGTGTAGAAGTCCACGCCCTGTTCAGCCAAACGTGTACCAATCAGGTCAAGGAATGAAGTGAACTGCGAGAATACGAGCACTTTCTTGCTTTCGTCCATGCACGTGGATACGAGTTCGCAGATGGCGTCAAGTTTGGCGGAAGCGTTTTTCGCATCCGCATAGACGAGTCTCGGATCGCAACAGATTTCGCGCAACAGTGTGAATTCCGCAAGGATTCGAATCTTCTTCGTATTGAAGTCGGCGTCCTTGGTTTTGGTAAGGGTGGCGCGCAACCGTTGCTCGTGCGCCGCATAGAGTTTGCGCTGTTCGCCTTCCAGTTTGACGGTGAGCACGTTTTCGAACTTGTCAGGCAGATCGGTCAGCACGTCTTTTTTCAGACGTCGTTTAATGAACAGTCCGACCAAAGCCTGCAGTTTGTCAGCCATGACGGAATGTTCAGAACCGGGTGCCATGATCGGCTGCTCGTATTTTTCTCGGAACTTCGTGTAGGTTCCCAGCAATCCGGGCATGAGGAAGTCGAAGATGCTCCACAGTTCGCTCAACCGGTTTTCGATGGGGGTTCCCGTCAATGCGAACCGGTGTTCGGCGGTGATCTGTTTGACGGCTTTCGCCAACTTCGTGGCATGGTTTTTGATGTATTGCGCCTCATCGAGCGCCATCAATGCGAACCGGCAGGCGGCGTAATCATCCACGTCGCGGCGCAATAAATCGTATGAGGTGATCACCACATCGGTACGCTGCATATCGTTGGATTCCGAGGGGTTCTTCCATTGCTGTGCCACGGCTGCGATGAGCTTGCGCCGTTGCGCTTTCGTGCCGGCCACGACTTCGATGGTCAGATCTTGCGTGAATTTTTCGCATTCGGCGGCCCAGTTGTATACCAAGGACGCCGGGCAGACGATCAACGCGGGACCACTGCCCTTGCGAGCTTCCACCAGTGACAGCAATTGCACGGATTTGCCCAAACCCATTTCGTCGGCGAGAATGCCGCCGAAGCCTTTGTCCCACAAGGTGGAAAGCCATTGGAAGCCTTCCACCTGGTATGGGCGCAGTACGTTTTTGAGGTTGCGGGGCACTTCGTATCGTTTTGGGTCGATGATTTTCACATCGTTGACATAGTCGACGAACGATTCGCTTTTGCCGTCGTCATCAACTTGAGCATCCAAGAGGAACGCCCGATATCCGGGAATGGTGATTCTCCCGGAATCAATCTGTTGCTCATCAAGGTCAAGATCTGTGACAATCTGATCAAGTTCATGCAGATCGGCATTCTTCAGATCAACGAACGTACCGTCCTTGAATCGATGGTAGCGGCGGTTCCTGCGGTAGGAATTCAGCAACGCGCCGACCTCGTTCATCGGCACTTCGTCGGCTATCGGCGAAATCTCAACCAGATTCGAGTCGATGGACAGTCCGACCTTCACCGTAGGGCTGCCTGGCATCATCATGCCGTCGAACGCGGCCGTGGAGAACACCTGCCCGACCGAACGCAAGATATCCACGCCTTCGGTGAGCAAGAGCAGAATAGTCTGTTCGTCTTCCTCACGAATCCGCGCCATGTCAATGGAACTCCATGTCGGGAAAAGCTGGCGAACCACCTGCACCGCGAATGATTCGCGAGCCGTATCTCGTCTGATGAGCGCCGCTTTCGACCGCGAGTCCGGATTAATCACGCCTCGTAGCGCTTTGGCGGTCGGCACCAACTGGAACACGAAATCGCCGTATCGTGCCACAGCCTCGCAGGTGATGCCCTGCAGATCACGGTCCAAGTAGAATTCGATCTGGCAGTCGACTCCCATCCGTTCGGCGACTTCCTGCGGAATGTCGAAACCAATGCCCGCCTCGGTAAGTTTTGGCAGTATTGTTCGTGCGAACATGGGCCAGTCGTTTTCCGCAATGAACACACCATCGCTAACGTTCGACGCGCACAACGTCATCAACGCGTCCACTGCGGGAAGGATGCTGTCGGTGCAACGGAAGAATCCGCTCACTGGCATCATATGGGAATCCGTCGGAGTGCCGTTATGTTCGGCACTCATGAGATACACGCCCCGCTGCCCGACAATCCGATCCGTGATGGTACGGTTCGACGTGATACGCACGCCCGACGAAGCGCCTTCCTTCACATATTCGGCGATGAACCGAAATTGCGGATTGCCATCAAATATGGCGATAGTATGCGATCTGGACTCCCCTGGCGTGGTCACTTCGACGTAGTCCGGAGCGGTGTCATCCGTATGGGCGAAATCATCCGGAGTGAGCTGCCGCGCCCTCTCACGTTCCTCATGCTTGGGAGCTTCCCCCAGCCCACGTGCTATCAGCACGTCTTCGATGTAGTCCTGTTGCGATTCCGCTCCGAACAGGTTCAGCAGATCGCACAATTCCCCATCGGTAAGCATGATTTCACGTTCGATACGCACGTCTGGCGCGTAATAGTAGTTGTTCTGCAGCTGTGCAGCAACACGTGAACCAACAACGCCTTGCAGGAATCGGAACAGCCGCAGCGAGAACGGTTCGAGCATATCCGGAGTGTGGGTGAACGAGAGTTTCTGCCCGTATGACACGTATGCCCCGTCGTGCATGTCGGCTACGAATTTGGAAATGCTTTTGATGATATAGCTTACGTCGCCGCAGCCGATTTTCAACGTCAGGCTCCACAGCTCACGGTTCATGATCAGCGTGGGCTCCAGACGCACGCTTCCCGGTTTCACTATGATGGAACCGCTCTTGCGTTTTGTTTTCGTGGCCCCTTGCGTAATGACGCCTCGTTGCGCGTCGGCGAGACGGCTTTTCGCGTCAACGATGCGCTTGAGCACGTCAAGCTGCGCGCTTTGACCGGTATTGTCATTCTTCGCATCCAGCGCACGCATGTAGTCGGAGAGGATAGGCGAAGTCACGCCACTTCGCTTGAATCCGCGGAACCGTTCGGGCTGGTCAAGAAACAGCAGCAGCATTGCGGCGACATGCTTGCACATGCCCGTATAGCGGCGTCCCCCAGCCGGATCCGAATCGAACTCGTCATCGTCCTGCACATGACCGAACGTCGATCCTGAACCGAAATCATCATAATCATCGACATAATCGTATTCATCGTCATCATCATCGAAACTGCGATATTTTGGATTGTTGCGGTAGCTGGGCGAATATGCCGACGAATACGTGCCATAACCGTGCTGCGAACCGTTGAACGCGGGGCACGAGCAATACCTGGCCAAGAAAAGCTCATCATGCAAATCAAGCGTGGCCTGCACTTCGTATCGGCTGGACGGTGAGGTGGTGCCCCGCATATTGGCATGCAGGGTGATGCGGTCGGAATCGGAGTCGTTCAGGCAATGCAGATCCGACATTTTCGCACGCCACTGGTTGGCGATTCCACGGGCACGCTGCAATACAGGCTGACTACATTCGCTGCGTAGTTCGTCAGAAAGCCATGACAAAGTATCCGCCAACTGAACCCCAATCGTTCGCACATTTGTTCTTATGAAAGAGTATCAGCACAGCGGAACAGGAAAGCCGTGGCTGCAATCCCAGCCACGGCTTCGCTCCATACAGGTTATATCAGCGGCAACGCTTGGTGAGCGGCTGCCATGGATCGAGTTCCACCGGTTCGGATTCCAGCAGCGGCCCGATCTACGCTGGTTGGTAATGGAGCCCTGCTTCAGTTCTATGGAGAAGTCACGCGGCAGCGAGCGCTGACCCTTGTAATCGGTGGTATCTTCGAGCACGCCCACAGATACCGTCGCGTTGACCGTGGAACCGACCGATAATACCGGTGCAGGCATGAGAACCGCTATAGCCTGCGAAGCTGCGCGATATCATCGCGCAGCTGGTTGACGGTGTCCGTCAGTTCCCGCACATTGTGGCGCAACTGTTCCGTTTCCGATTCCGCCTCATCCGCGCGCTTGTCGGTCTCGTCACGAACACGGTCGACAATCCATGAAGCCAGCGTCGCGGTGACGATGCCGATCAGGGCAACGCCGGTTATCATCAGTCCGATGGCGATGCATCTTCCCTGCCATGTCACCGGGGACAAATCGCCATAGCCGACTGTGGTGACGGTCACGAACGACCACCATATCGCTTCACCGAAATCGGTGATGGAAGCGCCCGGAACCCCACGTTCCACATCCAATTCGGCAAGGGCGCCGATATACATCAGTAGTGTCACGCTGCAGCATGTGTACAGTGTGATGCGACCACGCACCGCCATGCCACCGGTACGATTGAGCACGTTGAGCACTGCCACCAGACGCAGCAGTCTCAACGGCCTGAAGACGGGCAATGCGATGGACACCAGCATCAGCAGATTGTCTTTGAACCAGGTTTTCTTATCTTCCGCCAGCAGGATCGAAACGACGCAGTCGGCGATGAACACCATCCAGATGATGTTGATCACCATTTCACACAACAGGATATGCGTCCTCGCCAGAACTTCCCACGAATACGCGAACAGGAACACCAACGCCAATGCCGTCATGAACCATTCCGTCGCACGACGCCATTTGTTCAATGTCATACCCTTCCTTTCTTCCCGACTGCCATCATACGGGTCTCCCCGCACGCGCGACCGTCAGCTTTTGATGGGCATGCGATTGTCGAGCGACTGACCGTTGGCGTAGCAGCGGACGTTGCCCTAATGCAATGGAGATGACACTGCGTTCGGTGATCTCAAGATGGTTGCCTCCCGCCACATGTGGGGTGATGAGGCATTTCGGCTCGCACCACAGCGGTGAGTCGGCCGGCAGCGGCTCCGGTTCGGTCACATCGAGCGCGGCGCCATGGATTCGTCCTTCCGCGAGCGCGTCGGCAAGCGCCTGACTTTCAATGGCGTCGCCGCGGCCCGCGTTGATGATGATGGCGTCAGGTTTGAGAGATGCGATACGTTCCGCATTGAGCAGGTGGTACGTTGTCGGAGTGGATGGTACGCACATGGCGATCACATCGGCGTATTGCAGGACGTCGTCGAGGGAATCGAAACCGACCATATGATCGATGCCCGGCGCTTCGACGGCGGGATTACGGCGAATGCCGATGGTTGTCATTCCGACGTTTTTGCAGAGTCGTGCGAAGTGTGATCCGATGTCGCCGGTTCCGATGACGAGCGCCGTTTTTCCGTTGGGGCTGATGGCGCGTCCTGCGTCCTGCCACATGGCGTTCGGGTTGCTTGCCGCGTAGATGTGCAGGTTCTTCATGATGGCCCACATCATGGCGAACATGTGTTCGGAGACGCTTTGTCCGTAGGCTCCGGTGGCATTGGTGAGCATGGATCCGGGCTGCAGGATGCCGGGTCGCTGGTATTTGTCGACGCCGGCACTCCAGGTTTGCAACCATTCGAGTTTGGGGCATTGCGCGCATTCCTCGGGCGCGATGTTGCCGATGACTGCGGTGGCTTTGGCTTTGAGTTCCTCCGGTACTGCGGCGGTCCAGCTCATGCTTCCCCGTTGGGCCGAATCGCCGACGAATTCCTGTGGCATGTCTTTCGCGGCACGTATGAATTGCGCACGTTCGGATTCGGTCAACGGCAGGCAGTTGACGATCAATTTGCGGTCGTTCCATATTCCCATGCGTTTTACCCTATGACAATCGTCGGATATAGGGTTTCACGTTGGGTTCTGGGTCAGACGCCGAGTTCGTCGGTGTCAAGGATGATGGTGACAGGACCGTCGTTGGCGAGCCGCACGCGCATGTGGGAGCCGAATCGTCCTTCTTTTACTTCGAGTCCTTGCGCGCGCAGGGCGTCGTTGAATCCGTGCCATGTCTGTTCGGCGTGCGCGGGCGCTCCGGCTTTCACGAAGCTTGGGCGGTTGCCTTTGCGCACGTCCGCGTATAGCGTGAATTGGGAGATGGACAGCACACTGCCGTTCACGTCGTGGATGGAACGGTTCATTTTGCCGTTCTCGTCTTCGAAGACGCGTAGGTTGGCGATTTTGCGGGCGAGCCAGTCGATTTGTTTCGCTCCGTCCGTGTCTTCCACTCCGACGAGCAGCACATAGCCGATGCCTATATGCTGTGGTTCGAATGTGGTGTCGACTTCTCCGCTTGTCTCGTCGACCACGTCGACGGATCCTTCACTGACCTTCTGCAATACGATGCGCATAGTCCGTCCCGCTCTTTTCAGCCGGCGTAGTCGACGATGGCCTGCGTGACCTGTTTCAGGTAGTCGAGCGACGTCTGCCAATCGTCCGGCACTTCGATGGAATGGTTGGCACCAGCATACGTGCGCACATGGTCGGTGAGCAGATGCGCTTTGGCGTCATCGTAGTATGGGTCGGCGTCACCTGCGCAGATTAGCGGCATCGGACTGCCGGCAGTTCCCGGTAGCGGCGCGGGAATGACCGACTTGTGCTTGTCGAATGGCGGCGGGTTGAGCACCGGGGTGAGCAGCACCACACGCAATCCTAGTTTTGCGGAATGCGGATATGAGAGTGTGGAGAGCGATTTGGTGACGACCAGCAAATGCGGCTCCTCACCCGATTCGGCAGCATGTTCGAGCGCCGCCTTGCGCCATTCGTCGACCACGCGTTCCATGCAGGCGATCATTTCCGGAAACTCGACGCTTTCCGTCAGTTTCAGGTCGAGCCGGTCCACGAACCATCCGTTGGCCGCAAGTGCCTGCGCTGCCCAGTACAGCAGCGGTCGGTCTACGGTGTATCCAATGCCCGGCATGATGAGCACGTGATTGCCGGTTTCGGTGTTCTTCACACGGTTTCTTGCCCCATGGCGTGACCGCGGGCGTCACATTCTTCGTTTCGTTGACTTGCGCTGTTTCGTTGATTTGCCCATGCCCTGCCGAATGTCTTTCGATGTCTTCGTATGGTTCGACCACCGTCTCGGTTTTCCGAAGACCGGTTTCCTTCAACGCATCATAGGGCACATAGGCTACATGGGCCCATATCCTTCCATATTGCGTTCATTCCGTTCGGAGAATACGGAAGAACCGTCACGAACGGTCGGTCGCCACGCGTCTGGTGGTGTCACGCAACATCAGCGTGGCCTCCTGCGATTCATAGGATGCGTCTGGCGTCTGTCCACGCAGAAGGGACAACGTCTTACGGGCGGCGTTGCGTCCCATTTCCAGCGGATTCTGTCGAACGGTGGTCAGATTCGCCGCCTGTGCGATGTCGGCATCATCGAACCCTATGACGGAGATATCTTCAGGAACATGCAATTGTTGCTTGCCGAGTTCCTTGATGACTGCGATTGCCACTTGATCGGTTTCGGCACAGATGGCGGTTGGCATGTGTGGCAATGACAGTAATTTCGCCACCAGTTGCGCAGCAAGGTCCGCTTTCGACAATGGCGCATCATGCTCGTCCGCGGTTATGACGTAGGCATACTCATCGTCGTAACCGTTTTGTTCAGCCGCTTCCAAGAACGCTTCCATACGCTGGCTGGTGCTGTAGACCATGTCGTCGGGAATGTAATCAACGACGAAAGCGATGCGCTGGTGTCCAAGCGATTTGAGCAGACGCACCGCCTTGGACATGCCATCGTAGTTGTCAACACCGATGGCTGCGTCGCAGAACGATTCGGCTGGAATGTTCACACCGACCGTCGGCATATCGGTGACACGCAGTTTCTCACGTGCGGATTCGTCGAGTTGGAATGACGAAATGATGATCGCGTCAGCATTGCGATTTTTAGGCAATTTTGCGAAGTAACGCTCCGTCTCCTGTCTGCCTGTGACAAATGTGGGCGACACGTCGTAGCCTTCCGGTTCCAACACTTCGCACACGCCCTGCAACACGTTGGCGTTGAACCATTCGTTGAGTTTGCCGGAAAACAGCAGGACAACCCGCATGGTTTTCCCCGGACGCCAAGACGATGCGCTTTTAGATAAGGTAAAGCCCAACCGGTCCGCAGCTGCCTCAACTTTGGCACGCGTTTCGGAGCGACCTTGCCAGCACCTCGCAATGCCCGCGAAACCGTCGCCTGAGATACTCCCGACAGTTCCGCTACTTCGGCGATGGTGGCTCGTGTCATATCCACTCCAGTTTCCCATTGTTTATCCAGCGCTTTCATATTAGCAGAATCGTTGATTTCACAAGCAGACACGCCATAACAAAACAATTATTGCATTCACAGAATGAAAGCGCTATCATTTTAAGCAATACGAAGACGAGAACGAAGTGATTCCAATCGTCAAAATCAGAGCGTTCTCAACAGAATGAACTAGTGAAAA
>ENA-OPZZ01001458-OPZZ01001458.1-human-gut-metagenome-genome-assembly--contig:-NODE-1458-length-14485-cov-5.108093_pt1 | contig 14485 bp, 10 predicted proteins | sample MGYA00242487_ERZ504511 | MGnify/ENA primary metagenome ERZ504511 (study PRJEB26092, sample SAMD00036241) | human gut metagenome | host: Homo sapiens | study: EMG produced TPA metagenomics assembly of... | reverse complement strand
ATAAAAATGATTATACCATCGTCCTCCCAATCCGTCCAGCAAAATCCCCTCATTCTTTCCTGTCATTTCATTTTTTTCCTCAATGGCCGCACCGACCCGGTTATAAACGGTTACCGCATCCTTGAATATGAGGAATATTATTCACTTCACTTCCAGGTGCTCCTGCAGTGACAAAATATATTCCCTGCCCTCAATCTCCGCAAAGCTTGCCAGACAATGTCCTGCCTCACTGGTATACCCAGTCTTACCGCCAAGTATTTTTCCACCTGTAACCGTGGAAATCTGACAGATTTTTTAAACATTGTACTGTAGTAAGTAATGCCATCCGGGTGGACATTGGTAATCCCCGTAGAATGCCTGGCAGTCTCAATAATCTCCCGGAACGTATCATTCTTAATACAGTATTTCATCAACACTGCAATATCCTTCACCGTACTGTAATGATCCGGATCATGCAGCCCCGTAGAATCACAGAAATGAGTATCAACCATCCCCAGCTTCTTCGCCTTCTTATTCATCAGCTCCGCAAAATCCGCCTCCGATCCACTGATGGTATCCGCCAACGCAATACAGCACTCCGCACCAGAAGGAAGCATAGCCCCATAAAGCAGATCCCATAACCCGAACCTCCTCCCCGGCTGAAACCCGGCCCTGAGTAGCCCCTTCCTCATACAACCCGCAAACATATCATCCGTCAGCGTAATCTTCTCCTCCAGATCATCCAACTCCTCAATCCCCAGGATCACCGTCCATAATCTTCGTCATAGAAGCCGGATAAATCCGCTCCTCCCCATTAATCTCCCCCAGGATCTTCCCACCCCGCGCCTGCATCAAAACAGCATCAGGACTATTGATCCCGGTAATATCCACCTCCCTCAAAACCGGCTGTTCAAACTGCGCAAACCACTCCTTCACACCCTTATCCCAGCCAACCATAATCACCATGGCACAGATCACAATAACCTCCACAAACACGCAAAGCACAATCCTCCCAGATTCGTCCCCCTGCGACTCCGGCCACTCCCAGATCTCCTCTTCCGACTCCGCTTCCTGTCTCTCACTACCAACTCACTCTCCTCACAACATACACACTACAATTCTCAATAACACACCCAAAACCCATTCCAATTTACCTCATAATCTACCCATAGCAACAAACACATAAATTAGTATAGTATCCAATTTCCAGACCCTCCCTCTGTTCGTAAATACCATTCTAACGTGCCTGCAACAATAGAATTTTTACTTGTATAACTATACCACACCACCCCACCCCTGTAACCCCATATTACTACATCTCTCCCCCATCCACATTATCTCCCCATACCCGCCCCCCAACAAACTCACGATGGCGCAGCCAAAGCTGCGCCGAGCCCTCCCCCTCATGCCCTTTGTGATGCGCAGCGCGGGGAAATGTTTGTGTCCGGACATATCTGCAGGCGTCGTCGTAACTCTTAGCTCTCGGAAATTTGCGTTATGGCAGAAAAAATTCACTGTCTGAGCCCCAAAGGCGAGTTTGAATTTTTCTGCCATGCCCTTAGCAAATTCCCGAAAGCTTAGAGTTACAGACACCGAAGCCGTGTCCGGACACAAACATTTCCCCGCGCGTCCCCTTCACCAAAAAAAATCCCCCCAGAGTCTCAAACTCCGAGGGGATTTCCCAAAATACATTTATTGTGCTAACTTTATAGGATTGATCTTCACACCAGGTCCCATTGTCGGAGCAATAACAACGCTCTTTAAATACTGACCTTTCAGTGTGCTTGGTCTAGCCTTAACGATAGCATCGATCAGCGTCTGGAAGTTGTCGCTTAACTGTTCCTCTGTAAAGGATGCTTTACCAACCGGAACATGAATGATGTTGGTTTTATCAAGACGGTACTCAATCTTACCTGCTTTGATATCGTGAACTGCTTTAGTAACGTCCATTGTTACTGTACCAGCTTTCGGGTTTGGCATTAAACCTTTCGGTCCAAGTACACGACCAAGACGACCTACAACACCCATCATATCTGGAGTTGCAACAACAACGTCAAAGTCTAACCATCCTTCGTTCTGGATCTTCGGAATAAGGTCCTCAGCTCCTACGAATTCAGCACCTGCTGCTTTTGCTTCTTCAGCTTTAGCATCTTTAGCGAAGACTAAAACGCGAACTTTTTTACCAGTACCATGTGGCAGAACTACTGCACCACGGATCTGCTGGTCTGCATGACGTCCATCGCAGCCTGTACGGATATGAACTTCGATAGTTTCGTCAAATTTAGCAACTGCAGCTTTTTTAACTAAGCTGATAGCTTCTGCGGTATCATATAATGTAGCGCGGTCTACTGCTTTAGCAGCTTCCACGTATTTCTTTCCTCGTTTCATTTCTATAACCTCCTGTGGTATTTGCGGGGAACGCCCTCCCACTTACTATTTAATATTAAAATTAATCAACTACTTCGATTCCCATACTTCTTGCAGTACCAGCGATCATGCTCATAGCTGCTTCGAGGGATGCTGCATTTAAGTCTTTCATCTTAAGTTCAGCGATTTCCTGAACCTGAGCTTTAGTAACCTTAGCAACTTTTGTCTTGTTCGGTACGCCGGAACCGGATTTGATCTTAGCAGCTTTCTTAAGAAGAACTGCAGCCGGCGGAGTTTTGGTTATGAAGCTGAAACTTCTGTCTGCATAAACAGTGATAACTACAGGAATGATTAAGTCTCCCTGATCTGCTGTTCTTGCATTGAACTCTTTTGTGAACTGAACGATATTTACACCGTGCTGTCCAAGAGCTGGACCTACAGGTGGTGCTGGAGTTGCTTTACCAGCCGGAATCTGTAATTTGATATATCCTGTTACTTTCTTTGCCATTTTTCGGCACCTCCTATGTGGTATTGGCGGGGGTTTATGGTCCCTCCCACGATATTGTTACCTTTGCTTGTTACATCTGTTTGATTTCTGCGAAACTAATTTCTACCGGCGTTTCGCGGCCGAAAAGTTCAACATTGATCGTTGCTGTCTGTTTCTGCACATTAAGGGCAGTGATAACACCAACGGTATCTTTCCAGGCACCGCCTGTGACAACAACTGTATCACCCTCTGCGAAATCGACCTGAATTTCCTCTTTCTTGATACCAAGAGGAAGCATCTCTTCCTCGGTCAACGGTACCGGCTTGGACCCTGGTCCAACGAAGCCTGTCACACCTCTGGTGTTACGGACAACATACCATGTATCGTCATTCATAACCATGTTGAGAAGTACATAGCCAGGAAACATTTTCTTCTGAACCTGTTTCAGAGCCCCGTTTTTCAGCTCAGCCACTTCCTGCAGCGGAACACGAACTTCAAGGATCTGGTCTTCCAGGTGTCTGTTTTCGATGGTTTTTTCAATATCGACTTTTACTTTGTTCTCATACCCGGAATAAGTATGAACAACATACCATTTCGCTTCTGACATACAATCACCTTATCCTTATTTCATTAAAAGATTAATGCCTTCGAGAATAAATGAATCCATGACGCTGATCAGTACGCAAAGCACGATCGACACGCAAACTACCACGATAGTCTGCTTAATCAGTTCATTGCGGTCTGTCCAGACAATCTTCCTGAATTCTGACTGAAGTCCCTGAAACCAACTCTTCTTCTGGCTCTTGCCAGCAGATTTTTCATTTCCTTGCATAGCCTGACCTCACAATTCTCTGTGAGTAACTGTTTCGTCCAGTTACCTTGGATTACTTTGTTTCCTTATGCAGAGTGTGTTTGCGGCAGAACTTACAATATTTCTGAGTTTCCATTCTCTCAGGATGGTTCTTTTTCTCCTTAGTCATATTGTAGTTACGCTGCTTGCACTCGGTACATGCTAATGTAATCTTAACGCGCACAACTTCCACCTCCAGTGTTTTCATTTGCATGGTCATTTTCCTCATGCCGGACGATGTATCCGTCATCTTTTCGGGCATAAAAAAAGACCTAACTTCCATGTCGCTTGTCAAGTTTATCACACATGGCATGCCTAAGTCAAGTCTTTTCTTATTATTTATGCCTATATTTCATCACATATTTTTTACAGGAGCTTCCCTAATCTGCCTTTACCCGGTCGGCTCTGTCTGAAATATGATAGGAACCCTTGAAGGTACGTTTCACCTGATACAGACATCTGTCTGCCTCCTCATACAGGTCCTGGAAAGTGATATCTCTTCCATCTGAGGAAACAATCCCCATAGATGCGGAGATCATTACCTCCAGGTTTTCTTTCACATAATCAATATGCAGCTTCGCAGAAAGTACACGCAGACTCTCCTCCGCCGCTTCCCTGGTCATATCCGGCAGAAATACCACAAACTCATCACCGCCCAGACGACAGACGATGTCCTGAGCCCTGCAATGCTTCTTCATGATCAGGACAACCTCGCAGAGAGCTCTGTCTCCCCACATATGTCCCATGACATCATTGAGCGTTTTGAAATTATCCAGATCCACAATAGCAAAAGTATTTACACATCCCGGATGAAGTTCCTGCACAAGCATCCGGTTGATAGCAGATGTGCCCGCTGCCCTGTTCATGGCACCTGTCAGAAGATCCGTCCTTGCCTCCTTCTGAAGCTTGAGCATATCATTCTCCATATCCGTAACATCCTCGATACTGCCGACCATACGGGACACTTTTCCCGATTCATCGTACAGATTCGTAGTCTTGATCTGCAGATACCGCATACGACCTCCTGCCCATACTTTCGCCTTCTGTGAATGCAAAGCTTCAGCAGAATCTGCCCTGGCGAATATATCCCTGATCACAGAACAGGTTTCCGGATTGATCTCCCTGATTTTCCGAAGCATGACCGGTACGCTGAGCTCTGACTGATCCAGTCCCAGATTCTGATATTTGTCATTCAGAAACTGTATCTGTTCTGTTTCCACATCATAAGTAAAAACGCACAGGTCACTCTCCCTTGCTGTGATGCGGTAAGTTTCCTCATTCAGCATAAGCTGACGGTTCAGATTGCGGATAGCGATCCTGTCCTCACGCCGGAAATACAGATAAACTCCAATAACTACTATAAGACTCAGGATGATCACCAGTGTAATCACAAATACCCATATCCGGTATCTGAGTCCTGCCTGATGAATATACCTGTTATCAGCCATTGTTACCGCAAACAACTTTGTACCGTCCACAGGTGCCGCAGTCACCATATAATCTCCATCTTCATCTGAAATCGCAAAGTAATATCGGAATCCACTGTCCATCTGGGACTTAATATCGGAAATCGGCAGACTCAGTTCACGCCCCTCCAGCCAGGTCAGGAAATCATTACCAAAAAGTGTCATTGCCGCCATCAGACACAATATATTTTCCATGATTATCCATCACAAAAAGCCCTGCATATCCTTTTCTACGGTCTGCCTTTCCATATACGTCCAGACTGCTGCACGGAAGCGTCCCACAGAGCACTCCCTTAATCTGCTGTGCCTCATTTTTGACAGGTACTGACAATATCACTCCATCTGCACAGGAATATCCATTTTCTGCCAGACCCCTGTTACCTAACATAGCCATCAGGAAGTATTCTTTCAGGGAATAAGCCTGTCCGTCCTGCACGCAGCAGCCATCCTCACTGATAATCTTCAGCGAATCAAACTTCTCTGTGTGACGGTGAAATTTCTCCCTCAGCATCTCCTCTGTCTGTACTTCATCTAAAGGCATATCACTGATATAATCTGCCGCACACTCCAGAAGATCATAGTACATATCAATCCGGCTTCCGACAAGTGCTGCATTCTGCTCTGTCCATTCCAGAAGAGAATCTCTGGCTCTGGAATTCTCTGTTTTCATCACAAAACTGTTAAAATAAAATAAGGCAGCTGTAATGATGGTCACTGCGATCAGTCCTGCCATAAACAGAATCCGCTTTCGCTTCTTTTTATCATCTGTGCCGTTCTTATCATCAAATCTTTTCATACCGCAGCTTTCTCTCCTCCGCTCTCGTTCTGCCTATGGTAAAGTCATATACTGCCAGTCCTTTCTACAGACTGGCAGTTATGTCTTGTATTTCATTATATGAACCAGTGGAGAGATTGTCAAACAGAACGTCACTGTGCACATATGAAAAGCGGAGCCCGCAAACGGACTCCGCTCTGGTGTTACTTATTTATCATTTTTTCTTTTCTTCTTGTAGAAGATTCCGCCTGCAATGGCAAGGGCTGCGATTACAAAAACTGCTGCATAAGCACCGATCGGGGTGTTATCGCCGGTCTTGACTGCTACCTTTCCACTGAGTGCACTGCTGTAGGAAGCCGGTGTTGAACCTCCGCTTGCAGGAGTTCCTGATGACGGAGTACTCGGTGTGGCTTTGTTGACGATCTTAAGCAGGCCACCCTTGTAAGAATAATCAATTTCTCCACTTACAGAGAAGTTATAATCATCATCAACTTTGATCGTTACACTTCCTGCACCTGTATATCCGGTCGGAGCCTGAACCTCTGTCAGAGTGTAGGTACCCGGTTCAAGTTCTAATTCATGAGCACTTGCCTCGGATGTCCACTCATCGATCACAGATCCGTCCTCATCAGTCAGTCTGAAACTTGCACCTGCAAGACCGACACCATTTCCATCAGTCTTCTGTACGCGAAGCTTACCGTCTGTATCTTCCGGAATTTTGTTTACAAGGTTGATGTTACCGGCCAGGTTATCCTTACTTAAAGCAACTGTACCTTCACCGGTTACTTCATATTCAAAGACATCAAGGTCAAGAATATTTCCGTCTGCATCTGTTTCCAGAATGTAGTAATTGATCGGCTCTGTACCGTCTTTGCCTCCAAGAGGAACCTCAACAGTAACTGTGTCATTCTGTACCAGTTGCACTACCGTGAACAGGTTATAAACACCATCATCACCCTTTGTAAAGATACCTGCATAGAACGTATCGTCCGTAGTTGTCTGTGTGGTGCCTTTCAGTACCTGTTTGTTAATGTTGATCTCGCCCTTATAGGAGTAACCTGTAGGAATATCAAAGAATACATTCTCCAGGTTTACAGCACCTTCCTTAGGACCAGCTTTCAAATCAAGTTTCACGGTATTGGAACCGCCATCAACTGTACACATAAACTGTGATCCATTATGCATACTCTGCTGATCAAGATTAATCACATTGCCGTTTGCATCTGTCTCATATACATAATAGGTGCCCTGTGCCAAATCACTGAAGGTTACACTTCCTGCGGAAGCATTTACCAGATGAATGGCCTGCGGGAGAGCGCCCTTGTATGGATACTTACCTGCTGCATCTGTAAACAGATTTACATAGAAGGTATCGTCCTGAGCGATCAGGTCTGTGAAATCACCGCCATTTGCGTAAGTAACTTTCTTGGTTACTGTGATCTGACCGGAACCAGATGCCTGGTAGTCAACCATAGTAACTTCGATTACGTCCTTATCCTCCATCTTAAATGTCTGATCCGGAGCCACTGTGTAGCCGGACGGAGCTGAAACCTCACTTAATGTGTAGGTCTCGCCTACTGTGAGGAGACCTGTGATCTCATGAGCCTTTCCGTCAGATGTCCACTTGTCAATTTCCTTGCCGGTGGAATCTTTCACTACGAGCTGTGCACCGCTGAGTGCTTTGCCGCTCTCGTCAGTCTTGAGGATACTTGCTTTGGTCGGAGCATCCTTCATTACAACCTTGGTTGTCTTTCCTGTCTTATCAACAGTAAACTCAATATCTTTAGCTGTTCTGTATCCTGCCGGGGCACTTACTTCGTGAAGAGTATAAGTTACATCTGCAACGAGCGCTGCTGTAACTGCATGAGTCTTACCATCAGATGTCCACTCTTCCATTACCTTGCCATTCTTGTTCAGGATCTGAAGTTTCGCACCTGCGATCTCTTTCTCGCCTGTCAGGTCTGTCTTGCTTACTGTTACGCTTGTCTGTGCATCTTTCATTACAACTTTCGTTGTAGAACCATCTTTGTTTACTGTGAACTTCACATCATCTGCAATCGCATATCCGTCCGGAGCTTCGATCTCACGAAGGATGTAAGATTCACCTGCTTTAAGTTTCTTAGTTACTTTATATTCCTCATTTGTAGAAGTCCAGGATTCCAGAACTGTCTTACCATCGCTGGACAGAATCTGTAATTTCGCTCCAGGAAGCTCCTTGGTACCTGCCAGGTCTGTCTTGGAAACTACTACTACATTTTTAGCGTCGTGCATGGTTACTAACTGCTCATTGCCTTCGATGGAATCTACATGAACTGTAAATTCAACATCCTTTGCATATGCATAACCGTCCGGTGCTGTCTTCTCATGAAGAATATAGGTGTTGCCTGCAACAAGTGGTTTCTTGCAGTCTTTTTCTGTAATGATTACAGGTTTGTCTGTAGTTGTCCACTCTGCAATTACGCTGTTATCTGCTTTATCCAGAATCTGAAGGACTGCTCCCGGAAGTTCATCTGTATCGGTGATATCCTTCTTGCTTACCTTGATCTGAAGTTTGGCATCTCGCATTACTACTAATGTCTCAGTCTTATCGTTAATAACGATTTCGCCTTTCTTATTCAGAGTAAAGTTAATGTCTGCTGCTTTTGCATATCCTGTCGGTGGTGTAACTTCCTGAAGAGTATATGTCTCACCAACATTGAATACACCTGTTACTGTTGTGTCTTCACCAGCTTTAGTTGTCCATTTTTCAACAACTACTTTGCCGTCTTTGTCGATAACTCTAAGTTCTGCACCACCGATAGAATCTGTACCGGTGATTGCTTTCTTGCTGATAGTTACTTTAGTCTGTGCATCTTTCATTACAACACTGATTAGTTTTGTTGTTGAATCAAGATCAATCTTTTGTCTTTCTGCAATAGTGTAACCAGCTGGTGCATTCACTTCCTCAAGATAATATGTTTTATCTGCTGAAAGTTTTGCCTCGACTGTATGTGCTGTTTCTCCTGATGTCCAAGTTTCTACAACATAACCTTCATCGTTTTTATCCTTAGAAGAATCAACAATCTGAAGTTTTGCTCCAGCCAGAGGTGTTACTCCATCCTCTTTAGTCTTAAGGACTGTAACTGTCTGCGGTTCATCAATCATATTAATTAAAGAACCTGCTATTGTATCAGCCTTTCCTTCATAAACTACTTTGCCGTCTTTCGTAACTGTAAATGCAATATCTGCTGCCTGCACATATCCCGCTGGAACACTAGCTTCATGAAGCGTATATGTTTCACCAGCTACAATCTTGTTATCTTTATCAATAACAACATGTGGAGTAGTTTCAGATACCCATTCTTCAATTACTTCATCACCCTTCTTAATCTGAAGTTTTGCTCCAGGAATATTAGTATAAACACCCTCTTCTCCTGCAACAACTTTGGCAATCTGGATATTGTGTCTGCCATCATACATAGCAACACTCTGTACATGCTTTACAACTGATTCGTCTTTATCACCTTTTACAGTGAATCGCACATCTGCTGCATATCCATAACCGCTAGGCGCTTCTACTTCTTTTAATACATATTCACCACCAATAATTAGATTCTCAAATACTTTTGGTTCTTTTCCTGAAGTCCATTCTTCAACAAGTTCTTCCTTCTTCTGATTTGTATCTGAATCAATTTCATCGGTGACATGATAAAGTGCAAGTTTTGCATTTTCAAGCTCGTTTTCTCCAGTAACATCTTTCTTACTGATAGAAACTTTGACCGGATAGTCAATCATAGTAATCTCTTTATTGTCGATTGTTTCTGAACCTTCAGTAGTCTTAACTTTTACTTCACCGTTTTCTGTTATTTCAAATATAATATCATCTGCCTGATAATATCCTACTGGTGCAGACAGTTCTTTAAGTACATAACTGCCTGCGGCAAGATTAGTAATAGTCTTAGTCTTTCCGTCAGATATCCAGAAATCTTCTCCGTCATCAACCTTAACTATAGTTCCATCCAGTTTCGTAATCTGTAATTTTGCACCCGCAAGTCCTTCTTCACTACTTCCAGTGATAGTTTTCTTGGAGACTTTAAACTCTGTAGCACCATCATACATATATACAGACTGTACTTTACCATCAGAATTGATTGTAAACTCAACGTCCTTTGTAATTGTGTAGCCATCCGGTGCTGCTGTTTCTACCAACACACACTTCGTTCCCGGAACAAGTTGTGGATATTTATCGCTGGTTATTACATACGGTGTTTTTCCAGATGTCCAACGTACAAGAGGTTTTGATCCTCTCTTATTGTTATCATCATAGATATACAATTCCATTTTAGCGCCTTCAAGTTCCTGAGAACCAGTTGCATCCATCTTATGGAATTCAATAGTAGAAAGAATATTAGTCGCCGTATAAATATTATTTTCGCCAGTAATAACAGCAGTATATCCAGCTGGTACATTAAGCTCTTTTACAGCATAAATAATATCTTTTCCATTTTCCTGTTTCTGAAGGTCTTCCCATGAAGTCTGCCATAAATGAATAGAAGAGGAACCTTTAATTGTTTTTTCTGAACCCTCTACCACTACTGGTTCACCATACTTTTCACCATCCCAAACCTGTTTTGTCAACTGGAACGTTGCTTCTTCCGGTCTGCCAGCATTATTGTTATCATACCAGTATTTGTAAAGGAGAACCTTTGTTGTAGTTGTCTCTCGTTTATTAGTTACTGTACATATTGTCCATGCATTTTCTTTAGGATTAACAGTATTTTGTCCATCTGTGTACTGGTAAGAGACTTCATATGTTCCTTCAGCAAATGAAGTAGTTTCTTTTACCTTATAAACTATACGGTTATCTTTTCCGGCATTTTCCTCTGTATGAGCACTATATACATCCAAATAGCCAGATGTCCATGTCCATTCATTACCAGCATTCAATTTAATATCTGCGATTTTCTTGCCATCTGCTGTAAGTTCCAGATTGATTTCTTTTGGACGATGTTTATCATTTTCACCCTCGTCAATCCAGTTCTTTACAACTGTAAGCTTCGTTTTATCTGTTTCATGTGTATTGGTAAATGCAAATGTTGTAACAGTTCCTTCTGATGTTTTCTTTATATCTGGTTTATTATATTTATCTTTTACATCATCCGGCATATTTTCTGTTACCTGATACTTAATTTCTTTACCGTCCTCATACTTGTAAAGTTTAGCCCATTCATATGACCACTCATTGCTTGCATTAAGCTTCACATTAGCTTTAGTATCTGAATCAGGGAATTCTGTTACTGGTTCAAGCTTATTTGCCTCATTAGTTACAACTTTATTAATGTTACAGGCAAATCCTTCGGGCGATAATTATCACGGTTATTGTCATCTACCCAAGTCTTTTTTACTTTCACAGAAACAAGTGCTGGATGATGAGTATTAGTAACAATTATTGTTCCACCTTTATCTGAAATATTTCAGTATATGTTGCTTTATCATACTTAGATTCGGACGTTGTACCTTCCTTATAGTTTACTTGTTCTACAACCTTATACTCAAGAAGGTTTCCTCCATTTTTATACTTCGACAAATGTTCCCAAGATCGTTCTATTTCATAATCTTTAATATTATAGTCTGTTTCATCATTATAATTCAGATTATTTGCCGGAAGATAAACCGTCTTAGTATCTAAGTCCTTCCAATCATTTTTGCCTTTTACGGATACTTGGAGTGTAAAATTGATAGATTCGATATTTTTTCTTAATCTGTCTCTATCATTATCATCGTTCCACTCTTTTTTTACCTTTACAAAAATTTCTTCAGGAACATAGCTATTTTTAATATCAATAGTTATATCATTGCTTCTTTCACCCGTAACACTAAAAGCATCAATGGAAGTATTGTTATAATATGTTTTATACTGCCTTTCTCCTTGAGTGCCGTCATATATAATGTTTTCCTTAACTCTATACTGAACTAACTCTCCATGCTCATATTTATTAAGTTTATTCCATTTACACCAATTATCTTGAACATCCTTTGTTAAATCCAAATCAACTGCTTGAGCTTCTCCTACATCACTCCATGATGTATTACCCACTTTTTTCTGCAATTGTAAAGTAATGCTCTGAATTTTGTTTCTAAGACCATCCTTATTACCATCATCATCCCATGTTTTTTTGACTGTTATAGAAATTTTCTCAGGCACATATTTATTTGTAATTTTTATCTGTCTATCGCTACTATCGCCTGTAACATTCGCCGGACTATATGATGTACTATATTTTGGCTCTATGCTATCCTTATATCTGATGGTCTCCTCTACGGAATATTTAATCAGCTTTCCATTTTCATATTTAGGAAGGTTGTTCCACTGTCTTGTCCAATCACCGATTATTTCATCACCTGTTACAGTTTGAATAACACCAGCTGATTCCTGACTTAAAACATAATCTTTTTTTATACGCATTTATACACATATTTTTTTAGGAGTTAGTACTATTGAATCAATCTTATTTCTAAAACCAGCCACATTATCATCATCATTCCATATCTTTGCAACAGATATATCAGTAGTTTCTGATGTATAAATATTAGAAATATTAATTGTAGGATTTTCTCCTGTTACATAGGCGTTATCTTGATTATTATATTTTGTTGTATATCTTCTACTTTCAACAGTATCTTTATCAGTATCTTTATAAGTAATAGTTTCTACAACTCTATAACGAATCAATTCTCCATATGCATATTTGTCAAGATCTTTCCAGGTTTTTTCCCAATTAGTCGTCTGGTCCTCTGTCGGAACTGGATATTTTTCAATCTCTTCAAAATCGCTATAATCTTTTCCGGATTTTACAGATTTCTGTAATGACAAAACAATTTTTTCTACAGTATCTCTTAATCCATCACGATTACTGTCATCATTCCACGTCTTATTAACAACCAAATTTATTTTATTATTTCCAGGAGTATTTGTAATTTTATATTCCCAATTAGTTGTTTTTCCTGCCTCTCCTGTAATTCGCTCGATTTTAGAAGTATAACCATTAACCGAATTTTCTGTTACAGAATAGCTAATCTTCTTTCCTTTTTCATATACAGGTAAATCACTCCAAGTTTTTTTCCAGGAATTATTTTGATTCAACTTGACAGTTTCAATATCCGTTACATCGCTACTTTCCCCTACTGTCTTCTGCAAGATAACAGAAACTTCTGATGGTCTAAACTGTGAATTTTTATCATTCCAAACTTTTGAAACCTGTAATGATGTTTTTTCAGATTCATGAATATTTTTAATATAGACAGTATCCTTATCACCATATGTTCCATCAGTTTCAACAGTATAACCCTCTAATTTTTCATCATAACTATACTGTGTATTATAACCTTCAACAGTAGATACTTCTGTTACTTTGTAAGTAATTTTTTTACCATTCAGATATTCAGGTAAATTATTCCACGTTGCAAACCACTGGTTGTCTGCATTAAGTGTTACATCTGTAGTAACTACATTGCCTGCATTATCTTTAATTTCTGTTATTTCTGATTTATTAGCTTCAGCAGTTAATTTTACTTTTATAGACTGTGGACGTTTTCCATCCTGATTCTCATTGTCAATCCACTGTTTTTTCACAGACAATGATTTTACCCCAGGTGTATGTGTATTAGTCAACTTATACACTGTTGATTTTTCATTGGATAATGTTGTATCCACTTCAGATGTATAAATATATCCTTTAGAGTCTCCAATAGTAATATTTTCGCTATTAGTAATAATTGCAGTTTCTTCAATAGTATAATTAATAGGTGTACTATTCTCATATATAGGAAGGTCTTTCCATGTATATGCCCATAATTTTTTTTCACCATTTTCACCATTAATACTTACTGTATCATTTTTACCAAGTGTAATTGCATTGCCTACAGGTTGTCCATTTGCTCTTAACTGAACAGTTATCGTTGTTGCATCATTACGCAGATTATCCTGATTATTATTATCATTCCAATCTTTATATACAGTTATTGATTTAACTTTTGTATTCTTAACCGTTAAGAATCCACCAACTTTGATACAATTACTCTGGTTAGTTTTAGAAACCTTAAAAGTTATAGGTTCTTCCAATAATTTGTATCCAGACGGAGCAGTTATTTCTTTAATAGTATATACTCCCGGTTCCATCTGAAAAGCGCCTTCACCTTGTGTAGGTCCTTTACTTATATCAGGATTTTCACCGATGTAATTATTTTTTGATGTAATTATTTTCGTTGCAACAGGTGTACCTGTTGCACTGTTTCCTTTATAAATTGCAAACTCAGCACCATCCAAAATCTTGTTTTCATCATTTGAGGCTACTTTATTTATCCTGATATATCTTCGAGATCCCGTCATTCCACCACTGGAATCTTTCTTTATATCAACATCGTCTTTAAAATCAACATGCTTTTCAGTCGTTCCAATCACAAAATCTGCTGAATTTTTTGTATTCAACATTTACAATGTCATCACCATCTTGAGAATCCCTAAAAATCTGAACTTGATACTCTACTTTATAAGTATCACCATTTCCTTTAGGAATCTCTAT
>ENA-OPZZ01001454-OPZZ01001454.1-human-gut-metagenome-genome-assembly--contig:-NODE-1454-length-14523-cov-5.572173_pt1 | contig 14523 bp, 17 predicted proteins | sample MGYA00242487_ERZ504511 | MGnify/ENA primary metagenome ERZ504511 (study PRJEB26092, sample SAMD00036241) | human gut metagenome | host: Homo sapiens | study: EMG produced TPA metagenomics assembly of... | reverse complement strand
GGTATTAAAATAGATGAGATAACCGATCAGTCCCATAAATATAATGATAAAAAGAATGAAACTCCGGTATAACCTTTGTTTCGACGACGCCTTTTTTTAGATCTGGCGCGTTCTGTTAATTGTTTCTCCTGCCCGGAGTCTCTGTATTGCTTCCTGTTTTCGTTTTTCAAATTCCTCGTCCTCGTCTTCTCTTAGAATATAAAGTCCCTGGATAATTGCAAGCATTAAAATTGTACATAAAAGAGAACTTCCACCATAACTTACAAGGGGAAGTGTTACACCTGTCATAGGGATGAATTTGGTAGCACCACCGATCGTTAGAAATACCTGGAAGGCATATTCTACTCCAAGTCCCAGTGCAATAAGCTTGTAGAATGGATTAATGATACGTAAAGCAATATTAACGATCATAAGGAAAAAGCTCATGCACACGAGAATCAGACAAATGGCAAAAATACCACCTAATTCCTCACAGATTGCACTGAAGATAAAATCGTTCTTGACAACAGGGATAGATTCTGGAGAACCCTGGTATAATCCCATGCCGAACCAGCCCCCGGTACCAATGGCAAAGAGTGACTGCACAATCTGATATCCCTCATTCTGATAGACTGCCATAGGATCTTTCCATGCGCTGACTCGCTGGCGGACATGACCGAACAGATGATATGCAACAACTGCTGCAGCTGAACCACCGCCGATTCCAAGTGCAAGATAACCAACATTTCGTGTTGCAACATATACCATAACGAGATATGCGACAAAGAAGATCACTGCACTTCCAAGGTCCTTTGAGAGAACCAGAATACCCACGTGAAGTGCTGCAACGACTGTAACCTGAACGATTGCCTTGAAACTGGTATCTCTGGATAGAAAAGATGCCATAAAGAACACAAAAGTAATCTTGATCGCTTCGGATGGCTGTACACCCAGCAGTGAAAGTTTAGCTCCATAACTCGTTCTTGCAAGAGCAAAGACTGCAGCAAGAAGAATAATACCGATTCCGGCATATACCCATGTAAGTCTGCGAAGAAAACGCATCTTCCGGATCATGACAGGAATGACCAGAGCAATAGCACTGACGCCGGCTGCGATCAGAAGTTGTTTCTGTGCTGAAGATATATCCAGGCGGCAGAGCATAATAAAGCCAACACTCAACAGCATACACATATTGTTCAGAAGCAAAATAGATGCTTTTTTGTATAGCATTCGGTATAAAATCTGAATGGCAGCAAAAAACAGAAGCATTTCTGCATAAAATTCAACTATCTTAAAATTGAATGTTTTAAGATAGAGAACAAGAAATGCAGTGAAATCAATGAAAAAAATCAGCAAAAGCTGTTGCCGGAGCAATTCGTTGCGATCCTCTTCATCAGACTGCCGTACAGTATAAAAACAGTGAAAGGTATATACGATCATCAGTGTCAGGATGATGTATTTGGATAATTCTACAATTACATTAATCATATGCCTTTACTCGGCTCCTCTTTTAAAATGTCCTTTGGTGTACTCCTGATTACCGGGTGTTTTGCCGTGCAGATATACATTTAAAAATTCCTGCAGTATGTCGGCAGATTGTTCCGGTGATTCGGTCGTAAAATTCAGTCGCAGACAGTTGACACCAAGATTTCGGACTTTCTGAGATTCTTTCAGAAGTCCGAAGGAAATACTGTTATAAAGAATATTATAACAGTATTCTTCTTTTTCTGTAGTTCCTGTTTTCCATGGGTGACATACACAACAACAGGAAAACTCTTTTTCATAACGGTCCTTCAAAATCATTTTTCTTTCGTTGCAGTCACATTTCAGCGTGTTTTTTCTTACACACTGCGCAGAAAGCATTAACGGAATGTTTCCGTATATGATCATCTCACTGTTGGAATTGTTTCGGTGTGCGAGTTCTTTTTCATTTAATTCATAGGGAACTGTATTTCGAAGTATGCCTTCTTTCTTCCAGAAAGAGACAGATTCGTTATTCCAGGTATAGATGGAAGTATCAAGAACACAGTATTTTTGCCATCCAAGATGTCGAAGCATTCCATAACTTTCAAGATTTCGTACAAGAAATCCCTTCATTCCATTCTCAAGCCATTGGCTGCAGGTTTCGAAGAAGCCTTCTGGTGCTGAACCACGGGTGATATATGGGAGTGTCAGATACAAGTCCTTCTGATATTGTAATCCCTTTGACATGCAGAGGCTCATTGCATCGTAATAAAGATACATACCGGAAATCTCAGGATTTTTATATAAAAGTAATGCCTGATCTACAGTTTCGCAGGATACAAGGATTGAAAGGCTGGAATTTGTATCTGCCGGTTTGTCCGCTGTGGCCATAACAGGAGTATCAGTGGCAGAACGTCTGTAGGGTGCACATAGTTCCTGTTCCAACAGGGCAATCGCTTCGCGGCGGAGTTCATTTAATGTTTTGACCGGAAGAAAAATCTGCTCTCCCATCTGTATATCAAGTTCATCCCATTCAAATTCCGTATTTCCAAGTTTATCCATCTGTTTACGAATGCGATCTTCAGACATAGGATGTTCTCTGGCAAACTGTACTTCACCGGTTGAGGAAGTTACATGTATATCATGGCATGAAAGTTCCAGAAAAGCCGGACATTCCGGATAAAGAACCAGCGTACCGGAAATGGGTTCTTTTTTTCGAGGAAGATTTTCCGGAATTCCGTTTGTCTTTTTCTCGTTTGTAAAGGCCATCATAGATGGACCATTATGCTGTTTATAATAACCCTGACAGGAACCTCCACGGCTAAATATATCCAGAAGATACTGCCGGTCGCGGTCATTAACCTGATAAGTCATGTCACTGCTAAGAAGGATGTCCAGATATTTACGATACATTCCGGTAACAGCAGCAGTATATCCAGGCTGTTTCATTCGTCCTTCAATTTTCAAAGAGGTAACGCCGGCCTCCAGAATGTCGGGGAGAATGTCCACACTGCACATGTCTTTCAGACTGAGTGGACAGAAATCCTGTTGTCTGAATGAATAACTGCCATTCTCCTGCCGAACCTGATAGGGAAGGCGACAAGGCTGTGCACATCTTCCACGATTGCCGCTTCTGCCGCCGAGTATGCTGCTCATGAGACATTGACCAGAAAAACTGTAACAGAGGGCACCATGGATAAAGGCCTCTATTTCGATCGGACTTGCCTGATGCATGGCTGACAGCTCCTGAAGAGAAAGTTCTCTGGCAGCAACTACACGTGATGCGCCCTGTTCCTCAAGAAATTTCATTCCTTCGGGGCCGGTTACTGTCATCTGTGTACTTGCATGAAGATGCAGTCCCGGAAAATTCTGGCGTATAAACTGGAATACACCGAGATCCTGTATGATAACAGCATCAAGACCGTTTTCGTACAGTGGTCGCAGCGCATCATATAGTCTGTCCTGCAATTCACGGTTTTTCAGAAGTGTATTTACTGTCAGATATAATTTTTTGCCATGAATATGAACGGTATCAATTGCCTGTAAAAGTTCATCCTGTGTGAAATTGTGTGCATATGCCCGGGCACCGAATTCGGGACCGCCGACATAAACAGCATCTGCTCCTGCTCCCAGAGCAGCTTCAAAAGCTTCATAAGATCCGGCGGGAGCCAGAAGTTCTACATTATGATCTACTTTCAAGTGTATTCATTCCTTTTCTGAATTATGAGTATGAAACAAATAAAGAGGACTACCGAAGCAATCCCCTTCCTGCTTTTTTTATTTGAGTAATTTGTCTATCTCATCGTTAAGTTCCTTAACTTTGCCTTCAAGAAGCTCTTTCTGCTGCTGAGCTTCCTGGGCATTTTTTTCCGTTTCTTCGATTTTCATACGAAGAGCGATCAGTTCATGTTTCAGCTCATACATTTCCTGATCTTTCTGCTGAAGATCCTGTTCGAAAATCTCTGCCTGTTTTTTTGCCTTAAAATAATCATCTGTAACATTTAAACTTAAGAGCGTATGCTTGGTTTCTACAGGCTGACGGGTATATCCCGGCATTTCGCTCAATTCAGCTATTTTATTATTTATATAAGACGCCACTTTCTGAAAATATTCTTCAGATTCGTAACCACCCAGAGTGATGATTTTTCCTCCGATTACTACTTGTGCCGTATTTTTGACTGCCATAACAAGCCTCCCGTAAATTGTAGTTTCTTTCATTTATTATAATCGAAATTTGTAGAAATGTATAGGAATTTTTACGAAATCTTTTCAGAACTACGAATTTTTTTCAAAACCAAGGTGCTCATAAGCAAGGGAAGATGCTGTTCTGCCGCGTGGAGTCCGGTTCAGAAAACCATTCTGAAGAAGATAAGGTTCATAAACATCTTCCAGTGTGCCGGCATCTTCGCCGATTGCTGCAGCCAGTGTCTCCAGTCCAACTGGTCCTCCCTGAAAATTGACGATCAGAGTCTGGAGGATACGACGGTCAATTTTGTCAAGTCCATATTGGTCAACTTCCAGAAGATCAAGTGCAAAAGAAGCTACATCATAAGTAATACGGCCATCATATTTTACCTGGGCAAAATCACGTACTCTTTTGAGAAGGCGATTTGCAAGACGAGGTGTTCCACGGGAACGTTTGGCAATTTCCGCAGCACCTTTTGCATCAATTTCGACCCCCAACATCTGTGCAGAGCGCAGCACAATTGTCTGTAGTTCTTTATGATTATAGAATTCCAGGTGGTGCATAACACCGAAACGGTCGCGCAACGGAGCAGACAAAAGCCCAGCTCTTGTGGTAGCACCAACCAGTGTAAATTTCGGAAGATCAAGACGGATCGATCTGGCAGAAGCACCCTTTCCGATCATAATATCAATGGCGAAGTCTTCCATGGCAGGATAGAGAACTTCTTCTACCTGTCGGTTCAGACGATGGATTTCATCAACAAACAGAATGTCTCCTTCCTGTAAGTTGTTAAGGATTGCAGCCATTTCACCGGGTTTTTCAATCGCAGGTCCGGAGGTGACTTTCATGTGTGTCCCCATTTCATTGGCAATGATTCCGGATAACGTTGTTTTACCAAGACCGGGTGGCCCATAAAACAGGACATGATCCAGCGCGTCATTGTCGTGTTTTGGCCGCTTCTATATATATTTTTTAGTTGCTTTTTTTTGTCTTTTCCTGTACCGATATTATTCACCAGTGTCTGTGGACGAAGACTTCCCTCAAGGGGAAGATCCTCTTCTGTAACATCTGTGGTGATCATTCTTTTTTTCCATTTAAATACGTTTCTCCAATTTATAACTGTTTTAATGCAGCTTTGAGCAGGGCCTCCACGTCGTCTGGTGAAACATCAGTGACTTTACGAACGGCTTTCATGGCATCAGTACTGCTGTAACCAAGTGCGATCAGTGCTTCTGCTGCTTCCTGACGTCCGTCGTGGATCAAGAATCCAGAAACAGAGGCAGCCTCCTGTTCATGGGCAAGTTTCTTCTCAAATGCATCTTCAAGTTTCAGTTTGTCTTTTAATTCGAGAATAAGTTTCTGTGCAGTTTTTTTACCGATTCCTGGTGCTTTGGAAATGGTTTTGATATCGTCAGAAAGAACGGCAAAACGCAATTCATCTGCAGTCAGTCCTGCAAGAACTCCAAGCGCGGCCTTAGGCCCGATTCCGTTTACATTTAGAAGAAGGCGAAACATTTCCAGATCATCTTTGGAAAGAAAACCATATAACTGCATGGCATCTTCTCGTACCTGAAAATAAGTATGGATTTTGACTTCTCCATCTATGCGGGATACCTGCTCAATTGAACTGCCTGTCATAAAAATCTCATAACCGATGCCGTTATTTTCCAGGATGACGGCGTTTTCTGTAGTATCAGCCACAAGACCTCGAATAAATGAAATCATATATAATCTCCTGCTGTTATTTGCTGCAGCGAAAATAGTTGCAACAGATTTCTGTAATCAAAACTTACTTTCACAATGATAACATATCAATCTGCAAAAAGCAAACATCTATTCGAGTGTGAAATAAAAATCCCGGCTGGAAAATTTCTCAGCCGGGATAAAATTAAACATATGGAAAGAATGAGTATTTCTTTTAAAGAATAACGTGTCGCGGACATGCTTCTTTGCATGCACCACAGTTTGTACATTTTTCGTAATCAATGTGAGCGCAGAAATCTGTAACAGTGATTGCACCGTTCGGACATGTTTTTTCACATTTCTTACATCCGATACATCCGAGTTCACATGCAGTTGTAACGGCTTTTCCCTTTGCATGAGAGCTACAGCCAACAAATGTTTTTTGATCATATGGTGCAAGTTCAATCAGATGATGCGGACATTTTGCAATACATTTACCGCAGGCCTTACAGGCTTCACGGTCAACAACTGCTACTCCGTTTACAATATGAATTGCATCAAACGGACAAGCTTTTACACAGCTTCCAAATCCCATACATCCATAATTGCATGCTTTGGATCCGCCGCCTGGAATGAATGCCATCATTTCACAGTCTTCTACACCAGTATAGTTATAATTGTCTTTTGTTTTTTCGCAGGTTCCTGTACATTTTACAAAGGCAGCCATACGAGCAGATTCAACTACTTCCTGTCCCATGATTCCGGCAATTACTTTGCCTACTGCTTCTCCGCCTACCGGACAGGCATTGACCGGTGCTTCGCCTTTTGCGATTGCAGCAGCAAGACCATCACATCCAGGATAACCGCAACCACCACAGTTGTTTCCAGGAAGTGCTTCGCGGACTGCAACTTCACGTTCATCTGTTTCGACAGCAAATTTTTTGCCGGCAATACTCAGGAAAATACCAATAAAGAGACCGACAGCTGCAACAACTACGGTTGCTGTAATAATTGCTCCAATATTCATAATGTCGCCTCCTTAAATTAATCCTGAAAATCCGAAGAATGCAATTGCCATCAGACCTGCTGTAAGAAGTACAGTAGGGAATCCTTTGAAAGCATCCGGAATATCATTGTACTGAATTTTTTCACGGATACCAGCCATCAGTGTAATAGAAATCGTGAAACCTACTGCTGTGGCAAATCCGTTGATCGTACCCTGAAGAATATTGTATTCATCCTGCACATTTGTGAGTGCAACACCAAGAACTGCACAGTTTGTTGTGATCAGAGGAAGGTATACACCAAGTGCCTGATACAGGGAAGGAACACATTTTTTAAGAAACATTTCTACAAACTGAACCAGTGCTGCAATGATCAGGATAAATACGATTGTCTGTAAATATTCCATGCCTGAAGGAACAAGGATAAATTTGTAGATCAGTCCTGTAACAAAGGATGATAATGTAATAACGAATACAAGAGCACCGCCCATACCGACTGCTGTCTCCGTCTTTTTGGAAACACCAAAGAAAGGGCAGAGACCAAGGAACTGGCTCAGTACTACGTTATGGACAATGGCAGAGCTGACAAGGATAATTAATAATTCTTTCATGCCTGTTTGCCTCCTTTACACATAGTATTGCTGCAGGAATCACAGCCTGAGCAGCAATTGCATCCTTCACTCGGGTCTATTCCGCGTTTGGCAGCACCGATTTTGAACTTATTCTGAAGTGCTGCAAGCATTGCAAGGACAAAGAATGCACCAGGAGCAAGGATAAAGATTGTGATCGGTTCGTAGCCCATCTTGCCGTCAGCAGCAAGTGGAAGAATCTGCTGTCCGAAGAGCTGACCTGCGCCAAGCAGTTCACGGACTGCACCGATACAGGTGATACTTAAAGTAAAACCAAGGCCCATTCCGATACCATCAAAGAGAGACGGGATTGGTGGATTTTTGGAAGCATATGCTTCTGCACGACCAAGGATGATACAGTTTACTACGATCAGAGGAATGTAAATACCAAGTGCGGAATACAGGCTTGGTATAAATCCTTGTAAAAGCATCTGTACGATGGTAACGAAGGATGCTACGACTACGATAAATGCAGGCATACGTACGCCGTCCGGGATGAATTTTCTCAGAAGAGAAATCATCAGGTTGGACATTGCAAGGACAACTGTAGTTGTCAGCCCCATTCCAATACCATTAATAGCAGATGTTGTAACAGCCAGTGTAGGACACATACCCAGCACCAGCACGAAAGTCGGATTTTCTTTAATAATACCGTTTACAAGACGTTCAGCAGGTGTGTTTGCTTTCATGACTCTGCCCCTCCTTCCACATACCGAAATGCACAAAGTCCGGCATTGACACCGTTTGTCATGGCATTTGTTGTAATGGTTGCACCGCTGATGGCATCAATTTGGTCATCAGATGTGGAACCTGTTTTTGTGTATGTAAATTTTTCTACGTTTTTGTTTTTAAACTGATCTTTGAAGCTGTCAGTAGTTGCTTTCATACCAAGGCCGGCAGTTTCACTGATAGATAAAATGGAGATACCATTCAGGGTTCCGTCATTTTGAACACCCATTGCAAACTGGATGTCTCCACCGTAACCTTCGGAATCAGTGACTGTGAAAGCATATCCAAGCGTTTCACCGGAAGCATCTTCTGCTACCATAATTTCATCAATTGTCTGTGCTGTGAAACCATTATCATTAAGGTAAGCAACAAGATCTTCGGCCTGATTGGTGTCATCGAGTGAATACTCACTGAAACTGGAAGCATCTTCAAAAACAGCTTTATATGCTTCTTCTTTGGATTTTTCGGCCTGTGTGGCAATCGGACCAGCTGTGATATCCTGAACTACGCCAAGCGCAAGACCTGCAACCAGAGTGATCACTGTGATGGAAATGGTGTTTTTTAAGATTGTATTCATGCTTTTTTACCTCCTTTTCCAAAGGCAACCGGTTTAGTTACTTTTTCAATGATCGGAACCAGAAGGTTGCAGAAAATGATTGCGTAGGAAACACCTTCTGCTGATCCACCGAAGAGACGGAAAATTGCAGTCAGAATACCGAGACAACATCCATAAATAAGCTGCCCTTTAGGAGTGATTGGTGTGGTAACGTAATCTGTTGCCATAAACCATGCACCCAGCATCAGACCACCGCCAAACAGATGACTGAGCAGATAATTGCCATCAAATCCCATTCCTGAACCAAGCATATAAAAAATTACAAATACTGTAAAGCTTCCGATATATGTAAGTGGTACTTTAAGGTCAATAACCTTGAATGCAAGAAGAATTACTGCACCAATCAGGATTGCAAGTGCGGAAGTTTCACCAATGGTTCCCTGAATATTGCCGATAAAGAGATCTTTTACCGGAATTGAAGATGCTGCTACAAATCCCTGTTTTTTCAATGCTGCCAGAGGGGTTGCGCCTGTTACGGTATCCAGAACTCCACGATAGCTGTCAGATACGGAAAAATCTGTCATTTTCGCAGCAAAAGAAATCATAAGGAAACATCTTCCGGCAAGTGCCGGGTTCATAAAGTTCTGACCGAGTCCGCCAAAAAGTTGTTTTACGACAATGATAGCGAATGCACTGCCCAGAACTGGCATCCACAGTGGAATCTGCGGAGGCATATTCAGCGCGAGCAAAAGGCCTGTTACCACTGCACTGAAATCAGTAATTGTATTTTTTTTTGTGCATGAGTCTGTCATACAGCCATTCAAAAAACACACTGGAAATCACTGTTACGAGCACTACAAGGAGTGCATGAAAGCCGAAATTCCAGATACCGAATAAGGTAGCAGGAAGCAACGCGATCACAACGAGCTGCATGATCCGGCTGGTTGTCATTTTGTCCCTGACATGGGGATTAGATGATACATTATACATTTCTTCCATTTCTTTTCCTCCCCTTATTTCTTCCTGCGGCTGGCAAGAACCATTTTACGCATGGACTTGATACTCTGTGTAAGCGGTCTCTTTGCAGGACAGATATAACTGCAGCATCCGCATTCGCAGCATTCCATACCGTCTAATGCTTCAAAGCCTGCCATATCACCACGTTCTGCCAGTTTGGCAAGACGTGCAGGAAGAACGTGGCCTGGACAGACGCTCACACAGCGTCCGCAGTTGATGCAGGCGGTCTGTATTTCCTGGGCTTCAGATACGGCATCATGTTCAAGGAACAGGAATGCAGAAGTTGTTTTTGTGCACGGTACGTGAAGATCATATAATGCAAATCCCATCATAGGACCACCGGAAATTGCTTTTGCAATCTTGCCTTTCAGTCCACCAGCGGCATCTACCAGTTCAGACATGTCAGTACCTGCAAGAACAAGAAGGTTCTTTGGTTCTTTGATGCCATCACCGGTAACGGTAACTACACGACTGTTGACCGGTCTGCCGAGAATAACTGCTTTGTATACGGAAATTACAGTCTCTACATTGTCAACGACACATCCTACATCAGCAGGAAGCATTGAAGAATTGATCTCACGTCCGGTTGCAGCATAGATCAGAGTACGCTCACCACCCTGTGGATATTTGGTCATCATTTCTTTTACTTCGATACGATCGATATCTTTGACCAGTTCTTTCATTTTGGCGATACAGTCTGGTTTGTTGTCCTCGATACAGATGTATCCTTTTGCAGAATCAAAAAGAGTCAGAATGACCTGAAGACCTTTTACAACTTTTTCCGGTTCTTCGATCATACGGCGATAGTCGCTTGTGATATAAGGTTCGCATTCAGCACCGTTTACAAGAATATATTCAATCTTGGAAGGATCCTTTGGCGCAAGTTTTACATGGGTTGGAAATCCTGCTCCACCCATACCTACTACCCCGCCCTCTTTGATACGGTTCAGGATTTCTTCTTTTGTAAGGTCTTCCAGGCGGGCTTCCTGAAATTCGGTTTCCTGGTACTGCTGGTCATTTTCGATAACAATACAGTCAACCATAGAACCGGTAGCGTTCAGCCTTTTTTTCGATACCCTTAACGGTACCGGAAACAGATGCATGAAGCGGTACAGAAACAAATCCGCCTGCATCGGCAATCTTCTGTCCTGCAAGAACTGTGTCACCTTTTTTTACGCAGGGAACAGATGGTGCTCCGATGTGCTGAGAGAGTGGATAAACCAGATCTCCTTTTGGGAGATACTTCTCAATCGGATGGTCTTTGGATAGTTCCTTACCTTCGTAAGGATGGATTCCGCCCCTAAAGGTCAGTTTTCCCATATATTTTTCCTCCTTATTTTATAAGCATCAGTGCTGCTTATATTCTTTTTCTTTTTCATGATACGTACAATAAAAACAGTGTTTTTTATTTACGCATGCGACCGTCCGGTTACTGCATGCTTTGTTTATATTAACAGTAACTCTGCTTATACTATACCTCTTTTTAGCAAAAAATTCACTACCAAATTTTCAAAATATTGTGTATAATTAAATACAATCATGAAAGGGAGAAATGATGATGATTGTTAAAAAAATACCTATTTTACAAGGGTTTCCGGCACTTGAAACCGTTAAATATTTATCGAATACAAAAAATGAATTGTCAGAATATAATCCGATTTTTTACGATATTGAGACAACTGGATTATCAAGATATACTGCATTTGTGTATCTGATCGGTGCAGTCAGATTCGAAGAAAATCAATGGATGCTTTATCAGTGGATGGGGGAAGATGAAAACGAGGAGGTTCTTGTTTTACAGGAATTTGCAAGTTTTTTGACAAATGCTGATTGTACGATTCAGTATAATGGAAATCGATTTGACCAGCCTTTTCTGGAAGAACGTTATCGAAAACACAAAATGGATACTCCATTTAAAGAAATTTTATCCCTTGATCTATATCAGTTGTTAAAACCATGTCAGAGTTTGTTTAAACTGAGCAAAATGAAACAGCCGGATTTGGAAAATTTTGTCGGAATACATAACAGAAAGTACTGCGACGGTGGACAATGTATTCGATTATATAAAACTTTTATGAAGAAAAAAGATCCGGAAGCAGCAAATATCGTGATGGGACATAATGAAGAAGATTTGTTGGGACTTGGGACAATTTTTTCATTACTTGCATACAAAAAACTTTATGATGGAGAATATCATCCGAAACAATGCGTGATTTTAGAGCAGGAATTAAAGATTGTCATAGAACTTTCTGCTGCTGCTCCGGTGAATGTATCTTGTGGAAATTCAGATTTTTATCTGAGTGTAAATGGATACGAAGCAAGAATGCTGGTACACCTTAAAGAAGGTAAACTCCGTCAATATTACAGAAATTATAAAGATTATGAGTTTATTCCGGGAGAAGACACTGCAATGCCAAAGTCCATTACCAGATATATGGATAAAAGCCTTAAAATCGCGACAACTCCTCAAACTTGCTATACCTGGTTTAATTGCGATGAGGATTTTTTGAATAATGAAAAGAAACAGATGCAATATCTGACACATACACTTCCGTTTTTTCTGGATAATCTGAATAAATAGAACATGATATCTGAGAGACAGATAGGCTTAAAACATATTAGAGCAAAAAAGACCTGACAGTTTAATGCCAGGTCTTTTAATATTCTGAAATTATTCTTCTGTAGCTTCTTCAGCTGCCGGAGCTTCCAGAGCTTTCATGCTAAGGCTGATCTTCTTGTCATCTCCGTTGAAATCAACAACTTTAGCCTGAATTTCCTGTCCGATAGAAAGTACATCAGATGGTTTAGCAACGTGCTCTTTGGAAATCTGGGATACATGAAGAAGTGCATCAATTCCAGGTGCAAGTTCAACAAAAGCACCAAAGTCTGTCATACGTGCAACTTTACCAGTTACTACGTTACCTACAGCAAAATCTTCTGCTGCAGAAAGCCATGGATTCTCTTCTGGGAATTTCATGGAAAGAGCAATCTTATCTCCATTGATCTCTTTGATCAGAACTTTAACTTCATCACCTACATTGAAGACCTTTTTCGGGTTTTCAACTCTGCCCCAAGACATCTCGGAGATATGAAGAAGTCCATCTGCTCCACCAAGATCGATGAAAGCACCAAAATCTGTAACATTTTTAACGGTACCTGTTACAGTATCGCCAACATGGATTTTCTCCATAAGTTCTTTCTGTTTCTCTGCTTTTTCAGCAAGAAGAAGCTGTTTACGGTTACCAATGATACGTCTTCTTCTTGGATTGAATTCAGTGATAACGAATTCGATTTCTTTATCTGCATATTTTGAAAGATCTTTTTCGTATGTGTCGGAAACAAGGCTTGCAGGAATAAATACTCTAGCCTCTTCTACATTTACACAAAGACCACCGTCAAGTACCTGTGTTACAGGAGCTTTCAGCACTTCCTGAGATTCGAAAGCAGCCTCCAGACGTTTGTTGCCTTTTTCTGCAGCAAGTCTCTTGTAAGTCAGGATAACCTGTCCTTCACCGTCATTGACTTTCAGCACTTTTGCTTCCATGCTGTCGCCAACATGAACTGCATCTGTGAGTACAAGTGAAGCATCATTGGAATATTCACTCTTGGTGATAATACCGTCTGCTTTATAACCGATATTCAGGATGATCTCATCATCTTTTACATCAATGACTGTACCCTGTACGATCTCTCCATTTCTGATTGTTTTTACGGAATCCTCCAGCATCTGTTCAAAACTCAATTCTGACATGTTCTTGAACCTCCTCAATAATTTTCTTTGGGGTGGATGCCCCTGCTGTGATACCTACATAACTACTGTGATGGAACATTTCAGAATCCAAGTCTACAGGTGTTTGTATATAGTAAGTATTTCCACATTCCTCTTTGCATATTTCAAACAGCTTTTGAGTATTGGAACTATGTCTGCCGCCAATGACAAGCATAGTGTCTACCTCTCCGGCTATGTTTTGCGCTTCTTTCTGCCGTTCTTCAGTAGCATTACAAATAGTGTTTAAAATATCGCCCATATTTAAAACACTATTATCATACCTCTTTTTGCAAAGAATTTCAACTAAATCTTTAAATTTGTTGTAATTAAATGTCGTCTGTGATACAACGCATATATCTTTTCCATTTGGGGGTGTAAACTGCTCAGTATCTTTTCTGCCCTTCAAAACAGTGTAAGAACCCTGACACCAGCCGCAGATTCCTTTGACTTCAGGATGATCAGGATCGCCAAAAATAACAACGTGTTTTCCTGCATGACTCTGTTTTTCTACAATGCGGTGTATTTTCAGCACGAAAGGACAGGTGACATCTACATAGTTCAGATGATTCTCTTTTAATTCCTGATAGATTGCCTTACCAACACCGTGGGAACGAATGACAACAGTTCCTTCTGTAAGAGATGCCAGGTCTTTTTCTTCAATTACCTGTACTCCTTTGGCAGCAAGATCAGTAACCACTTCTTCGTTATGGATGATCGGCCCCAATGTATAAATAGGATGAGTGCCTTCTTCAATCAACTGATAAACTTTATCTACTGCACGTTTTACACCAAAGCAGAATCCGGCGGTTTCGGCAACTTTAACTTTCATGAGAAGCTCCTTCTTCTCGTTCTGGCTCTGAAGATTTCAAGAATACGGTCAACGACCTGTTCTATCGTAAGATCAGAAGAATCCACAAGTACTGCATCTTCGGCCTGTCGAAGAGGGGAAATTTCACGATTCATATCACGCTAGGTCACGCTCTTCAATATCCTTCTGGATATTATCC